>MTLD01001024.1_pt1 | contig 30017 bp, 24 predicted proteins | sample 1982471 | NCBI WGS metagenome assembly MTLD01 (sample SAMN05712604, study PRJNA340218) | biofilm metagenome | isolation source: sample SPM anode biofilm adapted to -50 mV | place: USA | collected 2012-02-03 | reverse complement strand
CCCGCGGAAGCGCCCGCCCGCATCGCCCTCACCCCGCCCACCCATTCCGTCAAGCGCCGTGGATGACCCGATGAAGACGCAGATCCCCCCCTCCCCCGAGCCCCCGGTCGAGAACCCCCGCCACTGGCGCACCCTCGGCGAACGCGAGGAGACCCCCGAGGCCCGCAAGGCCGCCCACGACGAGTTCCTCCCGGGCGCCGTGGATGTGGCCGACCTGCCGGCCCCCTCCGAATTCTCCCGCCGCGGCTTCCTCGGCCTCATGGGCGGCGCCGCCGTCCTGGCCGCCAGCGTGGCCTGCGACCGGAAGGGCGAGGGGACCATCGTCCCCTACACCCGCCGGCCGGTGGAGGTCATCCCCGGCGTGGCCAACTACTACGCCAGTGCCTTCCAGGAAGGCCGCCGCGCCTACTCCGTGCTGGTGAAGACCCGCGAGGGACGGCCCATCCACATCACCGGCAACGACGAGCACCCGGGCTTCAAGGGCAAGACCAGCCCCCGCACCATCGCCGACATCATGGGCCTCTACGATCCCGACCGCCTGCGGGGCCCGAAGGCCGGAGGCCGGACCCAGTCCTGGGCCGAGGCCCAGGGCCAGCTGAACCTCGCCCTGGCGGGCGCCAAGGCCGCCGGCAAGCCGGTCCTCCTGGTGACCGGCGCCGTGGCCTCCCCCAGCCGGAAGGCCCTCCTGGCCGACCTGAAGACCGCCCTGCCCACCCTGGAGCACCTGGCCTGGGAGCCCGTCCGCGGCGACGGCGCCGCCGAGGGCGCCCGTGCCGTCTTCGGGACCGACGTGGAGGTGACCCCCCGCCTTGAGAAGGCCAAGGTCGTCCTCTCCCTGGGAGCCGACTTCCTGAACGGCGAGGATCCGATGGCGTTGGCCGCCTGGGGCGCCCAGCGCCGCCTGAGCGAGCCCGGCCAGGCCACCAACCGCCTGTGGGTGCTCGAGGGCCCCCTGAGCATCACCGGTTCTAACGCCGACCAGCGCTTCCCCGTGCGCCCCTCACGGATCGCCGCCGTGGCCTTCGCCCTGGCGAAGGAGCTGCACGGCCGCGGCCTGGCCCTGCCCGCCGGCGCCGACCTCTCCGCCGTGCCCGCGGGCGTGCCCCAGGGCGTGGAGATTCCCGCCGAGGCCTGGCAGGGCCTCGTGAAGGACCTGGCCTCCGCCGGCCGGGAGGCCCTGGTGCTCTGCGGCGCCGAGATGACCGCCGAGGCCCACCAGGCCGCCCACCTGCTCAACGCCATGCTCGGCTCCCAGGCCCTCGAGCTACGGGCCGCCGAGCCCCTGGCCACCGTCAGGGACCTGGACGCCGCCGTGCAGGGCATGGCCGCCGGGCGGTACGCCGCCGTGCTGCTCTGGGACGTGAACCCCGCCTACGCCTTCCCGAAGGCCCAGGCTTGGCAGGATGCCCTGGCCAAGGTCCCCTTCCGCGCCTGGATGGGCCTGGCCGAGGACGAGACCGCCGCCCAGTGCCAGCTCCTCCTGCCCGTGAACCACTGGCTGGAGTCCTGGAACGACTTCGGCAGCGGCGAGCTCTCCATCCTCCAGCAGCCCGTCATCGGTGCCCTCTACGACACCCGGCAGGGCGAAGACGTGATCCTGGGCGCCCTGCGCGGCCTGGGCGCCGTGGCGCCGGAGGACTACCACACCTACCTGAAGGCCCGCTGGCAGAAGGAGGTCTACCCCACCGGCAGCCCCGTGGCCTTCGAGCGCTACTTCGAGGTGGCCCTCCATGATGGCCTGGTGAAGGACGGCAAGGCCGCCCCGGCCCCCGCCTTCAAGGGCGCGTCCCTCGCCACCGCCGCGAAGCAGGCCCTCGCGGCCCAGGGCGGGGACATGGAGCTGGTTCTCGTCCCCGGCTTCGCCACCCACGATGGCCGCTACGCCAACAACGGCTGGCTGATGGAGACGCCGGATCCCGTCACCAAGATGACCTGGGAGAACCCGCTGCTCCTCTCCGTGGCCGACGCCAAGCGCCTCAAGCTGAACGATGGCGACCTGGCGACCCTCACGGTGGACGGCGCGGCGCTGCGCGTGCCCGTGGTCCTCCAGCCCGGCCAGGCCAACGGCGTCGTCACCCTGGCCCTGGGCTACGGCCGCACCACGGGCGGGATGGCCGCCGGGAAGGGCGTCAACGCCTTCCCCCTGATGGCCCTCGATCCCGCCGCCCCGAACCTGCGTGCCGGCGTGCAGGTCGCCGCCGCCGGCGGCAGCAAGCCCCTCTCCCGCACCCAGGCCCATCACCGCCTGGACGGCCGCGAGCTCGTCCAGTCCTGGAGCCTGGCCGAGTACGCGCAGGAAGCCAAGGACCGCAAGAAGGGCCCCGAGCTGGTCACGCTCTACCCTGACCAGAAGTTCCCCGAGCACAAGTGGGGCATGGTGATCGACCTCTCGGCCTGCGTGGGCTGCAGCGGCTGCATGGTGGCCTGCCAGTCCGAGAACAACGTGGCTGTGGTGGGCCCAGAGCAGGTGGTCAAGGGCCGCGAGATGCACTGGATCCGCCTCGACAGCTACTACGAGGGGGATGTGGACAACCCGAAGGTGGTCCACCAGCCCATGCTCTGCCAGCACTGCGATGATGCGCCCTGCGAGAACGTCTGTCCGGTGAACGCCACCAACCACAGCCCCGAGGGGCTGAACCAGATGGTCTACAACCGCTGCGTGGGCACCCGGTATTGCGCCAACAACTGCCCCTACAAGGTGCGCCGCTTCAACTTCCTCGAGTACACCGCGGACAAGGTCGAGCCAGAGAGCCTGGTCTACAACCCCGAGGTGACGGTCCGTCCCCGCGGCGTCATGGAGAAGTGCAGCTTCTGCGTGCAGCGCATCGAGGACGGGAAAATCCGCGCCAAGGGCGAGGACCGGCCCCTCCGGGACGGCGAGATCACCCCGGCCTGCGCGGTCTCCTGCCCCTCCGACGCCATCGTCTTCGGCGACCTGAAGGATCCCAACAGCAAGGTGTCCCAGCTCGTGAGGGCCAACCGCAGCTTCAAGGTCCTCGAGGAGCTCGGCGTCAAGCCCGCCATCACCTACCTGGCGGACCTGAAGAACCCTGCCATCGAGGGAGGTCAGCATGAGCTCTGATGCCGCCATCCGCACCGGGGCCATCCCGGAGCGCCTGCTCGAGCCCCCACTCACGGAAGGCGTGGTCACGCCCGGGAGCCTGGACGACCAGGTCCTGGCCTTCCCCGACCGGCTGCCGCCCCGGAAGTGGTACCTGGCCCTGGCCTTCACGGTGACCATCCTGTGCATCGGCCTGTTCTTCATGGGCGTCACGGTCTACACGGGCATCGGCTCCTGGGGGAACAACAGCCCGGTCTTCTGGGGCTTCGGCATCATCAACTTCGTGTTCTGGGTGGGCATCGGCCACGCCGGCACGCTGATCTCCGCCATCCTGTTCCTCTTCCGCAAGCGCTGGCGCAATGCCATCGCCCGGTTCGCCGAGGCCATGACGATCTTCGCGGTCATGTGCGCCGGCCTTTTCCCGCTGCTCCATGTGGGCCGGCCCTGGCTGGCCTTCTGGCTCTTCCCCTACCCGAACCAGCGCGCCCTCTGGGTGAACTTCCGCTCCCCGCTGGTCTGGGACGTGTTCGCGGTCAGCACCTACTTCTCCGTGTCCCTGATGTTCTGGTATCTCGGCTTGGTGCCCGACATCGCCTCCATGCGCGACCGGACCAGCAACAAGCTCCGGAAGGGGATCTACACCGCCCTCAGCTTCGGCTGGCGGGGCTCCGCCTCCCACTGGCAGCACTACGAGAAGGCCTACCTCCTGCTGGCCGGCCTGGCCACGGGCCTGGTGCTCTCCGTGCATTCGGTGGTGTCCTTCGACTTCGCCACCTCGGTGGTGCCGGCCTGGCACATGACCATCTTCCCCCCCTACTTCGTGGCGGGCGCCATCTTCGCCGGCTTCGCCATGGTGGTGATGGTTCTCGTGGTGGTGCGCGAGACCATGGATCTCAAGAACCTCATCACCCTGCGGCACCTGGAGGTGATGAACAAGGTGATCCTCGGCATGAGCTGCCTCATGGGCTATTCCTACCTGATGGAGGGATTCACGGGGTGGTATTCCATGAACCCCTTCATCCAGCACACCTTCATGAACTTCATTTCCGGCACCTACGGCTGGGCGGGCTGGCTCACCATCAGCTGCAACATCTTCATCCCGCAGCTGCTCTGGTTCCGAACCTGCCGGACCAGCTACTTCTGGATGATCCTCGTGGCCACGGCCGTCACCATCGGCATGTGGTTCGAACGATTCAGCATCATCGTGATCTCCCTGCACCAGGACTACATGCCCTCGGCCTGGCGCGTCTACAAACCCACGATGGTCGACTACGGCATCCTCCTGGGCTCCTTCGGCCTGTTCTTCACCCTGGTCCTGATCTTCGCCCGGGTGCTTCCGGTCATCGCCACCACCGAGGTGAAGGCGATCCTTCCGGACGCCCAGCCGTCCCACCACGGAGACGCCCATGAGTAGTGGGAAGTCCTTCGCCGTTCTCGGCCTCTTCGATACGCCCGATGCCCTGATGGGCGCCATCCCCCAGGTGCGCCAGAAGAACCTCGGGGAGGTGGAAGCCTACACACCCTACCCCATCCACGGCCTCGACGAGGCCCTGGGCCTCCGCCGTTCCCCCCTGGGGGGCATGGTGCTGGTGATGGGTGTCCTGGGGGCCCTCACCGCCCTGGGCTTCCAGTACTGGGTCAGCGCCGTGGATTACCCCATCGTGACCGGCGGCAAGGCGCCTTGGTCCTGGGAGGCCTTCGTTCCCATCATGTTCGAGGTGACGGTACTCTTCGCCACCTTCACCGCCGGGCTGGGGATGTTGCTGCTCCTCAACAAGCTGCCCTTCTTCGGGCACCCCGTCCTCCATTCGGAGGCCATTGGCGAGATCACCCGGGACCGCTTCGCCTTGGCCATTGAGGCGCGGGATGGGGCCTTCGATGCCGAGGCCGCTCGGGCCGCCCTGTCGGCCGCGGGCGCCACCCGGACCGAAATCCTTCCCGTTCCAGACGCCACCCCCTCCTTCTCAGCCGACTACATCCTTCGCGTGGCCGGCGGCATCTTCGCTGCCTGCGTGGTGGCTGGCCTGGCGATGTACGGGGCGGTCAAGCTGTTCCCGGTGCTCGCCCCCATGTCCCACATGGAGGACCAGCCCCGCCTGAACGCCCAGAAGGCCGATCCCTTCTTCAAGGACGGCTTCGGCATGCGGATGCCCGTGCCCGGCACGGTGGCCCGCGGCTACCTGCCCCTGGGTGTGGCGTCCCAGGACGAGGCGGCCGGCCTGGTGAATCCGCTGCCCAGCACCCCCGCGGTGCTGGCGGCCGGCAAGAAGATCTTCCACAACCGCTGCGAGCTCTGCCACGGGGCCCTCGGCAACGGCGTGCCGACGCTCACGGCGGCCTACGGCGCCAAGCCCGCGAACCTCCAGGCCCAGCAGTTCCGGGACTACCCGGACGGCAAGATCTTCTGGGCCATCACCATGGGCAAGAACGCCATGCCCTCCCATGCTGCGGATCTCACTGAGACCCAGCGCTGGGAAGTGGTCCACTACGTGCGCGCCCTCCAGCGCGCCCAGAACGCCACCGACGAGGACGTGAAGGAGGCGGGCACCCGATGAGCCAGCAGAATCAATCGACCACCAACCTTCTCCGGGGGACGCTCGCCGTGGGCGCCATCGGCGTCGTGGCGGCCTTCCTGAAGGCCGGCCCCGAGCGCTTTTGGGCCAACTGGCTGCTCTGGTTCATCCTCCTGTTCACGGTGGGCGTGGGCGCCCTTTTCATCGTGGCCCTGGAGCACCTGGTGAACGCCAAGTGGAGCGTGCCCATCCGCCGCATCCCCGAGCGCATCGCCACCCTGCTCATCCCCGTGGTGCCCATGGGCCTTCTGGCCATCGGCGCCCTGCCGGTGCTGTTTCCCGGCACCCGGCCCGAGGCCCTCCACAACAAGATCCTCGCCGGCAAGGCCACCTGGCTGAGCGTGCCCTTCGTCTCCATCCGCACCGTGATCGTGCTGGCCCTCCTGATCCTGGGACTGGTGGTGCTGGTGGGCGGCTCGTTGAAGCAGGACCAGACGAAGGATCCCGCCTTCAACATCCGCGCCCGCAAGTTCGCGCCGGCCTTCATGGCGATCTTCGCCCTGTCCATCACCCTCGTGGCCTTCGACTGGATCTCCGGCCTCACGCCCGAGTGGTACAGCGACATCTTCGGCGTCTACCTCTTCGCCGGCGCCTTCCTCGGCGGCCTGGCGGCCACCTCCCTGGCGGTGCTGCACCTCAAGGATCAGCAGCGCCTCGAGGGCGTCCGCAAGGACCACCTCTACAACCTGGGCGGCTTCCTCTTCGCCTTCACCGTGTTCTGGTCCTACATCGGGTTCGCCCAGTACATGCTGATGTGGTATGCCAACCTGCCCGACGAGGTCATCTACTTCCAGACTCGGTTGACGGGCGGATGGCACGTGGTGACGGTCATGCTGGCCTTCCTCCACTTCGTGATGCCCTTCTTCGCCCTCGTCACCCGGGACGCCAAGGGGGACGGCTCCCGGCTCCGCCGCGTGGCCGTCCTGATGCTGGCGGCCCACATCCTGGACATCTACTGGCTGATCTTCCCCATCCTCCCCGGCGGCCCGCACTTCTCCTGGCCCGAGGCCAGCTTCGCCCTCCTCTTCCTGAGCTTCGCCATCCTCTGGGTGCGCGGCGCCCTGCAGAAGGGCGAGGACATGCCGGTCGGTGATCCCTTCCTCAAGGAAGGGCTGGAGTTCCGTCTATGATCGACAAGTACGTCTCCCCCTCCGAACTCAAGCGCCTGATCTCGGCCCTGCTCGTGGTGGCGGGATTCATCGCCATCATGGCCCTCTTCGGGTTCCTGGTGGTGCCGGGCACCCGCAACGTCAACGTGCCCGCGGAGGCCGCCGCCGTGGAGGCCCCCCAGGGCGAGACCGGGTGGCTGGACCCCACGGACTACCCCGCCACCGCCCGGGTGGTCCTGCCGCCGATCGATCCCAAGACCGTGATGACGCCCAACCCCGAGCTGATGGCCCGCGGGAAGGCGATCTTCGCCCAGACCTGCGCCACATGCCATGGGCCGGAGGGCCAGGGCAATGGCCCCGGCGGCGCGGGCCTCAACCCCAAGCCCCGCAACTTCACCCAGCAGGCGGGCTGGACCAACGGCTACCGCATCGAGAACATCTACAAGACGCTCGACGAGGGCGTGAAGGGCACGGGCATGGTGTCCTACAACTACCTCAGCAAGAAGGACCGCATGGCCCTGGTGCATGTGGTGCAGTCCCTGGGTGCCTTCGACCACGGCCCGGAGGACCCTAAGGCCCTCGAGGCCCTCTCGAAGCTCTTCGCCAGCGCCGGGGAGACCATCCCCAACAAGGTGCCCGTGGCCTTCGCGGAACAGCGCCTCGAAGCCGAATTCCAGGCTGCTCCGGCCCTCCCGGACATGTCGAAGAGCCCCGTGCTGCGGGAGGCCGTCCTGGATCGGGACCGCGCTGCCCAGACCCTGGCGGGGATCCCCCGCTGGCGCGAGGATGAGCGGGCCCTGGCGCAGGCCGTGGCCGCCGGCGTCCCCGGCAACGGGTTCGCCCCCGAGGTGGTCACCTACGCCCCGGCGCAGTGGAAGGAACTCCAGTCCGCCCTCGCGGGCCGCTGAGGAGACATCGATGCCAGCAGGAATGACCCGACGTTTCACCCTCGCCCTGGGGCTCCTGCTCCTGGGCATCCCCACCCTCCGGGCCCAGGCGCCTGCGGCCCCGGCAACCCCCACCTTCTCGCCTCAGGAAGTCGGCGTGGACGAGAAGCTGGGCCAGACCATCCCGCTCGACTTGGTGCTGAAGGGGGAGGATGGCCAGCCCGTCACTCTGCGCAGCCTCGTCGACAAGCCCACCATTCTCACCATGAACTACTTCCGGTGCGCCGGGATCTGCACGCCCCAGCTGAACGGGCTGGCCGAGGTGCTGAACAAGGTGGATGCCCAGCCCGGCAAGGACTTCCAGGTGATCACGGTCAGCTTCGACGACCGGGACACGCCGGAGATGGCCGCCCAGAAGCGCACCAACTACCTGGGCGAGATGACCCGGCCCTTCCCCTCCGGCGCCTGGCGCTTCCTCACCGGGGACGCGGCCACCACGAAGGCCCTGGCCGACTCCGTAGGGTTCAAGTACAAGCGTGTGGGCGATGACTTCATCCATGCCGGCGCCATCATGATCCTCAGCCCCCAGGGGAAGGTCACCCGTTACATGTACGGCATCACCTACCTGCCGGCCGACCTCCAGATGGCCCTGCAGGAAGCGGCTCGCGGCGAGGCCCACCCTTCCATCAACAAGCTGCTGAGTTTCTGCTTCAGCTACGACCCTCAGGGCCGGAAGTACGTCCTGAATTTCACCAAGCTTTCGATGGCCATCACCCTTCTCGGGGCAGTGATCTTCCTGCTCGTACTGGTATCCAAGGGCCGCGGGAAGGCCAAATCCGAGGAGGGCGAATGAGCACCCACGCCACCACCGTCCAGCCCAGCTACCTCGTGGACACCGGGTCCCGCAAGGGCCTCATGGCCTGGCTGACCTCCACCGACCACAAGCGCATCGGGCTGCTCTACCTCTACTCGATGATCAGCTTCTTCTTCGTCGGGGTCGGCATCGGCTTCGTCATGCGCCTCGTCCAGCTGACCCGCTTCCAGCATCTGATCACGGCCGAGACCTACAACGCGCTGTTCACGGTCCACGGCGTGATCATGATCTTCCTGTTCGTGGTGCCGGGACTTCCGGCGGTCTTCGGCAACTTCTTCCTGCCCATCCTCATCGGTGCCAAGGATGTGTCATTCCCCCGCCTGAACCTGGCCTCCTGGTACTTCTACATGGCGGGCGCGGTCGTCGCCATCCTGTCGCTCTTCCTCGGCAGCGGGGCGCCGGACACCGGCTGGACCTTCTACGTCCCCTTCAGCCTGAGGACCGGCACGAACGTGTCGATGGCCGTGTTCGGAGCTTTCCTCCTCGGCTTCTCCTCGATGCTGACCGGGATCAACTTCATCACCACCATCCACCGCCTGCGGGCCCCCGGGATGACGTGGTTCCGCATGCCCCTCTTCAACTGGTCCCTGTACGCCACGGCCTGGATCCAACTCCTGGCCACCCCCATCCTGGCCATCACGCTGGTCCTGGTGATCCTGGAGCGGGCCTTCGGCATCGGCATCTTCGATCCCACGAAGGGCGGCGATCCCCTGCTCTACCAGCACCTCTTCTGGATCTACAGCCACCCGGCCGTCTACATCATGATCCTCCCGGCCATGGGCGCCATCACCGAGATCCTGCCCACGTTCTCCCGCCGGCCCATCTTCGGCTACAAGGCCATCGCCTTCTCCAGCATGAGCATCGCCGGTGTAGGCAGCCTGGTGTGGGCTCACCACATGTTCACCAGCGGCCTCAGCTCCTTCTCCGTGATGCTCTTTTCGCTGCTGACGATGATCGTGGCCGTGCCGAGCGCCATCAAGGTGTTCAACTGGGTGAGCACCCTCTACAAGGGGTCCATCGACTTCCAGCCCCCGCTCCTCTTCGCCATGACCTTCATCTTCCTCTTCTGCATCGGGGGGCTGACGGGCGTCATGCAGGGCGCCCTGGCCATCAACATCCACATCCACGACACCTACTTCATCGTGGGCCACTTCCACTACGTGATGTTCGGCGGCACCGGCTTCGCCTTCTTTGCGGCGCTGCTCTACTGGTTCCCAAAGATGTCCGGGAAGATGTACTCCAAGAAGGCCATCTACGCCTCCTGGTTCCCGCTGTTCATCGGCTTCAACATGCTTTACTTCACCATGCTCGTCCTGGGGATGATGGGCATGCCCCGCCGCTACTTCCACCACCTGCCCCAGTTCAACACGGGCCATGAGATCGCCACGGTGGGTAGCTGGTTCCTGGTGCTCGGCCTCGTGATGTTCTTCGGGACCATCCTCTACGCCGCCTTCAAGGGAGAGCGGTCCGAGGACAACCCCTGGGGCGGCGTGACCCTGGAATGGACCATCCCCAGCCCACCCCCGCAGGAGAACTTCGACGTGATCCCCACCATCACCACGGGGCCCTACCACTTCCCCCAGGAGAGCCAAGGATGAGCGACGCGACTCACGCCCACGCGGTCCACCGGGACGACTTCGGCGCCCGGCTCGGCATGTGGCTCTTCCTCGTGACCGAGATGATCCTCTTCGGGGGCCTCTTCATCGCCTACTCCTACATGCGCTCCCAGTACCCGGCGGAGTTCCACCATGCTGGGGCCGAGCTGAACGCCACCCTGGGCGTCACCAACACCCTGGTCCTGCTCACCAGCAGCCTCACGGTGGTCCTGGCCATCGTGGCCATCCAGCGGGGCGAGAAGGGCAAGGCCATGGCCTTCCTCGCCACCACCCTGGGCCTGGGCCTGGTCTTCCTGGTCATCAAGTCCTTCGAATGGGCCACCAAGTTCCACCACGGCCTCTACCCGAACGCGGCCCACCTGGCCACACTGCCCCGCGGCGAGCAGGTCTTCTTCGGCCTCTACTTCACGATGACGGGCCTCCACGGGCTGCACGTCATCGCCGGTCTCTCCGTGCTGGGCTACATGCTCCGCATGGTGGCGAAGGGCGAGATCACGCAGGACCGCTACGTGCACCTGGAGAACGGGGGGCTCTACTGGCACCTGGTGGACGTGATCTGGATCTTCCTCCTCCCGCTGTTCTACCTCGCGGCGTAAGGACCGACTCATGAGCGAAACGACCCTCGCATCCTCCGAACACGCCGGCGAGCACGGCGTCGAGCATCCCGGCTACGGCACCTTCGTGAAGGTGTGGCTGGCCCTGGTGGTCCTCACGGGCCTCCTGGTCCTCCTGAGCCACTTCGGCCAGGGCTTCGCCGTCTGGGGCCTGCTCATCCTCACGCCCATCAAGGCCGGGCTCGTCTTCTACTTCTTCATGCACTTGAAATACGAGGGCGCCCTGCTCAAGGGCGTGGTCCTGGTCACCCTGGGCACGCTCCTGATCTTCTTCGCCCTGCTGTTCTCCGACGTCGCCTTCCGCTGAGGTTCCGCCATGGATTGGATCACACAAGCCTCCACCTCGGCCCAGAAGTCCGATGCGGTCTTCTTCTACGTGTTCGCGCTCTCTGTAGCGTTCCTGGTCTTCATCACGGCGCTGATGATCTATTTCGTCATCCGCTACAGCCGGAAGCGCCACCCGAGGGCCGAGCAGATCGAGGGCCACACCGGCCTGGAGATCCTCTGGACCGTCGTCCCCCTCGTGATGTTCCTCACGATCTTCTACTACGGGTGGACCAACTACGAGTACATGCGCCAGGCCCCGCGCGACGCCATGGCGGTGAAGGTCAATGCCCGCCAGTGGAGCTGGTCCTTCGAATACCCCAATGGCAAGCAGAGCAAGATCCTCTACGCGCCCCTGGGCAAGCCCATGAAGGTGGAGGTCCGCAGCCTGGACGTGATCCACGGCTTCTTCGTGCCCGCCTTCCGCCTCAAGGTGGACGCGGTTCCCAGCCACACCAACACCACCTGGTTCGAGGCCACCAAGCTCGGCAGCTTCGACATCGAGTGCACGGTGATCTGCGGTGTGGACCACAGCCTCATGCTCAGCAAGGTGGTGGTGGTGCCCGAGGAGGCCTTCAAGGCCTGGTACTTCGGCGGTGACGACGCCCCCGAGCCCCAGCCCGTCCCCGAGGCGCCGAAACCGGCCGCGGCGTTCGTCCATCCCGGCCTGGCCGTGATGACCGCCAAGGGCTGCCTGGACTGCCATTCTGTGGACGGCAAGCCCATGGTTGGCCCCACCCTCAAGGGCCTCTTCGGCAAGCAGGAGGTGGTGGTCAGCGGGAAGGCCGCCCGCACCGTCACGGTGGATGAGGCCTACCTGCGGCAGGCCATCCTGGAGCCGATGAAGGACGTGGCCCGGGGCTATCCGCCCTCCATGCCGGCCACGCCCCTGGAACCGAAGGAACTCGACGACGTCATCGGGTACCTGAAGACACTCAAGTAGGCCCATGATCCCCGGAGCCCCCGTGAACGCCGCCGCCCTCCCCGTCCGGAAGCCCGGCCTGGCCGCCTCCTTCCTGGAGTTGACCAAGCTGCGGATCTCCGGGGCCTCCACCTTCACCGCCGCGGCTGGCTACATCGCCTTCCGCCGAGGGGTGGACGCGGGTCTGGCCACGACGCTCCTGGGCATCCTCCTGTTGGCCATGGGCTCCAGCGCCCTCAACGAGGTGCAGGAGCGGGACCTGGATGCCCGGATGCCCCGCACCGCCCACCGCCCCCTGCCCCGGGGCGAGTACACGCCCGGCCAGGCCACCGGCATCGCCGTGAGCCTGGCCTTGGCGGGCTTCCTCCTGCTGTTCCTCGTCCACGGCCCCGCCTCGGCCTGGCTCGGGGCCCTGGCCCTGGCCTGGTACAACGGCTTCTACACGCCCCTGAAGCGGGTCAGCGCCTTCGCGGTGGTGCCCGGCTCCCTCATCGGCGCCCTGCCCCCTGCCATCGGCTGGGCCGCCGCCGGCGGCTCGGTGAAGGATCCCACCGTCCTCGCCCTGGCCTTCGTGTTCTTCATCTGGCAGGTGCCCCACTTCTGGCTGCTGGTGGCCCTCCACGCCGAGGGCTACGAGGAGGCCGGTTTCCCCACGCTGGTGACGGTCTTCGGCCGCCGCCGCCTGGCCCGCCTCACCTTCACCTGGATCTGCGGCACCGCCGCCGCCTGCGGCCTGCTGCCCGTGTTCCGGGTACTCGACACGCTGCCGGCCCTCCTCCTCCTAGCGGGGGCCGCGTTCTGGCTGGTGGCGGGCTCCCTGCCGCTGCTGGGGAAGGCCGAGCTGGACGCGCGGATGTTCCGCCGCGTGTTCATGAACATCAACCTCTTCGCCCTGCTGCTCACCGCGGCCGTGATCCTGGATCCGTTCCTGGCGCGATAGCCCGGGCCGGCTGCGGCGGGTACACTTCCCGCCATGCCCCTCCGCCAAGCTGAGCCTGCGGGAAAGCCGCTTCCATGGACGTGACCCGCTTCCTCGGCGCCCACCGGTTCGCCTGGCTGGCGGAGCTGGCTCCAGGGGAGGATTGCGCCTGGCACCTCATGCGCCGGGAGCACGATGGCGCGCGGTTCCTCCTCCAGCTCTGGACGCCGCGGCCCCCGGACCGGGAGCTGGACCAGCTCCGCGAGGCCTTCCTGGGCCGCTTCCTCGATGCCGGCCCCCTGGACCCGGTCCAGGCCCATTTCGGCTACGACGACGAACAGGCCTGGCACGTCCAGGCCATCCAGGGCACGCCCCTCGCACGGCTCTGGGCCGAATGGGGGCCAGCCCCCCGCGAGGCCTTCCTCCGCCGCCTGGGCGAGGCGGTGGCGGCCGGCCCCCACCCACGCTTCCTCCATCCCGAGGCCCTCACCTGCCGTCCGGGCCTGATCCTCGCGCCCCGGGCGCTGGGGCGGGCCCCGTGGGGCCTGGACCACCTGCCGGACCTACTGCCCGCCCCGGTCCCCGAGCCCCCGCTCTCCGAGGAGCAGCCCTGGACCCAGCCCATGGACCTGTCGGACCTGGTGTCGCGGCCCATCCGCGGGCGCGGCCAGGAGCTGACCTACCTCAAGTCCCTCGTGCTGGGCCTCAGCGCGCCCATCCCCATGGAGCGCATCATCCTGCTCCAGGGGGAGGAGGGCGTCGGCAAGGAGCAGCTGGCCGCCTGGGCCTGCGCCGTGGCAGAAAGCGAGGGGATCTGGGTCCACCACCTGGCGGCCTCCCCCGAGGAATCCTCCGGCCGCCTGCTGGGCCGCCTCGTCGAGGCCCTGCTCCAGGGCAGCGAGGTGGACTTCTACGCCCGGAACCCCAGCGCAGCCAAGGCCCTGGCCCTCCGGGTGCAGGCCTTCGCCTTCCTCACGGGCGGGCGGGCCCTCAATCGCCAGGAATCGGGCCCGGAAGCCGAGGAGCTGAAGGCCGCCCTGGAGGCCCTCGATTTCGCCGCCCTGGTGCACCCCCGCCTCATCCACCTCTCGGGCCTGGACCGCGCCACGCCGGAGGTGCTGGCCCTGGTCCGCGAGCTGGTGCACGGGTCCCGGACCCCCTGGCTCCTCTCCCTCTCCACCGGTGCCCAGGGCACGGGCCTCCGGCCCCTCGTGGCCCAGCTGCGGGCCGAGCCCGCGGCGGCCCTCATCGGCGTGAACCGGCTGGAGGACGGAGACCTGCGGCAGGTGCTGGGCGACCTGCTGACCTGCCACACCCTGCCCGCGGCCTACGTGGACGACCTGCTCGACCGGAGCCTGGGCAATCCCGGCCTTCTCCGCAACTTCCTCGAACTGGCCCTGCAGGACGGCACCCTGGTCTGCGAGGACGGCTGCTGGGCCCTGGCCACGGACCACCCGCCCGCGCCCCGGGCCGAGGAAGACCTCATGCGGCAGATCTTCCTCGGCCGGCTGCAGCGCCTCCCGCCCGCCTCGGCCACCCTCGTGCGCCTCCTGGCCCTGGCGGACCGGCCCCTCCCCACCGGCTCCCTGGGCCGGCTCCTGGGCCTCGCGGGGGATCCCCTGGAGGACGCCCTGCAGGGGGCCGTGGGCTCCCGGCTGGTCCAGCTCCGGCGCCACGACGCCACCATCCCCGATCCCCGCTGGCGGGAGCTGGTGCTGGCCCACACCCCCCAGCCGGAATTGAAGCGGCTGGCGCGGGCCCTGCTCGCGGCCATCCAGGAACAGGGCGGCGCCCTGGCCTTCTCCGTCACCCTGCAGGCCCTGGCCTCGGACCAGGCCACGGCCCTGGCTGCGGTCCTGGCGGCCATCCGGCGGGAACCCACCGCCGCCCCCCAGGAGGCCCAGCGCATCGTGGACCAGGCCCTGGAACTCCAGCCGGGCCCCGCCGAGGAGGCCCAGCTCTACGAGTACCTGGCCGATGCCTGGAGCACCGGTTCCCAGGGCGCCCTGGCCCCCCAGGGGGAGAGCGCCCCGCGTCCCGCGGCGGTCCTGGCCCTGGAGGCCCTGCGGAAGGCCCGCGAGGCCCTGGGCCGGATCCCCGCGGCCGAGCGCCGGGGCGAGGGGCTCGCCGAGGCCCGGCTCCTGCGCAAGCAGGCCATGATCGATCTCCTCCTCCGGCGCCCCGCCGAGGCCCAGGAGGCCATCCATGGGGCCGCGGAGCGCCTGTCGGATCACCCCCTCCATCCCGAGCAGCCGCGCCTCCGGCTGGCCCTGGGCTCCCTGCACCTGCTCCAGGGCTACCTGACCAAGGGCGTCCGGGCCCTGGAGGAGGGACTGCAGCTTCTCCAGGGCGGCGGCGGCAAGGCTCCGCCCCAGGACCAGGCGGCCCTGCTCCTGGCCCTGGGCCGCGCCCTGGCCGGACAGTCCCAGTTCCGGCGCGCCGCCTCCCTGCTCCAGTCGGCCCAGCGGATGCTGGAGCATGGCCAGGACTACCGCAGCCTCGTCCCCGTGCAGATCGCCCTGGCCCAGGTCCTGTTCGCCCAGGGCCAGTCAGAACCCTGCCTCCAGCTCCTCCAGGAGGCCCTCCAGACGGCGCGGCTGCAGTCGGACGTCGCCCTCCAGGCCCAGGCCCACTTCGCCCTGGGCGCCATCCGGGGTCTGCAGCAGTTCCTGGGCCCCTCCCTGGCCCACCTGGAGCGGGCCCTCCAGCATGCCCAGCGGCTCGGCGATGCCGCCCTGGTGGCCACGGCCCAGATCTGGCGCGCCCGCACCCTGGCGGCCCTGGGGGATCCGGTCGCCGCGGACCACGCCCAGCTCGCCGCGCTGGCCGCGCAACCCGCGGTGCTCTCCCCGGAGGAGAGGGGGGACCAGACCCTGCTCCAGGGCGAGGTGGCCCGTTTCCGCGGAGCCTGGCGGGACGCCGCCCGGCTCTACCGGGAGGCCGCGGCCCAGTACGAATCCACCGGCCTCCTCTGGCGCCAGCGGATCGCCCAGCTGCGCTTCGCCCAGGCCGAGGCCCGCGAGGCCCAGCGGACCCGCCAGGAGGCCCCGGAGCAGGGCTGGGCCATCCTGGAGAACCTGAAGGGCCCCGTGGAGGGCTCGGATTCGCGGCTCCTGGACCTGGAATGGCACCGGGCCCATGCCCTCCTCCTCTCCACCGCCCCGCCCTCCGAGGCCGTGGCCCAGGAGACCCTCCAGGCATGGAGCGAGGTGCTGGCCGCGGCCCGGGCCCTGGACTTCCCCGCCCAGATCATGGAGGCCAGCGCCGAGGGCGCGGCCCTGCTCCTGCAGCGGGGCGAGAAGCTGGGGGCCCGCGCCCGCATGCAGGAGGCCTTCCCCAGCCTCCAGCAGCTCTGGGCCCGCCTGCCGGAGAGCCACGAGACCAGTTTCCTCGGCCGGGCCGACCTCTACCAGTTCCAGCAGACCGTGGCCGCCGTGGGCCTGCGCTTCGTCCGTCCCGACCGGGCGGATCCCATGGCCGACTACACCCCCACCCAGATGAATCTGCCGGCGCTGCCCGATCCGGAATAAGGGCGTTGACAGAATTGACATGATTAAAGATTGAATCAAAACGGTTAATACATCTTGACCCCAATAGTGAAAACGGAATGGCCCGCCCAGCACAGTGGGACCTCCCGGAATCCTGTTCCTCCCGTCCCTCCGTTTGGTGTACTCATGGGGGCCCACGGCTTCGACCTTCCAGCGGAGACCCCATGAGCCACCAGTCCCCGGACACGCACGCCCGCGTCACGATCCCCCAGATCCAGGCCTGGGCCCATTCCGGGCGGCGCCTGGTGATGACCACGGCCTATGACGCCCCCACGGCCCGGATCGCCGACGCGGCGGGCGTGGACATGATCCTCGTGGGCGACAGCGTGGGGAACGTCTGCCTCGGCTTCGAGAACACCCTGCCCGTCAGCATGGCCATGATGAACCACCACCTGGAGGCGGTGGCCCGCACTCACCCCACGGCCCTGCTCCTGGCGGACATGCCCTACCTCAGCTTCCACCTGAGCGTGGAGGACACGCTCCGGAACGCCGGGGGCTTCCTCCAGCGGGGGGCGGCCGGCGTGAAGCTGGAGGGTGGGGCCAAGCGCCTGCCCATGATCCACGCCCTCATCGACGCGGAGATCCCCGTCATGGGGCACCTGGGCCTCACGCCCCAGAGCCTCAACGCCATGGGCGGCTACAAGGTGCAGGGCCGCGCCAAGGCCGACGCCCTCCGCCTGCTGGAGGACGCCCAGCGCCTGCAGGAGGCCGGCTGCTTCTCCCTGGTGCTGGAGGGCATCCCCGCCGATCTGGCCGCCCGGGTGACCGAGACGCTGGCCATCCCCACCATCGGCATCGGGGCCGGACCCCACTGCTCGGGCCAGGTGCTGGTCTTCCACGATGTCCTGGGCCTGTCCCCGGAACCCGGCCCCAAATTCGTCCGGCGCTATGCCCAGGGATATGAAGACCTGCGCGGCGCCCTGGCGGCCTGGGCCGAGGATGTGCGGGGGGGAGGCTTCCCGGATGCGCGGGAATCCTATACCCTTCCAGAAGCCGTCCGTCCGGCCGTGGCCCAGTGGAATCCCTGACCCCAGCCTTGGTATTCTGAGCGGCGCCATCGTAAGGGAGTCGTTTTTTGGCCATGCGCGTTGTGCGTACCATTGCTGATTTGAGGGCCCTCCTGAAACCCCTCCGGGAGCAGGGCCAGCGGATCGGCTTCGTTCCGACCATGGGGTTCCTCCACGAGGGCCACGGGGCCCTCATCCGCCAGAGCGCGGCCCGGTGCGATGCCACCGTGGTCTCCATCTTCGTGAACCCCAACCAGTTCGGGCCCGGCGAGGACCTGGCCAGCTACCCCCGGGACCTGGAGCGGGACCAGAGCCTCTGCCTGGAGACCGGTGCCTCGGTGCTGTTCCTGCCCGAGGTGGCCGAGATCTACCCCACGGGCTTCCAGACCCACATCGAGCCCGGCAGCCTGGCGGAGCCCCTGTGCGGGAAGTTCCGGCCCGGGCATTTCCGGGGCGTGGCCACGGTGGTGGCGAAGCTCTTCAACATCGTCCAGCCCGACCTGGCCTTCTTCGGCCAGAAGGACTACCAGCAGGCGGTGGTCATCCGCCGCATGGTGCGCGACCTGAACCTGCCGGTGGACGTGGTGGTGGTCCCCACGGTGCGGGAGACGGACGGCCTGGCCCTCAGCAGCCGGAACACCTACCTGGACGAAGCGGGACGGAAGCGGGCCCTGGCCCTCAGCCAGGGGCTCCTGGCCGCCAAGTCCGCCTTCGACGCCGGCGAGCGCAAGGGCGCCAAATTGATCGAGCTGGCCAAGGCGCCGCTGGCCCAGGTGGACAAGGTCCAGTATCTCGAGCTGGTGGACGCCCAGACGCTGGAGCGCTTCAAGGGTCCGGTGGACCGCACGGTCGCCCTCTGCGCGGCGGCCTACGTGGGCACCACCCGCCTCATCGACAACGTCATCCTGGCGCCCTCCCCCGACGAGGCCGGCCTGAACGTGAGCCTGAGCCCCCAGAAGAGCTGAGGTCCTTGAGGGGGGACCGCCCGGCCCTTCGGGCCTCTGCGTCCCCCTTCAACGGCACCGCCCGGGTAGTCCTTTCGGCGCATGGACGTCCGCATCGGGAGGGCCTAGGCTGGAAGGGAATCCTCCGGGAGGCCGCATGCTGCTTCAGGCCCTGCTCGCCCTCGCCGCGCTGGGAACACCCCAGGGCCATGGCCGCGGCGTGCCGCCGGGGCTGGCCAAGAAGGGGGGCCTGCCGCCCGGGCTGGCCAGGAAGGGCGGGCTGCCGCCGGGCCTCGCGAAGAAGTTCGGCCCCCGCACCCCCGAGCGGCCCTACATCGCCATCGATCCGCGCTACCAGGACCGGGCCTATTTCCTGATCGACGGGCGCTGGGAACTGCGGAAGGGCTTCAACTTCAGCCTCCAGGCCGAGGTCCGGGATTCCCTCCGGCTGCCCGCCGCCCCGCCGCCGATCCCCCTGCCCCAGGTGGGCATGGACCTCCACGTGGTGCTGTTCAACTAGGCCCTGGCTTCAGCGGTCTGTTCCTTCCGGAGTCCCATTCCATGTTGATGCGCATCTTCAGTTCCACCCTGTTCCTCGCCCTCCTGGCCCAGGGCGCGGTCGCCCAGGCCCGGCCCGACGACCACCGGGGTGGGCATGGGCGCCAGGACCGGCGCGAGGATCGCCGTGAGGATCGCCGCGAAGAGCGCCGTGAGGACCGGCGGGACGACCGCCGTGAGGACCGGCGCGACGATCGTCGTGAGCATGGCTGGGAAGGTCGGCGGCCGGAGCGCTACCGGTACGAGGACCGGCGCCACCCCGGACGGTACCTGGCCCCCCCCTGGATGGCCGGCTACTGGCGCCCCCGCGAGCGGCGGTACGTGGCCCTGATCCCCGGGGATCCCTCCCGCTGCTACGTCTTCGTCGAGGGCCGCTGGGTGCTGCGCCGGATCACCGACCCCCAGGCGCGGATCGACATCGAGGGCGCCTTCGGTCTCCCCCTGGCGCCGCCTCCGGTGCCGCCGCCCCATGTGGGCCTCGGCATCAACCTCCATGTGGTGCTGTTCAACTGAGCTCCGAACGCCCGTAAAAAATCGAGGCTGGACCCAGGGTTCACCTGGCGCCATGCTTGTCCGTTGGCCGGGACTCCGTCGAGAGCCTGGACCGGAGGGAGCATGCTGCGTCACTTCCTGCTCGGCAAGATCCATCGCGCCACGGTGACCCGGGCCGACTTGGACTACGTGGGGTCCATCACCTTGGACCCGCTGCTCATCGAAGCCGCCGGCTTCCTGGAGAACGAGAAGGTGGACATCTACGACGTGACCAACGGGTCCCGTCTGGCCACCTACGTCATCCCGGGGACACCGGGGTCGGGCGAGGTCGGCATCAATGGCGCCGCCGCCCACCTGGTGCAGAAGGGCGATCTCGTCATCATCGCCGCCTACGGCTGGATGACCGCCGAGGAGAGCGAGGCGAACGCCCCGAAGGTGGTCTTCGTGGATGGGTGCAACCGCATCACCGAGCAGCGCACCCAGGAGCGCACGCCCCTCTGCACCCACGCCTTCCCGGACTGAAAGCAAGGCCAGGATTGAACGCAGGATCGACGGGGTTGGCACCCTAAGATCACGTTAATAAACCAGTTGATCGAGTTGATCCTCTCCGCGTCTTTCAGGGAGGATTGACACCGCCATCGGAACCTTCGCATCCCCGTCCGGCATCCAAGGGTATGGTAGAAAAGAAGCATCCCCCTGCGGCCTGGCACGGCCCCGGGGCCCGCGGAGAAGGCAGGGCGCCTTCCCGCAAGGTTCTGAAAGGTTGGTCCCATGGAAGTCCGGAAGTCCCTGGTGGTCAATGCGACCCCCCTGGAGACGCGCATCGCCCTGCTTGAGAACGGCCAGCTCTGCGAGCTGTTCATCGAGCGGACCATGAACAAGAGCCAGGTGGGCGACGTGTACAAGGGCCGGGTGGCCAAGCTCCTGCCCGGCATGCAAAGCGCCTTCGTCAACATCGGGGGGGCCAAGGACGGCTTCCTCTACCTCGACGATCCCGTCCAGCGCCTGGCCGCGGATCTCGCCCCCGAGGAGGAGGGCGAGGCCGAGGAGGGCGCCGTGGAGGACCTGCCGCCCGTGCCTGCGCCCCTGCCGCCCCTGAAGGAGGGCGAAGAGACCCTCGTGCAGGTGGTGAAGGATCCCATCGGCTCCAAGGGCCCGCGCCTGTCCCGGCACCTGAGCTTTCCAGGACGCTTCCTGGTCTTCATGCCCGGCATCGAGCACATCGGCATCTCCCGCAAGATCACCGATCCCGGGGAGCGGGACCGCCTGCGCGAGCTGATCCGGGCCCATGCCCAGCCCGGCGAGGGCTTCATCGTCCGCACCGCCGCCATCGGCGAGAAGGACGAGGATCTGGTGGGCGACGTGGCCTTCCTCCGCCAGATGTGGGGGGAGATCCAGGTCAAGGCCGCCCCGGTCCAGGCGCCGCGCTTGGTCTGGCAGGACCTGCGCCTGCTCCAGAAGGTGCTCCGCGACATCTTCCGCGAGGAGGTGGCCAGCTTCTGGGTGGACGATGCGACCGTCCACGGCGAGGTCGTGGCCTTCGTGGAGAAGCTGCACCCGGAGTGGGCCAACCGGGTGAAGCACTTCGCCTCCGACCTGCCCATCTTCGACGCCTTCGGGATCGAAGCGGAGATCGAAGCGGCCCGCCAGCCCAAGGTCTTCCTCAAGCACGGGGGCTCCATCGTCCTCAACCAGACCGAGGCCCTGGTCAGCGTGGACGTGAACACGGGCAAGTTCGTGGGGAAGAAGGATCTCGAGGAGACCGTCTACCTCGCCAACCTGGAGGCCATCCCCGAGATCGTCCGCCACCTGAGGCTCCGCAACCTGGGGGGGATCGTCGTCATCGATTTCATCGACATGGCGGATCCCGCCCACCGCGAGGTCGTCCTGGCGCGGCTCCAGGAGGAGCTGAAGCGGGACCGCAACCATGCCCGGGCCGGCGGCATCTCCGAGTTCGGGCTGGTGGAGCTGACCCGGAAGCGCACGGGCCCCTCTCTGGAGCGCCAGCTCACCCAGCCCTGCCCCGCCTGCGGGGGCACCGGCCGCCTGGTCAGCCCCGAGACCGCGCTTCTCCGCGCCTACCGCGAGCTCGTACGTCTGGGCGAGCGCCTGCGCGGCGCCGAGGTGCGCCTCACCCTCCACCCCGAGCTGGCCGCAAGCCTGCATGCCGAGGCCCGCGAGGGCCTGCTGCAGCTCGCCCGCCTCCTGGGCGCCCGGGTGCAGTGGATCGAGCGGGCCGACGCCCCCCGGCAGGCCGTGGTGCTGGATCTCGACCTCGTGGACCAGGACGGCGCCTCGGCCTGAGGCGGCTCAGCCCAGGCAGGTCGGGCAGCGCATCCCCGCCTGCAGGTCCTCGATGAGCTTCGGCACGACATCGAGGCTGCGCACCTCGTAGAGGGGGGCCTCGGGATCATGGTCCGGGCGGGGCTTGCCCTCGCGGTTCACCCACACGGCCGTCCAGCCGGCCGCCAGGGCGCCTTCCACGTCGTCGGTCCAGCTGTCCCCCACCATGACCAGGTTGCCCGGGAAGAGGCCCAACCGGCGCTGCACGGCCTCGAAGGCCTCGGGTTCGGGCTTGAGGGCGCCCAGGTCGGCGCTGAGGATCCGCGTGCGCAGGCGGGCGTTGATGCCCAGGCGCTCCAGCAGCTCCAGGCCGAAATCCTGGGTGTTGGAGAGCAGCGCTACCCGGGCGAGGGCCCGCGTCGCCTCCACGGCCTCGGAGGCGCCGGGGAAGCACAGGGCCTGATCGCCGGCCTCCAGGAAGGCCTGGGCCATGGCCGCCTCCTGGGCCGGCTCCAGGGCGATCCGGTCCCGCCAGGCCGCCAGGAACGCCGTCACGGAGCCGTAGGGCCGCGCCATCCCGTCCCGCATGAGGTCGGCGTGGAAGGCCGCCTGCTCGGGGCGCAGGAGGGCCTTCAGCCGCTGGAAGGGGCTTCCCCCGGGGCTGAAGACCAGGGTGTTCCAGAGATCGAAGACGACGGCCCGGATCACTGCCCGCTCGACCTTCGCGTCTGGAACGGGACGCCGAATTCGATGCCCATGATTTCGAAGCGGGCCTGGCCCGCCAGGGACCAAGTGGCGGGCTCGTGGCGGAGCACCGCCCCGGAGAGGGGGCCCCAGGCGGTTTTCAGGTCCCCGTAGCCGAAGCTGAGCTCGGCCTTCAGGGTGCTGCGGCCCTTCGGGGCCAGGTCCATGCCCTCGGGGAAGGCCACCGTGCCCAGGGGGTGGTCTCCGTCCTGGGCCTGGAGCCGCAGATCCCCGGACACGCGCCGGGTCCGCAGGCGCACCTCCGTCGGGTTGTCCACGCCCAGGTCGAGGCGCAGGCGGAGGCGGGAACGATCCAAGGGGAAGGCCAGGTCCAGGCGCGGCTCCACGCGGTCCAGGCTGAAGCGCAGCTGGCGCGCGGCCTCCTGGTACTGCAGGGCCGGATTCAGGGCATCGCAGCCCGCCAGCAGGACGACCGGAGCCAGGGCCAGCCAGCGCTTCATCAGGCCCCTCGGTAGATCACGCAGTTGTCGGTGGTCTCATAGACCTCCACCTGGCAGAGCTGCGGAAGGTCCGGCTTCAGCTGCCCCCAGATCCACACGGCGATGTTCTCGGCCGTGGACAGGGGGATGAGGTCGTTGAGGAAGCGGTGGTCCAGGCGACCGATGACCTTCTCCACCACCACCTTCGAGAGGTCGTCGAAATCGATGATCATGCCTGTGGCCGCATCCGGCGTCCCCTCCACCGACACGAAGAGCTTGTAGCTGTGGCCGTGCAGGTTCCGGCACTTCCCGGGGTGGTTGTAGATGAAGTGGGCGGCCTCGAACCAGTATTCCTTGCGCAGGATCATCAGGATGTCCGTAAGAAAAGGCCCCGCGTCGCGGGGCCCTCCATTGTAGCCGAGGCGCTTCAGGCCAGGCCGAGCATCCGGAACGTCCGGAGCTTCCCATCCTCCACCGCGGGCTGGTCGAAGGGGTCCACCTCCAATGCGAAGCCCGTGAGCCCCACGATGAGCTGCCAGGCCATCATCAGCTCGCCCAGGGCGCGCGCATCCAGGGCGGGCAGTTCCCAGTGGACCACCGGGACACCGGCGCCCCGCAGGGCCTCCCGCGTGCCCTCGGCCTGGGCCGCGAGGATCTGCGCACCCTGCAGCCCGGCCAGGCCCGGATAGGGGCAGCCCTCGGGCACCGCGAGCCGCTCCGGTGCGGAGGCGCCCGCCACCGTGAGGACGATCACCCCCAGGTTCCGGGGTCCCGCCATCCAGCGCTGGAGCTGGCTGTGCTGGTCCACGGGCCCCACGGCGCGGAGGGGGGTGAACCCCCGCCGCGTGCCGTCGGCGGCCACCTTGCCCAGGCTCTCCGCCACCAGCTGCACCCACCAGGCCGACAGGGACTCCAGGGGCAGGCAGTAGGGCATGAACACCCACTCGCCGATGCCAGCGAGGAAGCCCTGATGCAGGGTTTCCACCATCTCCGCGATGCGGGCGCCCCAGGGGCTTGCGGGATCCTTCGCGGACGCCACCACGGCGCGCCCACCCGCCAGGAAGGCCTCCGGATCCCGGCCCAGCCAGGCCAGGGGCAGGGTGCCCACGGGGGTGAAGGCCGAGAACCGGCCCCCCACGTCCACGGGGATGGGCAGGAGCGGGTAGCCCTCGGTCCGGGCCCAGCGGGCCAGCGGATTCTGGTCGTCCTGGGTGATTACCACCGGGGGCCGGGTCAGCCGGGACCAGCCGGGGTTCGCCCGGAGGCGCCCAATCCAGGTCCAGAGTTCCAGCGTCTTCCCGCTCTTGGAGGCGAAGACCAGCTGATCGTCGGGACGCAGGTCGACGGGCTGAGGCTCCGGCGAGGCCAGGGGCACCCAGCGGGCCTGGGCCTCCGGATCCCCCAGGGCCCGGACCAGGGTCTCCGAAGGCAGCAGCGACCCGCCGATGCCGCACCAGAGGAGGCGGGAGGCCCCCTCCAGATCCGGCAGCAGCACCGAGGCCGGCCGACGCCAGCCGGTGGTGGGGTGGGTGTCCAGGGCCTGCCAGAAGGCGGCGCTCATGTCGACCTCAGAGCTTGATGGCGTTCAGGATGAGGGCGATGGGCGTCAGGGCCTGGAGGTTCTCCTGCCAGCTGGTGTCGCGGCGGAAGCGCTGGGGCACCAGCACCGTGTCGCCGGGGCCCACGCGCTTGCCCATCACCCAGCTGTCGATGATGCGGCCGTCGGCCTTCAGCAGGCGGATGTTCCAGCGATCGGCGTTGCGGGTGATCCCGCCGGCCAGCTTGAGCATGTCCGAGACCTTCATGCCCTTGGACACCTTGTAGGTGGCGAAGGGACTGGCGGTTTCCCCCACCACGTAGGCGGCGTCCGTGGCCCGGGGGATGATGACCTCGTCCCCGTCCTGCAGTTCCACGTCCGCCTGGGCATCGCCCTTCATGGCCGCCTGGAAGTCCACCACCATGCGGTTCAGGTTGCCGGCCAGGAGCCCATGGAGGACCGGATTCTTCAACAACTGGCCCGTGGAGGGCTGGCGCTTGGTCTCATTGAGGCGCTCCAGGATCTCGTTGACGCCCTTGGCCGTGGGATCGGAGCCGGACAGCCCGGATTCCTCCGCCGCGCGCTGGAGGCTCGCATCCGCCGCATTCATGCGGCGCAGGAAGATGCCCGCCTGGGGCATGGCCTCTGGCGTCAGGCCGCCCGCCCGCTTCAGCAGCTCGCTGAGGGTCGGATGCTCCGTGTCCAGGGCGTAGGAACCGGGCCGGACCACCTGGCCGCTGATGCGGACCGTGCGGTGCACCTTGAAATCCGGCTTCTCGAAGAGGCTGATCTGGTCGTCCGGCCGGAGGAGCGGATTGACCGCATCATCCACCAGCGCCACGGGACTCTCGGTCGCGTTGGAGAGGAGCTTCGTGAGATCCAGGTGGATCACCTCGCTGGGTTTTCCGTCCTTGCTGTGGGCCAGTTCGGCCACCAGCCGGTCGGCCGATTTCAGGGGCACGCCGCCCCGGAAGATCAGGTCCGAGGCCCGCATGCCCTCATGGAAGGCGAAGGTGCCGGGCCGGGCGAGCGGGCCGAGGAGCTTCACCGTCTTGGGCAGGCGCATGTCCTCCACACGGTACAGTTCCACCCGATCCCGGTCCTCCAGCAGGAGGTCCTGGGCCGGATCCCCCGCCAGGGCCTTGTCCACGTCGAAGGAGAAATACTGGGTGGTGCCATCCACCTGGGTCCGGACCACTTCGCCACGGGCTCGGTAGGTATCGGGCAGCACCTGGGATTCCCGCTTGAGTAGATCCCCCACCTTCAGTCCTTGGGTGCGAGCGAAGAAGCCCGGCACGCGGGCCCAGCCCACCACCTGCACCACGGCGCCGGTGCGTTCCCGCTGGGGGAGGGCCGACAGCACATCGCCCCGCTGAAGGGCGATGGTGGCGGCCTGGCCCACCGGGACATCCTCTCCGGCGATCACCCCGGCGGCCGTCCGGCGGCGGAGCGTCAGCGTGCCAGGGCCCGCCTCGGGCGCAAAGCCGCCCGCAAAGCGCAGGGCATCCGCCGCCGTCTCGCCGGGGCGCATCTCGAACTGCATCATGGGCGCCACGCCCTGCTGGTCCCAGCGACGGAGCCAGTCCGGCGTGAGGGGGTCCTTCGGGGGATAGGGCAGCCCGGTCTCGGGATCCAGGCGGAGACGGTGGTCCTCCGGGGGGGCATCCTTCAAGGCCACCAGCTGCCGCTTCAGGAACAGCAGGCGATCCTCCAGGTTGGCCCGCTCGGTGAAGGAAAGTTCCCGGACAGGCGTTGGCGAAAGGGCCCGTTCAGGGACGGTCTTTCGCTCCGCGCCCTCCATCTCCATCCCTCCTTCACTCCCCCTCTCCGGCACCGACGCCACCGCCTGAACCGGCGAGAGCTGGGCCTCGAGGGCCTTCATCTCCCGCTGGATCCGGTCCCGCTGGGCCTTGAGGGGGTCCACGTCCTCATCATCCGTCTCGCTCTTTTTCACGGCGTCCGCGGGCTGGGTCACCACCCGCTGGAAGGCACCCTCCAGGGTCACCTGGTTCTGGGCCAGGGGCACGAAGACCGTGTCTCCGCTCTGGAGGGCCACGTTCGGGTTGCCGAGCCCCTCGGCCCGGAGAGGATACAGATCCAGGCTGAAGACCTGACGGCCGCCCCGCATGACCCGGATGTCCCGGTAGCTGCCAATGGCCGTGGGCCCCCCGGCCAGGCTCAGTACATTGACCAGGGAGCTGAGGCTCGACACCAGGTAACTGCCGGGCTTGTAGACCTCGCCCATGACGAAGACGCGCACTTCGCGGAGCTTGGTCACCTGGAGATCCACGCTGGTCCGCGAGAAGTTTCGGCTGACGGTGCCCTGCACCGCCCGCTTGGCCTGGGCCAGGGTGAGCCCGCCGACCTTGACCGTGCCCACCTTGGGGATGACGATTTCGCCGCGGCCATCCACCTGTGCCGGCACTTCGAAGGTGGCGCTGCCGAAGACATTCAGGGCCAGCTGGTCGCCGGTGCCCAGCACATAGTCCTCCGCGATACCGCCCTCCGTGGCCGCCGTGCCGGACTGGCGCACCTCGAACAGGTCGGCGGCGAAGCGGCGCGGCCCCTTCTCCCGGCGCTTCAGGGCCCGGATCTCCCGGTCCAGCCGCTCCTCCTCGCCTCGCTGGGTCTCATCCGCCCGCGTCGTCGCCAGCGTGGCAGAAGGCCGGGTCATGCGGGAGGTCGGCACCGCATCCGCCGTCCCGGCAACCCCCTGGGAAGTGGCCATCTGCTTCAGGGCCTGGAGATCCATCCCCTGGGGAACCTGGGCGGCCAGGGCAGCGGCCAGGGAGACCGCCAGACTCAGCTTGCGAGCGACATCACGCATCAAGACATTCCTTTCCAATCCGGACCCAGGCAGAGCCGCGCGAGCCGAAGGCCCACCCCGCCCCTGAAGAGTATGCCCGAGCTCAGATCGAGCGGTGCGTGCCCGAGGGCTCCCGGGTGGGCACCCCGGTCATGAAGGGGATCTCCCGGCGCACCTGGGCTGCGGGTACCTCGGCCGCGGGGGGCAGGATCCGATCCAGGAAGGCCTTGAGCCCCAGCACCAGGAGGGCGGCGAGGCCCAGGAGCGAGATGGCCCGGGACCCGGGAAGCCCCGTGGCCCGGAGCATGGGCAGGAAGGCGAAGGCCAGCAGGATCGGGGTCGCCACCCAGGACCGCTGGCTGAAGCGGTCCATCATCCAATGGTGGAGATGGCTGCGATCCGCCTGGCTGAGGGGCTGCCCCTTCCAGCGCCGGATGGCCACGACAAGACTCACGTCCACGATGGGATAGGCGAAGATCCAGACTGGCAGGTCCGCGTCCCAGGCCACCATCAGTTTCACGCTGAGGGTCGCGAACAGGGTCCCCAACATGAGGGCCCCGCAGTCGCCCAGGAAGTGCTTCGCCCGGGGGAAATTCAGCAGCAGGGTGGCCAGCAGGGCCCCCCAGAGGATCGCGGGCTGGGCCCCCAGGTGCCAGCCCAGGGCGCCCAGGATCAGCAGGCCCAAGCCCATGGACAGGCCGTTGATCCCGTCGATGAGGTTGTAGGCCTGGGGGATACTCCAGTACCAGAAGAAGAGGAACGGGAACGTCACGGCGGGGTGGGTGGGAATCTGGAACTCGAAGAACTCGACGTGGCCCACGGTCTGGGCCAATCCCGAGGCTCCGTGGGCGGCCAGCGCCAAGGCCACGGCCAGCCCCACCAGGGCCTTGTAGCGGGCCCGCAGGTTGAAGCGGTCGTCGAGGGCGCCGATCAGCGCCATGGCGTGGACTCCCAACCAGTCGAAGCGGTGCATGGGCCAGGGCAGCCAGCCCATCCACTGCGCCAGGATGAGCACCCCCCACAGGGCCACCCCGCCGGTCCTGGCCGTCGGTCGCCGGTGGTGCTTCCGGTGCTCGTCCGGATGATCCACCCAGCCCACCCGAGGAGCCAGCGCGATCAGCCCCAGGGAGAGTGTCATCCCTGCGGCAAAACCGATGGCGGCCAGGGTCCAAGTCGAATGCACAGCAGCCTCAAGGGAGTCTTGGGTTTCTGGCCGGGTTCCCCGTACGAATCCAGGGCGAGCCGCCAAACCGAGGTTGATAATATCCTATAAACACCAAGGAACGGCAAGGTTAAATTTCGTTGTCGCCCTCATGACGATTCTGTTCTTGCCAGCGATCCCGGTCGCCCGGAGGCCTGGGTTTTCGGGTTTGGGTTGGGAAGGGTTCCGGATTCGGAGCCAGGGTCGGGACCGAATGCGCGGAAATCGGGTTTGATCATGGATCGGCCCGGTTCGGGGGAGGGGCGGAACCTGCCGAACGGGGGTATTTTCACCCCCGAACGGTCATTCCCCTTCGCCTCAACGCTTTGCACGCCCTGCCCTTCAAGGATCTCTTGGTCATCAGTCATTTCGGCAGGGGAAGTGGTATCCTCAAATCTGCCGACTTTTCACCTGCTCCCCCTCGGCGGCGACCTCTGCAGGAAGCCCACCTCCCACCCGGGACGGGTTTCATGGAGCGATCGCAGGAGCCCCGGGCCGAGCGCCCCGGGTTCGGGGGGAGCCGCAAGGGCCCGCGCGGCCCAGGAGCCTCCATGAACGCACTGAAGTTCAACCCCACCACGGTCTCCGTGGACCTGGGCGGCACGCCCATCTCCCTCGAGACGGGCCGCATCGCCAAGCAGGCCCACGGCGCCGTCATCGTCCGCCAGGGCGACACCATGGTCCTCGTGGCCGTGTGCTACGGCACCCCCCGCGAAGGCATCGACTTCTTCCCCCTCACCGTGGACTACCGCGAGGCCGTCTACGCCGCGGGCAAGATCCCCGGCGGCTGGTTCAAGCGTGAGGGCCGGCCCACCACCAAGGAGACCCTCACCTCCCGCCTCATCGACCGGCCCCTGCGGCCCCTCTTCGAGGAGGGCTACAACGGCGACACCATGATCACGGCCCAGGTGATCAGCTACGACGGCCAGCACGCCCCCGAGACCCTGGCCATGGTGGGCGCCTCCGCAGCCCTCATCATCAGCGAGATCCCCTTCGTGAACCCTGTGGGCGGCGTCCGCGTGGGCCGCGTGAACGGCCAGCTCGTGGTGAACCCCACCGTGGACCAGCGCACCGAGAGCGACCTGGATCTGCTGGTGGCCGGCACCGCCGACGCCCTGGTGATGGTGGAGTGCGGCGCCCAGGAAGTGGTCGAGGCCGACATGGTGAAGGCCCTCGCCTTCGGCCATGAGCAGGTCAAGGCCCTCGTGAAGCTCCAGAAGGAGCTCCAGGCCAAGGTCGGCAAGCCCAAGGTGGCCGCCGCCAAGGCCGCCCGCAACGAGGAGCTCTACAAGGAGGTGGCCGCCGCCTTCGCCGAGAAGCTCTTCGCCGCCCTCACCATGAAGGTGAAGATCGAGAGCTATAAGGCCATCGACCTGCTCAAGAAGGAGGCCGTGGCCCAGTTCTGTGCTCAGCCTGGGGCCGAGAAGCCGGAGCTGAAAAAGGACGTGGTCGCCTGCTTCGATGAGCTGAAGGAGACCCTCTTCCGCAACGCCATCCTCAAGCAGGGCGTGCGCCTCGACGGCCGCAAGTTCGACCAGATCCGCCCCCTCAACATCGA
>MTLD01000199.1_pt1 | contig 30027 bp, 27 predicted proteins | sample 1982471 | NCBI WGS metagenome assembly MTLD01 (sample SAMN05712604, study PRJNA340218) | biofilm metagenome | isolation source: sample SPM anode biofilm adapted to -50 mV | place: USA | collected 2012-02-03 | reverse complement strand
CCTATCGGGAGGAACCCTTCCACACCTGGAGGGCGGGCCACAAAGGGAAAAGCGCCACCACTTTCGAAGTGACGGACAAACATGCCGAAACGGATGCCGATGAAAATCACCCAGACAAGAAAACCCCACTGAACGAACAAGCGGACAGTGCCAACTCTGCCCCGGTATTTTGCTTCAGCCATAACTGATGTTTCTCCAACTGATTGAAATGATGCGTTGGAAAGTTGTTTGTCTGCGATTATATCATTTACCCTGGGGAAGCGATATAAATTCATTAAGACGCCAGTCTTTTGGTCAACGCAATAAATAAAAACGAGATGCCGGTTTCTGCCGTCTTGATGAGATCAGAATAGCATGCTAAAAGGAACAGGAATTTGATGCAGATCAAATAATAAGGATTCCATAAGGGCCATGCCAGTTATGATCGTTTGCCAGTCAAGAAAACATGCATAAAAGTCACAGCGACCATTCTGCACTTTATCGATGGCTCCCGTTTGCCCTTTTCATGGCCTTTATCGGCCTTGATGAGGTTCTCCGCTTTCTCGGCCACAAAGGGTGGATCCACCTGTCACCCCGAGATCTGTTGTACCTATACCCAGTCAAGGCTATCAGCGTAGGTCTGCTTCTGTTGTATTTTCGCAGGCGCTACGAAGAAATCCGTCCGCAGGATCTGGCGCAAGTCAAAAACCTGGTTCTCAGCATTTCTGTAGGTGTTGCGGTATTCATCCTCTGGATCAACATGGATTGGACTTTCGCAACTCTGGGGAAACCTGCCGGGTTTGACCCGACCATTTTGTCGGATTATTTGACACGCTTGATTTTTATCGTTTCCAGGGTATTAGGCGCGGCTGTGATAGTGCCGGTCATGGAAGAGCTCTTCTGGCGTTCCTGGTTGCTCAGGTATATTGTTGATCGTGATTTCGCCAAGATACAGGTGGGTTTCTTTACGTGGCCATCATTTATTATCAGTACAATATTATTTGGTCTTGAACACAATTACATCATTGCCGGCATCATGGCCGGCATCGCCTACAGCCTCCTCCTCTACCGCACCAAAAGCATTGCCTCGTGTATCCTCGCCCATGCCGTTACCAACCTCATCCTTGCAATTTATGTGCTTTTCACCGGGGAGTGGTACTTCTGGTGATTTTACTAATCGTAGCAAGTCGATACTCATAAACTCCATGGAAATTTGCCAGGTGCTTTTGTTGTATGACTGTAATATGAGTTGGATCGCCACCAATGTGATTGTCAGCAATAGTATATGCTATAGCCTTTCCTGTAATGATTACCGAATTAGTGTGCATGAACTGCCCAGGCAAACTTACGAATTTTGTTTGGAACAGATATTGAATTTGTACTTTGGGTTGGATATTGTTATATGGCGAACAATTAAGGTGGGGATCGTTATGTTATGATTGATCTGTCTGGATATGGGTTGGCTAGTTAGTTGCTGTCCGGGCTTTGATAAACATCCTGTTCAGTGAATGCATCCCGCCATTTTGTATGTTTCCCGCATTACCAAATCCTGATCATTGCAGTGCAATGCTACGATATTTCTCAAGCTGACAAATGAATTGGCATCGATTTTGTTAATCTGCATACCAACCCCGGCATGCTCTCGGCGGACAACATGTGCATTCAAAAAAATCGAAGAGTTGGAAGAATAGTAAACGGTAACACCAACTGCAATATTCAGTGGTACTTCTTGATCCGTTTTAAAAAAAAGTCCCTGCAGGCTTACATTGTCAATATCACCAAAAAAAAGATGGTCTTCGTACTTGATCGAAGCCCATACGGAAAAATTCACCCTCGTAAAATTCCTTTTTTCCATCAATCTAGTCCCCTAGTAAATATGACCAAGAATGTTAATATATATATGCAAAGCAAATATGGTGCCATAATTAGATGTTAGCTCGGTTGGTATAACTTGCTGTACATATTGAGGAAAACGCATTGAAATTGTTGTTACATAGTGGGGTGGTGAGTTAGTGTAAAGTTTGTCGACTGACATACGGTTGACTTTGTTCTTGTGCAGTTTTACTGAAAAAGACCATTTGTTCAAGATGCCCAGCTTTAATTAGACACTTATTTGTGATTCTGGTTATAAATGATTTGATCAGTTAGGCCAAGTAACCAGGTTGATGAAGAATTGAGCTGATTCAAATTAAGTTTGATCTGATCAAGAATTGAAAAATGTAAACTGTCTTTATATGTCGCTAAAACATTGAAGCCAGCACGTTCAACTGCATAATTTGAAAAAGTGTAAAAGAATATAATGTCTTGCAACACTTCGATATGTTTAAAGATTAAAAAGTGACCTTTTGAATGTGTTAAGTTTCTTCACGCCATGCCTCCCGCCAAAACACCATTTTTTTATCTGAATCTTGGGCGGATTAACATTAAAATTTCGCAAATGTTTGTTTCTTGGGGATTAATAGTTTATGGCACGAATGTTGTATTATGTCGCTAAGTGTTTTTATCTCCATATGTTATGTGTTATGAACTAATTTGAATATTTGGATACTAATAAATTAAATTTATTTGGCTGTAATTTATTCCGACAAAGTGATAGTGTTCATAAAATGTGATTAAATTGAAATAACTAGGACTTGAATAATTAAAATACGTATCGCATTTGCTCGGATGGGGAGAATTTATGTTTAAAAAATATTTGTTTGTTTTTCTGGTCTTTTTTATTTGTTTCGGATGTACAGCGAAAACAAAAGAAGAATTGTGCTCAGAAGGGGTCAAGCAGCTGAAGGCGTCGAATCCCAGCGGGGCTGTGGTGCTGTTTAAAAATGCCCTGGAAAAAGATGAAAATTATAGTGAAGCACGTTTTCAGTTAGCCAAGGCTTATGTGCGACTAGGAAAATACGAGCAAGCAGAAAAAGAATTAATAAAAGTCATAAGACAAAATCCACTCAGAGATGAGGTTACCCTCGAATTGGCTGGTCTTTATAATTCCATGAAGAAAACCGACGAGGCATTTAAACTCGGAGAACAATATCTCGTCAAGCATCCTGGCAGCGTTGAAGGCTTGGAAATACTCGGAATATCCAGTGAGATCAATAAGCGGCATAATGAAGCCGAATCATATTTTCTGCAGGCTCTCAAGGCTGATCCGTCACGTGCAATAACAAAACTGGAGCTTGCTTCAGTATATATAAGCTCCGGCAGCGAACAGAAAGCCAAAGGTTTTCTGGAGGAGGTAATCAAGGCCGAACCACAGAATATCAGGGCGTACTATATGCTTGCGGCATTGGAAAAAAGTATGGGCAATATAGATCGGTCCTTAGAAATATATCAAAAAATAGTATCGATAAATCAGACAGATACTCTGGCAGCATATAAAATGGGTTTGATTTATATTGAAAAAAACGAGTTGAATAAGGCCGAAAGCATTGCGGACAACTTGCTTAAGAATTTTCCGAAGCGAGCAGATGGTTATCGGTTGAAAGGTTTGGTGCGTTATCACCGGAAAAACTATTCTGATGCAATGATCTCACTGCAAAATTCCATAAAAATCTCTCCCACCCTTGAAGGATATTACTTCCTTGGTCTCTGCTACTATAATCAAGGTGACTTAGAAACTGCGCTGAGCCAGTTCCGCAAGATACTCGACAATGTCCCCACTTCTCGCCAAGCACGTCTTATGACAGGTACTATCCTGCTTTCGCAGAAACGTCTTGATGATGCGATTGCTGAAATCAAAAAGGTGTTGCAAAATGATGATAAGGATGCAGTTGCCCATAACATGCTTGGCAATGCTTATATGGCCAAGGGAATGTTCGAAGAAGGCATGCATGAACTGAATCTTGCTACCCGCATTGACCCCAAGGCGGTGGATGCATATTTGAAGAAGGGCTATTTTTACTTTAGCCGCGGGAAAAATGCCGAAGGCGAAACCGAGCTGGTCACTGCCGTACAGGCAGCACCGGATGTTCTCAATAGCCGGCTTCTTCTGGCATCCTATTACATGCGGAAAGGAAATGGTGCCAAGGCGCTGTCTGTCATCAAATCCGGCTTAACAGGCAATAAAAACGATGCACCGCTGTACAACGCCATGGCTGCTGTCCTGTTTTCTGAAAATAAACGGGACGAAGGTTTGAAAAGCATACAAAAAGCCAAGGACGTTGATCCGGCTTTTCCTGCCTCTTATCAAAACCTGGCCACATACTATGCGGCTTTGGGAAATTACGATAAAGCCATTGAAGAACAGCTCACCTTGTTAAAAATCGATCCTAAAAATTATCAGGCCATGCTTGGATTGGCGGCTCTTTACGAAATAAAAGGCAACGATCGCGATGCCCAGACATACTATCAGAAAGCAGTGGATACCAAGATGCCGGCGGCTTACCTGGCGCAAGCCGGTTATTATATGAAAAAGAAAGAGGCTGGTCAGGCGCTTCAAGTGCTTGAAGAAGCCATCAAGAACGACTCACGCAATACGGCCGCACTGGAAATGAAAGGCCGCATACTGGTCTCGGAGAAAAAATACAAGGATGCAATCAGGGTATTTGACGAGCTCGACCTTCAAAAGCCTGATGCCGCCATAGCCCTCAAGATAAATACCTACGTAGCCATGAAGGACATACCCAAAGCCCAGGAACAGGCCAGGTTGATAATTGGCAAATATCCGAGTTCTGCAAGAGGGCACCTGGTTCTGGCTTCGATTTATGAAAGCCAGAAAGATATTGTGGGTGCAATCAACGAAGCTAAGAATGGTTTAAAAGTTGACAGCAATAACATCCAAGCGCTTCTCTATCTGGGGAAACTTTACGAGGCGCGAAAAGAATATGACCAGGCAAAACTTGTTTATGATGAAGCCTGTCGAAAGAAACCAGATTATGCTCCTGCCCTTTTTGCCCAAGGGGCTTTGCTGGACCTGACCGGTAAAAAGAAGGAAGCAGTGCTGAAGTATCGCGAAGTCCTTGTTAAATCTAATACATTTGTTCCTGCCATGAATAACCTGGCCTACCTTTGTGCCGACGGTTACGGTAACAGGGAAGAAGCGCTGCGTCTTGCAATCACTGCATTTAAGTTGGATCCGGGGAATGCGGGGATTATGGACACTTTGGGATATTCACTTCTGAAGAACAACCGCAAGGTCGAAGCCCAAAAAGTCCTAGAAAAAGCGGCTGATTTGCTTCCGAATAATCCAACTGTGGTATATCACCTCGCGCTTGCCTACAAGTACGGCGGTGACAAGCCACGGGCGATAAAGGCCGCGCAAAAATCACTTACCCTGGGTAATTTCCCTGACTCAGGTGCAGCCAAAGCCCTATTGGCTGAGTTGAAAAAATGATGGAGTTCTACTTACTATGTTGATTAGGCTTACCTTGCTAATAGTTATCGATGCTGTTCTGGCCGTTACCGCCCTTTATTCGGCCATGATTGCAAGGTTCGGCAATTATGAATTTGTCGGTAACTTGAGTGGCGCTAATACTTTCTATATAACGATCATTTTTGTTGTGGTGGTTCTGTTTTCATCCAACCTAATGGAGGTGTACGACTTAGATAAAAACACCAGAAAGCGCGAGATTACTATCAATATTCTTTTTGGTACTATAACCTCTTTCTTTTTGTTGTCGCTGGTGTATTACCTTGACCCGGACGTGATACTTGGTCGAGGAGTCATACTAATATCATTGAGTTTTTTTGCTTTTATCCAGTTTTTATGGCATGTAATTTACTTGATTGGACATAATGATAGGCGTTTTTCGCGTCGGGTTCTGGTTCTTGGCACAGGCCAGCATGCGGCCCAGATAGGCGAATTGGCCTCTTCCAATAACCGGAACTTTGCTCTGGCGGGTTATGCGTCTTGTGATAGCGAGGGAATAAATAACAAAGATCGCGGGCAAATTTCAGTTCAAAAGGATTTGATTGTCGGCAACGCCGATGACCTGATGGCGGCCACAATCCAAGCAAAAGCGGATACTATCGTTGTCGCGCTTTCTGAAAGAAGGGGGGTTTTCCCTCTCAGAGATGTCTTGAGGTGCAAGCTGAACGGTGTTGAGGTTATGGATGCTCCCTCTTTTTATGAACTCGTGCAAGGTAAGCTGATGCTGGAATCGATAACTCCCAGTTGGATCATCTTTTCCAGTGGGTTTCGCAGAACCAATGTTTTCAGTATCAGCAAGCGCTTCATCGATATTTTCCTGTCATTAGTGGGATTGCTTCTGACCCTGCCGTTTTTCCCTTTAATAGCACTTGCCATAAAACTCGATTCGCCTGGCCCAATTTTTTTTAGTCAGCTGCGTATAGGCAACAAGGAAAAGCCTTTTATGCTCTATAAATTCAGGACTATGCGCCAGGATGCCGAAGAACGGACCGGCGCAATATGGGCAAGCAAAGATGATCCGCGTGTTACAAAACTTGGGCGATTTCTCAGAAACTCCCGCATAGATGAACTTCCACAACTGTATAATGTTTTAATAGGTAATATGAGTTTCATAGGGCCTCGCCCTGAGCGTCCGGAATTTGTCGAAAAACTGAAGCAGGTCATTCCTTATTACTCGAAGCGGCATTTTATCAAGCCTGGGCTCACTGGATGGGCACAAGTGAGATATTCCTATGGTTCGTCGGTGGAAGATGCCATAGAAAAATTGCGCTATGATCTCTACTATATAAAAAATATTTGTCCTTCATTGGATACACTGATCTTCTTTGAAACAATCAAGGTTGTTCTCTTCGGGCGTGGTGGGAGATAATCAGGAAATGGACAGCGAAGACATGACGAGAGCGACCTAGGGGTAAGGAAAAATAATATGAAAAATTGTCTATTCATTATCTGCATACTCTTCTTTTTTCTCATACTGCCAATGACTTCACAGGCGGGGGACTATGTTATCGGTGAGGGCGACAGCCTTGATATAGCTGTATGGGGAGTAAAAGATCTGACTTTTTCAGTCAAGGTCCGTCCCGACGGCAAGATCACCGTGCCCGGACTGGGTGATGTCCAGGCAAGCGGTATGACCCCTAAGGATATGCAGTCGTCACTTGGCTTGAAACTCAAGGAACTGGTCAAGAACCCCATCGTCACCGTCAGCGTCACCGGGATCACCAATAGCAAGGTGTATATATTCGGAGGTGGCGTGAAGTCCGGTGTATACGATCTCTTGCAGCGCGCAACGCTTTTGCAGTTGCTATGCACCCTGGGGGATGTCAAAACAGCAGATCTGAAAAAGGCTTATCTGCTCAGGGGCGGTAAAAAGGTCAAGGAAAACTTCTATAACCTGTTTATCGGTGGCGACACCAAGGATGATGTGTTGCTAGAGTCCAACGACTCGATATTCATTCCAATATTGTTGGATAAAAATGTTTATGTTCTCGGAGCGGTCACCACCCCGAGAGCTATTGAATATCGGGAAGGCATGAGGGTTATGGAGGCGATACTTGAGGCAGGAGGTTTTACCAAGTTCGCAAGCCAGAATGATACCTATATCCGGCGTAAAGAAGGCAATAAGGAAGAATCACTTCCTGTTAGAGCCAAAGAGATAATAAACGACGGGAATATGAGCCAGAATCTGTTGTTGAGGCCTGGTGACTATGTCATTGTAAAAGAGAGTATCTTCTGACCACCTTGAATATTTGAACAATAAAGCATGGAGAAATCGATGGCTGCTGGTGAAATGGATTATAAAAGATACCTGAATCTGATCAACAGAAATAAGAAGTTGTTTGTCTTGTCTGCCTTGGCGATCATGACGGTCATAACGATTGTTTGCTATTTGCTGCCCAATAAGTATGAAGCTACAAGTACAGTTTTTATAGAAAGAAGCGTTATTGCCGACCTGGTGAAAGGATTGGCGGTTACCCCTTCGGTGGATGATAAGATCAAGGCGCTGACCTATGCGATAAACAGCAGAACCTTGATCATGAAGGTGGTTGACGAACTTGATCTAAACCTCAAGAACAAAAACAGCGCGCAAACGGAAAAACTGATCAACGACCTGCAGGCCAATACCCGAATAAATATCAAGGACAAGGAAGGCCTGTTCATCATTTCTTTTGTCGGCGGTAACCCGAAACAGGCGCGTGACTATGTCAATACCTTGGTAAGGCGCTATATCGAGGAAAATACATCCAGCAAGAGAGAAGATTCTTACGGGGCTACCAAATTCATATCCGAACAGGTTAACACTTTTCGTGAAAAACTGATTAAAGCAGAAGATGCCGTCAATGAGTTCAAGCGTGGCAATGGCTCCATCTCCGCCATGGATACCGGGGTCCTCCTCAAGGACATCAATGATGCCCAACAGCGTGTGGATGAATTGAAGATCAAGCAGGCACAGCTTGAAACGGCACTGGCCAATGCTGGCAAGTCAAATAGCGCTGTTCAGTCGAATTTGCCGCTATTACAGAAGAAGTTGCAGGAACTTCAGCTCCAGTATACCGACAGTTATCCGGAAATAATCAAGACAAAGGACGAGATCCAAGCACTGGAACAGCAGATAAAAAAAGGACGTGGCAGCAGCAAAGCGATTATTACTCCAGAGCAGGAAAGAATTACTTCTGAGTTGAGGGCGCTTCGTCAGGCTGAGGCGAACCTTCTTGGCATCATTGCCACGAACCGCGGGTTGCTGAGAAGCATCCCGGCTGCCAAGGCAGAGCTTGATGATTTGGAACGGGAGAAAAACGCCCAAAAAATACTCTATGACCAACTTGTGGCCCGCGAGGGGCAATCTGAAATGTCCAAGCAGATGGAGGTACAGGACAAATCCACGGTATTCAGGATAGTTGATCCTGCGGTAATGCCGATCAAGCCTGTCAGCCCCAATAGAACAAGGCTCCTGATGCTAGGAATCCTGGTCGGGATTGGTGGCGGCATCGGACTTGTGTTGTTAAAGGACCAGATGGATCACTCCATAAAGAGCATTGAAATGGTAAAAGATTTGGGACTGCCGCTTCTTGCCGTGATACCGCATATGAATGACCCGGAACAGGATGCCTTGCAAGTCCGTCGGGATCGGAGATTGTACATATTTTCAGGAGTATATTTTTCATTCATAGTTGCCATACTTATGCTGGAGCTTTTGAACATAACAATAATTTCCGATCAGGTCGGGAAAATCTACCGTTAACCCTCTGTTTTTACAAACCCGCAATCGGATAAGGTGAATAAATGAGCAGAATCGAAAAGGCGCTGGAAAAAGCCGCTCAATTGAGAAACGTAACCACGGCTGTAACGGGACAGGGGGCAGGGGCAAGAGAAGAGGCACAGTACTCCGACTACTCGTCCAAAGTTGTTTCTAAAGAATTGAACATAACACCAGTTAATCGCCTTCTGACAACCATCACAGATCCGCATTCGCCAGTATCCGAACAGTATCGCAAACTTAAAACACACCTGGTCAAGCTGACCCAAAAAGACGAATTCCATAACATTCTTATGGTTACCAGTACGGTATCGCGGGAGGGGAAGAGCATAACTGCGCTCAATCTGGCCATATCGCTGGCACAGGAATTAGATCATACTGTATTGCTTGTTGACGCCGACCTGCGCAGGCCTTCAGTTCATCAGTACCTGGAATTCGAACCAACAATCGGTTTGTCAGACTGTCTTATGGATGGGATCGATATTGGAGAGGCCATCGTCAGGACCGGCATCGGCAAACTGTCGGTGATCCCGGCAGGCAAAGAGGTGCCCAATCCGCTGGAGCTTTTTTCTTCCAAAAAGATGCAGGACCTGGTCAAGGAGATGAAGCACCGCTATCACGATCGCTATGTCATCTTCGATACTCCACCCTTGCTGCCTTTTGCCGAGACCCGCTCTCTTGGGCACCTTGTGGACGGTATAGTTTTTGTTGTCAAGGAGGGGGAAGCGTCCCAGGAAAATATTCGTGAGGCGATTGACTCGGTAAAGGGTTGCAGGATATTAGGGGTTGTATTTAACGAGTCCACTGTCAGCCCCGATGATGACCGCTATGGTGAATATTCATACTACACGAGCTACTCCAGGGACAAGGCCGCCACATCTTCCTGAAGCGCAACGGAGTTCAACCGGAACTAAAGGACTAATAAAGAAAATCATGTATCTTTCTTTTTTTAATCTAAAACACAAGCCGTTTGATCTGGTACCCAATCCGGATTTCATGTTCCTCAGCAAGACCCACAAAAAAGCCATGGTCTATCTGGATCACGGCATTCGCGAACGGGCCGGTTTTATCCTGCTCACAGGTGAGGTAGGCTCTGGTAAAACCACCATTATCAGGGAACTGATCGCCCGCCACCTCGATAATGCCGTGCTGGCAAAGGTATTCAATACGAATGTCAGCTCCGAACAGCTTATAGCTATGATCAATGATGATTTCGATTTGCCTATCCAGGGAAAGGACAAGATATCGCTGCTGCGGGATCTGAACAATTTCCTCGTGGAACAATACGCAAAAGGCACACGTCCACTAATCATAATTGACGAGGCACAAAATCTTAGCCTGGAAACACTCGAAGAGATCCGCATGTTGTCTAACCTGGAAACTTCCGACTCCAAGTTGATGCAGATCATACTTGTCGGTCAGCCGGAGTTACGTGATTTGCTGGCAAAGCCGGAATTGCGCCAGCTTCGTCAGAGGATCAGTATCCAGTGCCATTTGCAGCCTCTTGATCGTCAGGAGATTGAAGAATATATCCTGCACCGTTTACAGGTAGCAGGAAATCGTGATGCCCTCAACTTTGAGCCCGAAGCCATTGACGTTGTTTTCAAATATAGCTGCGGTATTCCAAGGCTTATAAACATAATCTGCGATTTTCTTCTGCTATCGGCCTTTGCCGAAGAGGTGCATGACATAAGCAGGGAGATGATCTGCGATATAGTCGGTGATCTGGATTTTAACAAACACTTTTGGGCTGCAGAAGAAGCATGGCTTTTCTCTGGTAAAAAAGAGGCCACGGACTCAGCCGCTGCTCCTACTGCAGAGGCGGAAAACCGGATGGAATCCCTCTTTGGAGAGATGTGCCGTCGTTTGGAACAGTTTGAAAAAGAATCGCTAGCGACCACCCAAACAGCCCTCAGGGAGTTTGGGGAACGTATGGATCAGATGCACAACAACTTCACATATCATCTTAACAAGACCAACTCTGCTGTAGCCGAATTAAGCAAAAAAATCGAAGCCCCCCCTCGTGATGATATAAAGCCATCGGCTCCTATTGAAAGCGACAATGTGCCAAAGCCAGGCTTGATTCAGCGGATTTTTGGCTGAGCCGCTGACAGAATCTCCAGAAGCTCTGCAAGGCTGATAATAATATCTCTTAAACAGGAATTACGCCCATATGAGATTATTCGATAACAAAGCAGCTTTTGGTCTGACTGCCGCTACGCTATTGGCATTGACGCTGGCGGACCCCGGGCAAATCCTGGCAGCCGATTACACTTTTACTCCTTCGCTGGCCGTGAGAGAGGAATATACCGACAATGTTTTCGAGAATAACCATAACAAGAGAGCCGATTACGTCACCAGGGTGTTGCCCGGCCTGGCAATGAAATATAAAGCACCACTGTGGGATTGGGATTTGGCTTACAACTTCGATTATCGTTACTATGCCAAAGGAAGCAGAAAAGACGACAATACTCACGAAATAACTGCCAAGGGCTTGCTGAAAGTTGTGGACGAAGTTCTCTTTCTCGATGTGAGCGATGTCTACAAGCGGGTTTCACTGGACGTAACGCGAGACACCAGCAGTGAGAGTCTGTTTGTCAATCAGTCCGACCAAAACATAGGCATCGCCTCTCCATACCTGGTTCTTCGCCCCACTGTCAGGATGACCGTCAAGACCGGTTATCGCTACATAAATACCTGGTACAAGGATCCACAGGCAATCAGCAAGCAGGATCATGTCGCGTTTATAGACAACTCCTATGAGTTTACGCCAAAATTTTTCCTGAATACAAATTACAGTTTTACCAGGGAGATTACCTCCGTCAGCAGTCTGAACCGTCACGAACCACGCATCGGCCCACGCTATGAATATGCCGACAAATCTTACATCTTTGCCCAAGGCGGCGTGATCATCACCGACTATGACAACCAAAATTCGGAAACCGTCAATCCATCATGGAGTGCTGGCATTACGCACACGTTCGACACGGTGACGGCGACCTTGTCCACGAATGTTACTTATTCCGACGATCCGCGCAGCACCGCTACTCTAGAAACTTCTTACACAGCAAACATCGTCAAGACCCTGAAACGCGGTTTGGTGACCCTGCGTGGCTCATACACCGAGTTTGCCGATGCAACCGCCGACATCCTGAAGAATAAACGTTACTCAGGTGGTTTCACAAGCCAGTACGACATTCTTCAGAATCTACGGGGCACACTTGGCCTGACCTATGAGTACTACACCGATGAACGTCTTCCTGCGTTTACCAGAAAATACTTCGTGGACAGCGGAGTCACATATTCAGCGGGCAAGGACATCACTATTGGACTAAGCTATCGCTATGTGGACTACTCCTCGCCAAAGATTGCAGCGGACAACTATCGTGTGAACCGGGGGATTTTAGAGGTCAAGAAAAGCTTCTGATTATGCAAAACGCACTCACCATAGACGTTGAAGACTATTTCCAGGTCAATGCCTTTGCCCGGTATGTGCAACAGGACCAGTGGGATACTTTCCCCTTGAGGGTTGATCGCAACACCAGGCGGATACTTGACCTTCTTGATTCCTTTGCGATAAAGGCGACCTTCTTCATACTGGGTTGGGTGGCAGAGAGGTTGCCGTCGCTTGTCAAGGAGATTCACCACCGTGGGCACGAGGTCGCCTGCCATGGTTACGGCCATGAACTGATTTTTATGATCGGCCCGGAACGATTCAGAGCTGATATCAAGCGTTCCAAAGCACTGCTGGAAGACCAGTGCGGTATTCGGATAAACGGCTATCGCGCCCCCAGTTACTCGATAACAAAACGATCTCTTTGGGCACTGGATATCCTGGTTGAAGAAGGCTTCAGCTACGATTCCAGCATCTTTCCGGTCATGCACGATACCTACGGCATCCCCGACGCGGAACGATTTCCTCACAAAATTACGACCGGGTCCGGGACGTTGCTGGAGTTCCCTTTGACGACGTTACCGCTTTCTCTTGGATGGAAAAAATTGCGTTTGCCGATTGCCGGCGGAGGGTATCTGCGATTGTTGCCAGTCAAGATAATCCAACAAGGTATTGCTGCGATAAACGAACGTGAACGGCAGCCGGCCGTGCTTTACTTTCATCCATGGGAGATTGATCCGGACCAACCGCGCATCAGGGCGGGTTTGAAATCGCGATTCAGGCATTATCTGAACTTGGATAAAACAGAAGAGAAAATTTCCTATTTATTCGGTAAGGTGAATTTTATGCCGATGAATGGGGTGTTTGATGAATTGGGTTTGTTCAATGGTTAAAGAGTTGCCAACTGCCATACAGGCGACAGGGAAAAGTTTGTTTACCGTTGAACGGGACTGCACAGACCGGGAGCGCTGGGATGCATATATAACCAGCCATAGTTCTGCCAGTAATTATCACAAGTATGCCTGGCGGGCCGTGATTGAAACCGGATTCAATCATCCGTGTTATTATTTGGCAGCCTGGAATAGTGCAAAAGAAATTGTAGGCATATTGCCCCTTGTCTTTATGAAGAGCAGAGTTTTTGGCCGGTTTCTCGTGTCACAACCATTCTTCAACTATGGTGGGCTGCTCTGCGACAGGCAGGAGATAGGCGATGCCTTACTGGATGAGGCCGCAATTTTGCAGAAAGAACTTGATGCGGAATATGTCGAGTTGAGGCACACCATTCCATGGCCGACAGACCTTCCTAAAAAATGTCATAAAGTTTGCATGCTGCTTGATCTGGCAACCGATGTTGAAACCCAATGGAAGAGCTTTAATCCCAAGCTTCGCAATCAGATTCGCAAGGCCGAGAAAAACAGCCTGTCTGTCACGGTTGGCGGCATTGAATTGTTGAGTGATTTCTATGAGGTTTTTGTCCGTAATATGCGGGACCTCGGTACTCCCGTGTACTCCCCCCAATTTTTCGCGTCAGTACTGACGACTTTTCCTGATTGCACTCGCATCATTACGGTATATCACCAGGGAAGACCAGTGGCATCCGGCTTAATAACCTGGTTTCGCGATACGGTTGAAATCCCTTGGGCCTCATCCATCCGTGATTACAATCCGCTCTGTCCAAACAATCTGCTTTACTGGACGGCACTGCAATACGCCTTGGATAATGGCTTCAGGAAGTTTGATTTCGGGCGTTCCACACCTGGAGAGGGTACATACAAGTTCAAGGAGCAATGGGGGGCCAAACCGATATTGCTTAACTGGCAGTACCTGTTGCCAAGGGGAGCCTCTTTGCCGGAACTGAACAATAAAAACCCGAAATTCGAAATGGCCATAAGAATCTGGCAGAAACTGCCTCTTTCATTTACCAGGGTCGTGGGGCCGCATATAGTGAAAAATATACCGTGAATGTGCGTATTGGAAGGACATTGCCTCCCGCAATCGCCCCAATAGGCATCAAGAACATTTTCAACGGCGTTATCGCGATGTTCATGGGAGACAGAGCCAACAGGGTTTTTGCAGATCAGTTGAAAGCGTATTTCAAGGTGCCGCACTGCTTTCTCCTTTCGTCTGGCAAGGCCTCGCTTACCGTTATTCTTAAGGCGCTGAAAACCATACACCCCGATAGGGATGAGGTCCTGATACCGGCATATACCTGCTATTCGGTCCCTGCCGCCATAGTAAGGGCGGGGTTGAAAGTCAGAATTTGCGATATAGAGCCTGAAACTCTGGATTTCGACTATCGAGAGCTTTCCGAACAATTGTCCAGTCCGCGAATACTATGTGTAATCCCTACCCACCTGTTCGGGGTGACTGCCGATATCCCCAGGGTCAGGGAGCTAATGGGCCAGCGGAATATCGTGATAGTAGAAGATGCGGCCCAGACAATGGGCGGGGAATGTACAGGCCGCAAGGTCGGCACGGATGGTGATGTGGGCTTTTTCAGTTTGGGGCGCGGCAAGGCCTTTTCAACGGTTGAAGGCGGGATCATTCTCACCGGATCTGATTTGATCGCCGCTGCCATCAAAAAGGAATTAGCCCAAATACCTCCATACCGAATGGCCGGGCAAATAAAACTGATGCTCTATGCGCTTGTCCTGTCCGTTTTTTCCCATCCCATGCTGTTCTGGTTTCCCAAGGCACTTCCTTTTCTCGGCTTGGGGGAGACGCATTTCGACCCGAATTTTGATATCAACACAATGTCTGCCTTCCAGTCGGGCCTGGCAACCGGGTGGCAGAACAGCCTTGCCGAACTCAAACAGATCAGGCAGAGAAACGCCCATTTATTGTCCGTAGCCGGGGTGAATGCCGTACTAGGTGGACAATTTCCATCATCCGGCATGATCAGGTTTCCCCTGGTTGTTTCAAGCATTGAAGAGAAGCAGGTTATTCTCAGGGAATGCAATCGGTTAGGGCTGGGGGCCGCGGATGGTTATCCGGATACGATAGATGGCATAGAAGAACTCCAGGGAAGCATCACTGGCGGAACATCAGCGAAAGCAAGGCCATTGGCGGCCAGGATCATTACATTGCCGGTACATCCATACGTCACCGGTGACGATGTTGGGAAACTTGCAGGAATTCTCAGACAAAACGGAGAGTTGGCGAAATGAGCGTATTAGCGGAGGCAACGGCTAGGGAAAAGGTGAAACTGTATTTGCTCATCTTTCTCTGGGTGGTACTTTTTTTGCCGATTTATCCGGATATGGTTCGGGAGTGGCTTGCCCAATCCGATAATTCACACGGTCTCATAGTGCCTTTCGTGGCCGGGTATTTTGCTTGGCAAAGAAAAGATCGATTGCTTTCGACAAGAATCAACAGTTCCTGGTACGGAGGAGTTGTTCTCTTTTTATCCTTGGCTGTATTTATCCTCTGTTATGCAGGTGGTTTGGCATTTCCATCAAGGGTTGCCTTCGTGTTTTCACTGCTGGGACTGATCTGGTTCATGCTTGGGAATGAAATTACCGGTATTCTGGCCTTCCCCATATTGTTTCTGTTGTTTATGATTCCGGTCCCCTATTCGTTGTTGAGTCTTGTGGCCGGACCTTTGCAGCTCGTTGCCACGCGGATTTCCGCCAATATCATAGGGGCCTGCTCGATCCCGGTAATCCGTGAAGGAAACATGCTTTACTTTGTTGACACCCAACTGGAGGTTGCTGAAGCTTGCAGCGGCATCCGGTCAATAATGTCCTTGTCAATGCTTGCCTTTGCTTTTGCAAGCATGTCGCGTGACGGTTGGAAGAGCAGGATCGTGCTGATCCTGTCAGCCATCCCGATTGCAATGGTGGCCAATATTTTACGTATTGCTGGGACCGGGGTTCTGGCGAATTTCTTTGGTGACAAAGTTGCGAGAGGGTTTCTTCACGAATTTTCGGGCATTGTCCTGTTCTTGTTTGGTTTTGTCGTGTTATTGGGAATTTTCAACCTGATCAACAGAAAGAAAAAAACGGATGCCAACTAAACCATTCATAATATCTCTTGTAATGCTGATATGCGCCATTTGTTTTGTGACGGTGTTGTCCTTTAGGCACATACCGGTGGTGGCACAAACAAATCTGGAAAAATTGCCGATGGTAATTGCCGGCTATACGGCGACTGAGGATTCTTTTTCGGATGCCGTGTACAAAGAGCTGAACGCGGATAAGAATGTCTACCGGCATTACAAATCTCAAAATGGCGATAAGGTCGACCTGTATATCGGCTACTACGGAACCGCCAAGGGAGGCAGAACCGGACATAACCCGTATGCCTGCCTGCCGGGAAGTGGCGCTGCGATTATAGATACCGGTGTTGTGTATCTCAAGCAGACAGCAACGGGCAAGAGTGTCCCTGTCAACTACATCCTTTCCCGCCTTGAAGGTGTCAATTCCGTCATGCTCCACTGGTATCAGACAGAAGGCATAACAGTAGTATCAACCGGCCTGAAGCAGAATATAGAGCGTTTCAAGGGAAGGGTTTTTCGCAATCGCAACGATGGAGCGTTTGTGAGGATAACAACTGTTGCCAGTGACGCGGATCTGGCTAAATCCAAGTTTCGGGCAGAGCAATTTGCCGATGCGGTTCTAAATCTGTTGCCAGGGTATTGGCCCGTTGAAAAATGATTCCGGCACACAACTTACTGCAAATACAGGTTCGAACTTTTCAGGTGAGAGCTTTCTGCTGCTCCTGGGGTTACCCACCGAAAGCAATGTCCTGATTGTCGGGCGTGATATTGAATTTTGGAGTCAGGCTTTTCAAAATCCATACGTTACCGAGCGAATTTCCACTTTAACCGGTGCACCGGAAAAATATGACCTGATCATGTACCATTCCGCTTCTGCCAACTCGCGCCGCATGTTCAATGCCGATCTTAAACACGCGCGTCAAATATTGGCTCCAAACGGCTCAATTCTGCTTTTTGCCGAAAAAACCTGCTCCTATAAACGATTAAAGGGCTTTGTGAAGGGGCGTCTTGGATCATTTGCCGGGAAACTGTGGTATGGCCAATCCGATTATCAAGGGGCCATACATCGAGCCGGTTTCAATTCTACCCGTTGTTTCCTGCCGTTACCCTGTCTTGAACGGCCTGAAGAGATGATTGTGCCCGGAAGCAAAACGATGGAGTTGCCGGATTCACCGGGTCCGTTGAATCCGGTCGGCAGATTTGCCGGTCCGTTTGCCCTTGCAGATGGTTTTGTCTTCCTGGGCGGCAACGGCTCTATGGACTCTTCGTGTCTTTTGCAAACAATCAACGATGCGATATCCCGACAGTTGCAGCTTCCTGTCGCCAGCTGTGCCCTGGAAAGAATGGATATCCGGCTTCGCGGGGCATTCATACTGTTTCTGCGTGAGAGCAATACCGGGAAAGGTTTTATCGCCAGGCTTGTTTCCGACCGCAAAATCGACGGGATCGTCGGTAAAAATCATGTTCTCCTTGAAAATTTTCAAACCGCTGGATTGCCGCTTGCCATCAAAGGCAAACTGCCCCGGCCGATTTGCCGTATGGAGCTGGCCAACAGCGTCATTTATGTGGAAACAATGGTGGCCGGCATACCGGCTTGGAAAATCTGCCATGGCCAATGGCGTCAGCAGATTTTATCAGACGCGGTGGATTTTTTACGGCAAGTGCATTTTGCCAGTCGCCAAAACAGCCTCCTGAGCGGAGAAAAATTGGGTATCCTACTCGCTGACGACCGTGCTCGCCTGGCAAACTGTACGGCTGTTTCCGTTGATTTCCGTGAAAGAATGATGGCTCTTATGGATGCGTTGCAGCAGCGTCTATTGGGCACGGGAATGGATCTGGTCATATCCCATGGCGATTACGGCTACGGAAACATCCTGGTTGACCCTCAGGATGGCACCATGCAAGGGGTGATCGACTGGGATACCGGCAGGACAAACGATTTCCCCGGCGTTGATATGATAAATCTGCTTGTTCAGAAGGAGCGCGCCGAAAAATGTTGTACCGTGTTGCCGGCATTTACAGCCGTCGTGGGCAAGGTGTCCGATAACATCAAACGGGATTATCACAGTGTCCTCAACCAACTGGAGATTCCGGAAGTTCTCCATGGTTGCATCGTGTACCTCGGCTTTATTCGTTATGTAACGAGGGCTGCCCAATACCCGAAAGTCTTTTGCAAAGAACAGAGCGACTATCTGGCAATTCTGGAATTGTTGTCGGAGACTTTGCCGCTATGAACGAGAAGATCAAAATCCTTGTTCTTGACAATACCTTCACGTTTGGCGGCGCCATCAACAGTCTGAGTTATCTGATTCAGGCGCTCGACAAAGAGCGCTTTGAACCGATCCTGGTCACCGGCCAGTCGGAAGGACTGCTGAAAGACAAGTTTAGCGGCACAATTTATCATCGGCACGTACCCAAGCTGCCGTGGGTAAATAACCGCATCTATACGAAAATAGCCTCATTGCCATTCTTCAAAATCAAGTTGCTGCGCATAATGCTTAACTTCTGCCGTTTCCTTTATTGGGTTTTTGTCGTTGATTTCATGGAAGCGCTCCATTATATGCGCATCGGCAAAAGGTATGGAGTGCGAATGGTGCATCTCAATAACATAATGGGCAGCCAGTTGTCGGGCATTATGGCCGCCAAACTGCTTGGAGTGCCTTGTGTGGCCCATTTACGGGATTTCGAGGTGGTTCACCCCATTACCCGTCTATATGCGGGATTGATAGACCGCCATGTGGCGATTTCCGGTGCCATAAAGGACAACCTGCTACAGCTTGGGGTAGCTGCCGATAGGATTTCAACTGTTCACGACGCCATAAACCTTGCGGAATTTGATTCGGAAATCGATTGTGACTACTTGCTTGAAGAGTTCGGGCTTGCGCCGGACCAGCTAAAATTTGGCATTTTCGGCCGGGTAATCGGTTGGAAGGGGACCAGAGAGTTTTTGCTGGCAGCGCAAATGGTCATCGACAAAATTCCCGCTGCCCATGGTTTTATCGTTGGTGGCTCGTCTGATGGTGATGAAGGTTATTATCAGGAAATGCTGTCTCTGGCCAATGAACTCGGATTGGCAGGTAAAGTCACATTTGCTGGATATCGCAAGGATATTCCGGCCTTGATGAAATTCATGGACCTGATAGTGCACGCCTCAATCCGTGCCGAGCCTTTTGGCATGGTCTTGATTGAAGGAATGGCCATGGGAAAACCGGTTGTAGCCACTCGGGCCGGCGGACCGTTGGACATTGTGGTTGACGGAGAGACCGGCTACCTGGTGCCGGTCGGCGATGTTGCCGCTTTGGGTGGAGCTGTAATCAGATTGCTGCAGGATAACGGCTTACGCAACCGGATGGGGATTAAGGGAAAGCAAAAAGTGGCCAACGAGTTTTCCAGCCAGCGTTATGCACGCCAAATGGAAGAAGTCTATCAAGAGCTTGCAGGGTTAAGGCATGAATGATTTCTATAGCTTGAAAATATCTCGCATGATCAGCTTTACATTTAGCCAGAGCGCTTCATTCAAGCTGCTTCTGTTGTACCTGGTTTTCGAGTATCTAAGACCCCAGGGCATGTACCCCAGCTTGGATGTTATTCCGTGGACATTCTGCATTCTCGCCTTGTGCGCAATAGCATTGTTTGCTGAACATAGAATGTTCATGGTTAAAAACCGGGTCAATTTCCTGCTGATCATGTTCATCATGGTTGTTGTGGTGTCTTCCCTGCTGGGCTTTTCGCTGGATATGTCCCTGCTGGGGGTAAAGACGTTAACCGTATTGATGTTAATCTATTTAATGATCATCAATATCGTTGATACCCTTGAAAAGATGTTTGTCTTTGTCTGTCTTTTCATGCTCCTTACCTTCAAACTCTCGCAATTCGTTTTCCTGCGCTGGGTCGCGCGAGGGTTCCAATACGATAAGTTTGGTGCTGTCGCCGGACTCGGTTGGCTGGAAAACTCGGGAGAATTGGCGATCCAGTTGTGCATCGTGTTCGCCATCAGCACCTATTTTGCCATGGCTGTCTGGCCCCATGTCCGCAATTGGTTTAAGCGCAGCATCCTTGTGTTTATCCCCGTATCAACGGCCGGTGGGGTCATTGCCTGCGGCTCCAGGGGCAGTTTCCTGGCCTTGGCTGCCGTGCTTTTCTTGATGTGGCTCGGGGCAAAGCGCAAAGGCATAGGCCTGGTCGTCATTGTTTTACTTGTGGCCTCATTGCCGTTCTTCATGTCCGACCGGGACGTCAACCGCACTATGGACATGGGGGGGGCAGCTGACACTACGGCCGCCAATCGTCTCCAACGGTGGGAGAGGGGCCTTGAAATGCTGCAGAGAAACCCGGTGTTTGGCGTTGGCTATAACAATTGGGGCATTGCCAACAAGGTGTATTTTGACGCTGGTGTTGAAGAATGCCACAACATCTTTATCGAATGCTCCTCTGAGTTAGGGCTGGCCGGTCTGCTGGTTTTCGTACTGCTCATAATCGCTTGTTTGAAAAATAACTTTGAAACCATGCGGATCGCAAACGCCGGCAACAATATTTTTGCCGCGCACCTGGCAAAAAGTCTGAATCTGGCATTAGTCGCCTATCTGGTGGGCGGTTTTTTTGTTACGGTTTTTTATTACCCATATTTCTGGGTTAATCTGGGTATGACCGTGGCCCTGAACAATGCCACAAAGAAAGCCTTGGTCCATGAATAAGCTGGCCTTGCCAATACCGGACGGAAAGAATTTCATCTTTTCGGTCTTCGATGATACCGACGTTTCCACCTTGGGAAACATCAAGCCTGTTTATGATTGCCTGACGGAACTGGGAATATACACCACCAAGAGTGTCTGGCCCCTGGATAGCCAGGATCAGGCCAGTAACTACAAGGGATCCCATTCTTTGCAACACCCCGATTACGCGGCGTACGTCAGGGAACTGGCGCAACGAGGCTTCGAAATCGCTTTTCATGGCGCAGCCATGGAGTCCAGCCCTCGTGATGCGACTATTGAGGCGTTGCGACAGTTTCGGGAAATCTTGGGTTTCGTCCCCAAAACCTATGCGTGCCATGCCGGCAACCTGGAAAATATCTATTGGGGAAGTGACCGGTTCAACTATGCAGCGTTTCGCATTTTGTATCGCTTGCTCAATCACAATAACGCCAATCGCTATTCAGGGCATGACCAACAGTCCCGATATTATTGGGCCGATATTTGCCAGGCAACTTTCAATTACGTCCGCACTTTCACCTTCAATGAGATAAACCTTTTGAACATCGGCAAATTCCCCTATCGGCTGGGGAAGAGGGGGTGTTTTAACAACTGTTTTTTTACCAGCTTTGCCGATCATGTGGAGGAGTTCAATCGCTTGCTTTCACTTGACAACCAGGCCAAGCTTGTCAGAGAGCATGGGGTATGTATCATCACTACCCATTTCGGTAAGGGTTTTGTCAAAGACGATAAGCTGAACGAACAGACAAAATATTTGTTGCAGCAATTGGTGAAAAATGGCGGTTATTTTGCGCCAGTGCATGCCGTGCTGGATTATCTGCGCAATTTCTGGGGCCAGCACGATATCAAGCCTCGCGAGCTGTTTAGTTTGGAATGGCGCTGGTTTGCAGATACAATCCAGCGCAAGCTCAATAAGCTGGATTATGAAAAGACGGAATTGAAATACTTGGGATTGCAATGATTTCCAATCAAAAAATCAAAATACTGCATATGATCGATTCTGGCGGACAAGGTGGTGCCGAACAGGTGCTTTACAGCCTGCTGGAGAATCTTGGGGATGAGCGGTACGAACACCATCTGTTTCTTCCCGGGGACGGGTGGCTCAATGCCAAACTCTCACATACACCAGGAGTAACCATTGTTTTTTGCAATGGTGGCGGAAGATTTAATTTCGGCTATATCAGAACAATTGCAGCATACCTGAGGGAAAATCATATCCAACTTATCCATTCGCACCTCATGGGTACTTCGTTGTACGCTTCGATCGTGGGTTTTTTTTGCCGGGTGCCGGTAATTTGCACCTTCCACGGCTACATTGATTGCCGCCATGGGGACCGTCTGCAGCGGCTTAAGCTGAATCTGATCGGGATCTGTGCAAAAAAAATCGTGACGGTCTCAGATGGCCTGAAGGATTTTTTCGTCTCCAGAGCTCGTATCGGTCGGCATAAATATGTCACCATTTACAATGGTATTGATACTGAGAAAAAGTGCAATGTTACACGTGCGGAAGCACGCAGGATCTTTGGCCTGTCTGATGCCGACATAGTGATCGGGGCTGTTGGCAATGTGAAGCCGGCCAAGGGATATGATTTCTTGATCAAGGCAGCGAAGATTTTAGCGGACAAAAATGAAAACTATCGATTCGTGATTGCCGGCAATACGGGAAATGCTCAATATGCCGAGTTGTTGAGCCTGCGGGACGGGTTGCAGTTGCAGGATAAGCTGCTTTTTCTGGGGTTTGTCGAGAATACGGATACGTTTTTGCGCGCACTTGATGTCTTTGTACTGTCATCTATATCTGAAGGATTTTCTTTAGCCACGATTGAGGCAATGAATGCTTGCATCCCAGTGGTCGCTACCAGAAGCGGTGGCCCCCAGGAAATTGTTAATGATGGAGTTAATGGAGTTCTGGTTAATGCTGGTGATGCCGATGCGTTGGCGTATGGCCTAACTCAAATTATCAATAACTCGATAACCGCATGCAAGTTGACTGATAATGCAACTAGAGATGTGGCCGCCAGATTTTCAATTACAACATCTGTTGCCAAATACGAAAAAGTATATTTAGAACTTTTACAGGCATAATCAAAAGGCGAAAACATGAATAAATTGTCTGAGCTTATTGTATATCTCCAAAAAAAAGGATTAAAAGAAACAATTAGTCGCATTAAGTCCAGATACTTTAGTATAACGGAGTTTGTGCTGCTCAGTTGTGATATAAGCAAGTTTGAGCCAATGATGGAATCAAGTCCAGATATTGAGTATAAATTTGGTGATAAAAATAATTTGGAACAATATCGACAAAAACATATTGATTTGCCGCGAGAATTCTATGTGGACCAGACACATGGAGCTAAAGAATTTTACCTGGGGTATTACAAAGGTGAGCTAGCTGAAATTTGTTGGGTTTTTAGAAAAGGGGAGTATTCAAGGTTTTTTGTCATTAATGATGAAGCGGCATGTGAGTTGAATTATATAATTACGCTTCCACAGTTCAGGGGCAAGGGATTACCGGCGCATTTTGTGGATTATATGTTTAATCAGTTGAAGCATCAAAATATTGATAAAGTAGTGATAGGTGTGTCAGCTAATAATGTAAATATAATTAAAGCCATGAAACATACTGGTTTTTGCGAATTTAAAAGGGTGAAGTCTTATTTATCATTTCTGACTAAAACAAGAATCTAATGTAGATAATATGCTCGTAAACACTAACTAAAATAGTGATTATTTTAATCTTATAAGTTGAGTGGATAATAAAATGAACAAAAAATGTATTTGGATTACTTGGGAAACTCAACGTAGGAACAGAAGCATTTGTAAGGCCATTAACTGCGAACTTTATGAATTAAATTATGATAAAAATAATGCAATATTTAGATACGTGGCATCCATAATAAAAACGCTTTTAATAATTTTAAAAGAAAAGCCTGATGTAGTTATTGTTCAAAATCCGTCAATACTGTTAGCTCTAATGGCAGTGGTTAGTAAACACTTGTTAGGCTATAAGTGTATAGTTGATGCTCATAATGCAGGCTTATTCCCTTTTGAGAACAAATATCCTTTACTGAATTATGCGTCAAAAAAAATCCAAAGATTAGCTGACATGGTTATTGTTACGAATGATGCGTTGGTTGATGTCGTAAATAATAATGGTGGTAAAGCAATAATCTTACCAGACAAATTACCAAGTTGCCCAGATAAAGTTGGGCATGTAGAGATGAAAGGTGAAATAAATCTATTGTTTGTATGCACTTTTAGCGATGATGAGCCTTATCATGAATTGGTGGAAGCTGCTAAATTGATTTCTAGTGATATTTTTATTTATGTGACAGGAAAATACAAAGGGAAAATTAACGAGCAGGAAATGCCATCGAATTTGAAATTATTAGGGTTCGTTGCAGATAGTAAATACTGGGATTACCTCGCCACTGCTGATGGTGTTATCGTATTGACTACTAGAGAAAATTGCTTAACTTGTGGTGCTTATGAAGCTGTTTCATTAAGTAAACCTATGATATTGTCAAACACCAAGGCTATAAAAAAGTATTTTAATTCTGGTGCAATATATTGTGACGCGACTACTGATAGCATTTATGCTGCCCTTTTGAAATTTAAAGCTGACGTAAATATTTTGAAGCCCGAGGTGATTAATTTGAAATATGGGCTTGAAAATAATTGGGAAGAAAGATACTTAAGGCTAAAAAATGTTATTAATCAATGGTGATAGCTGGTTAGCCGCTAATGTACTTGGTTTTTAATTTGATTTGTAATTATAGTAGGCAGATGTTTATTATTAACGTGTAATAGGGGGCGAAAATGTCAATTGCAAAAAAAATTGCTTCAAAATTGCCCGATCATTGGCAGTCTGAATTAAAGCGCTTTTATTTTAAAAGGCAAATTTGCAAGGGCACTTTTGTGTCATTTGAACCAGAGTACAATATTCTCTCAAAGATGATTAATGATGGGGATTGGGTCATTGATGTTGGTGCGAACATTGGTCACTACACAAAACGTTTTTCAGAATTAGTTGGTGCAAATGGGCGTGTAATAGCCTTTGAACCAGTGCCAACAACTTTTGCACTATTGGCTGCAAATGTGCAATTGTTTTCGACGTTGAATGTTACACTTGTAAATGCTGCTGTTTCAGATGCCACCGACGTAGTTGGTATGTCAATCCCATTTTTTTCAACTGGATTAACTAACTATTACCAGGCCCATATAACAAATACATCAAAACAAAATCTCAATGTAATGACTCTTTCACTTGACTCTCTTGCCATTACTAGACGCATTAAAGTTGTAAAAATTGATGCTGAGGGACACGAAGTTCATGTTTTGAAAGGCATGAAACGAATTTTACAAGAATATCATCCAACACTAATTATAGAAACTGACTCCAATGAGGTGATAACTGAACTTTCTGCTATGGGATATAGGCATGAAAAACTTATTGAATCACCAAATATTTTGTTTACATATGATTCGTAATATACATTGTGATTCAAAATGTAGGACTTTTGTGGACAAAAAACCTACTTTTGCAAAATATTGTCGGCGGGTCTCATTATGAAATATCAAATTAATCAAAATATTGCATCATTTTGTACCCAAATGCAGTGCCAACGGGGTTTGTCTGATAAAATAGCTATGCGCTGGATTGACAGTCATGGTGTTAGAACAGACTATAAATTTCGCGACTTGGAGACACAGAGTAACCGCTTTGCCAATGCTCTTACGACAATTGGTATTGCTGCTAACAATGTATTCTTTACTTTCCTGCCCAAAATGCCGGAACAGTTTTTCGCATTCCTCGGCACCCTTAAAATTCAAGCAATTTGTGGAACCCTCTTTTCAAACTTCGGAGAAGATGCTTTGCTGGATCGTCTAGTTGACTCTGGAGCTGTCGGCATTATTACACGCAAAAGCCTATACAAAAAAATTGCCCGTATTCGAGAACAACTTCCGGCTTTGAAATACGTTATAGTTGTGGACGGTGACGACGATCTGACAACCGGTGTAATAAGCTATACTCGTATAATGGCCGAAGCTGGAACGGATTACGCAGTTCAACCCACTTCTCCTGATGCCCCGTCCGTGCTGCACTATACCTCTGGCTCTACCGGAAAACCGAAAGGGGTGCTACACCGTCATGGCAGCCTTGCAAGTCAGACAGCAACTGCTCAACGTGTGCTCAGCTTGTGTGAAGATGACATTTATTGGTGTACCGCCGACCAAGGGTGGGTTACCGGAACGTCCTACGGAATTATAGGCCCTTGGAGCCTTGGGGTTACGCAAGTGCATTATGGAGGTGGGTACGATGCCCAAGCTTGGATGGACCTTCTTGCTCGGGAGAAGATAACGGTCTGGTACTCGGCCCCTACAGCTCTGCGTATGCTTATGCGGGAGGAAGAAAGCATCTTTAACCCTGACAATCTTTCATGTCTGCGTAATATCTATAGCGTCGGTGAACCGCTCAATCCGGAAGTAATCAGTTGGGCACGTCGAGTATTAAAACGTGACATTTATGATACCTGGTTTCAAACTGAAACTGGTGCCATCATGATAACCAACCACCCTGGTCTTGACATTCGCCCTGGCGCCATGGGCAAACCTTTTGAAGGTATCGAACCAGCTATCTTGGATGACGATGGGACACCATTGGCCGATGGTCAGCAAGGGAATCTTTGCATCAGGGCTGGTTGGCCATCGATGTTTGTTACCTATCTGAATAACGAATCAGCCTATAAATCAAAATTTAAGAACGGATGGTACTACACTGGTGATACAGCCCGAAAAGACCGCGATGGTTATTTTTGGTTTATGGGACGAAGTGACGATGTTATCAATACTGCTGGTCATTTGATAAGTCCCTTTGAAGTTGAAAGCGCATTACTCGAAGTAGTAGAAGTTGCTGAATCAGGTGTCATTGGAGTACCGGATGATCTGCTCTATGAGAAGGTGGTGGCATTCGTTCAATTACATGAGCGCTATCAAGCCAACAAAGATTTGGAAATCAAAATTCGGCTGCATGTCTCTAATCGTGCATCAAGCATTGCAACACCACAGGAAATAATATTCTGTGACAATATACCAAAGAACAAAAGTGGCAAAATCATGCGCAGAGTATTAAAGGCTCGCTATTTGGGTGAAGACCCAGGCGATACATCAACTTTGGAGATTTGAGAATGACAACGATAGAAACCCTCAATCAGATATTTTGCATGGTATTCGACGAAGATACTCTCCAGATAACTCCCGATATGACTGCCAATGATATTGACGGTTGGGATTCTCTTTCTCATGTTAACTTGATTACCGCCATCGAAGCGAAGTTCAATATCCGCTTTACGCAAAAAGAATTGCTCAAGCAGCGCAATGTAGGCGACTTGATTACCGATATTGATCGAAAGTTGATTGCACAGAATGGTTTTTAACTCTTTTTCTTACTTCCTGTTTTTGCCACTGGTATATCTAGTTTTCTATTTTGTCGCTGACCGCTGGCGTTGGGTAGTACTACTTTCGTTCAGTTATGTTTTTTATGCATTTTTAAAGGCTCCTTACCTTTTGGCGGTACTGCTGCTGGTGACCAGTATTAGTTACACCTGTGGTCTGCGTATTGCTGCACAGCAGGATGAAGCCATTCGCAAACGCTGGCTTTGGATTGGCAGTTTTGCCTGTGTCGCCATTTTGGCTTTGCTAAAGTACATCCCTTTCTTAGAATCCCAATCTAACAGCATCTTTGGATTGAAATCTACTTTCTCTGCTATGATCATCAGTATCGGTGTGTCGTATTTTACCTTTCAGGCTATTTCATACTTGGCTGATATCTATCTTGAGATTGAAGAACCGGAATATCACTTTGGCTATTTTGCCCTCTACATGTCATTTTTCCCAAAGCTGTTGCAAGGTCCGATTGAGCGTGCTAGTGATCTTCTGCCGCAACTCAGGCAGCCATATCAGTTCAATTATGATGCTATGCGGTCTGGCATGCTGTTATTTGCTTGGGGATTATTTAAAAAAGTTGTAGTTGCTGACCGGTTAGCTCTCTATGCCGATCAGGTCTACAACAATGTGCACGGTTACACCGGATTGTCGTTGATTATCGGCACCTACGCCTATGCACTACAAATCTATTTCGATTTCTCCGCCTATACAGATATGGCCCGTGGAACTGGGCGGATGTTTGGTATTAACCTGACTGAGAACTTTAATAGCCCCTATATAGCAACCTCAATAGCCGATTTTTGGCGACGATGGCATATCTCGTTCTCTCGTTGGATTCTGGACTATATCTTTAAGCCACTGCAAATGGGATGGCGCAACCTTGGCCAGGCTGGAACAGCCGCTGCACTGATCGTAACTTTTTTGGTTTCAGGTATCTGGCACGGTGCAAGCTGGGGCTTTGTCATTTGGGGACTATTGCATGGAATTTACTTGGCATCATCCACTTACTACCGACCTTACCAGAAGCGGATACACAAATGGCTGGGAGTTGATAAAAGTAAGTGGTTGAAATGGTGGCAGGTTTTTGTGACATTCAATCTGGTGAGCTTCGCATGGGTGTTTTTTAGGGCAAAAAATATTGGCGATGCAAAGTACGTGATGTTGAATTTCTTTCATGGTGCTAAGGGACTGCGTACAGGTCTAATATTTAGTCAAGGTGAGTTTGAATTTTTTATCGTTTGTGTGTTATTGCTCATAATTTTTATTGTTTGGACATACAATAAAATAAACATAATTGAAAAACCACTATGGTTTAGATGGTCTCTTTATAATTTGCTGATCTTATCAATTTTGTTTTTCGGTATTGTCGATAATTCAAAATTTCTATATTTGAGGTACTGAAGTAATTAAATTAGAATACGGACTTAAAAATAGCAGAAGTTGATCACATGGCCAAATTGATAATTAAAATAGCGACAGTAATATTAGTATCATTGTTTTTATGCAATGTTGTATCATATGGTCTGATAAGATATTGCAATTATTCAGTTATGAGGTTTTTTGGGCAAAAGAGTTACAGGTCTTATGAAGGGATAAAAGCTATTGAAAAGGCTAACAATCCTGGAAATGCGGAAGTTGTTATTGTTGGCGACAGTGTCGCAAAATATATCACCAGCAATGACAAGACGCTTAATTTAGCTACCAATTTATGGGTTTCGATGGCAGGGCAATACATCATTGTTGATAACTTGATTAAGCACAATAAAAACGTAAAAAAAATATATCTATTTGTTGTTCCAGAATCGTTAGAAAATGATCTGGCAGGGGTCGGCACTTATAATTATTTCATCAAACCTTTCTACACCACAGACAATATGGCTAAATTCTCGTCTGATACTATCAGCAAAGTAAATGTAAAACCCTACTCAATTCTCTTTACAACTCCAATATCTAAAATACTGCCAATTTTTTCAATTATTGATTACAGCAGATCAGAGCAAATAGTATCCAAACACTTCATCTCTCCTACGACAGCTGATTATTTAAGAAGAATTAAAACTCTATGTACATCTAATAATATTCAATTTGCAGTATTGCCATGCCCCATATCAAAAACCAATTTCAATAGGTATATGCAAAACCGAATAAATGAAAGAATCAGTTCTGATTTGATCCATTATCAATTGTTAGACATAATGGCAAATTACTTTAGTAGTATAACGGTCTTAGACGATAAATACTTTCTTCCAGACTTGTTTCACAGTAAAGACGATAATAGTAGAAGATATTTTCTAGGGGCCATGGCAAAGTATTTATAATGTTAATTGTGCTTAGCTTGATATTAACCAACTCAACTTTCGCAGTTGCTTCATTGATCGT
>MTLD01001209.1_pt1 | contig 30115 bp, 27 predicted proteins | sample 1982471 | NCBI WGS metagenome assembly MTLD01 (sample SAMN05712604, study PRJNA340218) | biofilm metagenome | isolation source: sample SPM anode biofilm adapted to -50 mV | place: USA | collected 2012-02-03 | reverse complement strand
GAGCAACTGGTGAACATGATGGTGGACGCCGATTTTGAGATTGCCATAAAGGAGAAGCGTGCCAATGGATAATGGGGCACGGGTCTACGTTGCCGGCCATCGGGGCATGGTCGGCTCAGCCATCGTCCGCAGGCTGAAATCAGCAGGGTATGGCAATCTGATCGTGGCTGAACGCGCCGAGTTGGATCTGACTAATCAACATGCCGTGGATGATTTTTTCCGGAAAAATAAGCCGGATCATGTCTTTCTTGCCGCCGCCAGGGTGGGTGGGATTGCGGCCAACGACGCCCTGCGGGGCCAGTTCATCCGCGATAATCTGCTGATCCAGACCAACGTCATCCATGGCGCCTATACCAGCGGGGTCAAACGGCTGCTCTTTCTGGGCAGCACCTGCATCTATCCCAAATTTGCGCCACAACCGATGCAAGAAGAGCATCTTCTGACCGGCCCGTTGGAGCCGACCAACGATGCTTATGCCGTTGCCAAGATTGCGGGCATCACCATGTGCCGCTCCTACAACAACCAGTACGGCACCCGCTTCCTTTCGGTCATGCCCAACAACCTCTATGGCAGCAACGACAATTTCGATCTGACCACCTCCCATGTCCTGCCGGCCCTGATGCGCAAATTCCACGAGGCAAAGCTGGCTTCCTCCCCCCAGGTCGAGATCTGGGGGAGCGGCACGCCGCTACGCGAATTCCTTCATGTGGACGACCTGGCCGATGCCTGCCTGTTCTTGATGGCCCTGGACGATGCGGCCTATTGCTCGCTTCTTCAGGACCCTGCGGCGCCGGGTCTGGTCAACGTGGGGAGCGGTCAGGAGGTGAGCATCCTTGACCTGGCACTGCTGATCAAGGAGATCGTCGGCTACGGGGGAGAACTGGTTTTAGATGCCTCCAGGCCGGACGGTACGCCCCGCAAGCTGGCCGATAGCTCGCGCATTCACGGCTTGGGCTGGCAACACCGCGTGGATCTTCAGACCGGCCTGTCGGAGACGTATCGCTGGTTTCAAGAACAATACGAAGGAAAGGCAGCATAAATGAACGTCTGCATCTTTGGCGCTGGCTATGTGGGCCTGGTGGCGGCGGCCAGCTTCCGCTACCTATACCCAGGTCGGTGCGGCGTCAACAGCCAAAGTGAGTCAACTTGTCGGCCTGATAGCAGTTACATGCGAATTAGCGGCAGAGAAAGTTGAGCCGGTATATGAAAAAAGTGATGCTGGTTTTCGGCACCCGGCCAGAAGCAATCAAAATGGCGCCGGTAGTGAAGGAACTGCAAAAATATCCAGAACAGATTCGGGTCATTGTCTGCATTACGGCCCAGCACAGGCAAATGCTCGATCAGGTCCTGAATTTGTTTGTAATAAAGCCTGATTACGATCTGGATATCATGAAGCCCGGCCAGGATCTGTTCGATGTCACAAGCAATGTGTTGCAGGGAATGAAGCCGGTGCTGATGCAGGAGCGGCCTGACATCGTCCTGGTACATGGTGATACGACGACAACCCTGGCCGCGTCCCTGGCTGCCTTTTACTGCCGGGTACCAGTGGGGCATGTGGAGGCGGGGCTCAGAACGTATAACAAAATGTCGCCGTTTCCAGAAGAGGTCAACCGCAAGCTGGCAGGCGCACTTTCAGACCTTCATTTCGCACCGACCGAAACGGCCCGTCAGAACCTGCTGCGGGAAGGTGTGCCGGATGCGAGCATCTTTGTTACCGGTAACACTGTCATCGATGCGCTTCTCATGGTTTCAGGCATTCTGGAAAGCAACGAAGGTTTGAAAGTCCGGTTTGTGGACGAATTCGGTTTTTTGAACCCCGCAAAGCGGTTGATCCTGGTTACAGGTCACAGGCGTGAGAATTTCGGCGCTGGCTTTGAGAACATTTGCCAGGCGCTGCAACAAATCGCCGAGCGTTACGACGATGTGGAAATTCTTTATCCTGTCCATTTGAATCCCAATGTCCGGGAACCGGTTAAGCGTATCCTCGGCAGTTCACGGAATAATAATGTGCACCTGATCGAACCGGTTGATTACCTCCCTTTTGTCTATTTGATGAATCGATCGTATTTTATCGTTTCCGACTCTGGTGGAGTGCAGGAAGAGGCCCCGTCGCTGGGCAAGCCGGTGCTGGTAATGCGTGATACTACCGAACGGCCTGAGGCTGTAGCGGCCGGAACAGTGAAGCTGGTTGGGACCGATTTGCAGAGAATAGTTACCGAGGCCGGCAAACTGCTGGATGATGAAGCCGCATACTCGGCAATGACGATGGCTCACAGCCCTTATGGGGACGGGAAAGCGGCTGCCAGAATCACGGAGGCGCTGGTCCGATGAAGGGATATGTGTGCGCTTTTGTCGGCCAGGCCGATCTCAGGGTTGCCGCTTTCAGGAGAAAGTTCTCGGGGACCGATGTTGCCTCACGACTGGTGAGGGGTACGTTCTGGGCCTCCATCGGGGCTCTCGTTTCAAGGATGTTTGCCATGGTGGCTTCGATCATTGTCGGCCGGCTCCTGGGCAAAGAAGGTTTTGGTGAGCTGGGGATGGTGTACAGTACCATGGGGATGTTTGGTGTCTTTGCAGGAATTGGGCTTGGTTCCGCGGCAACCAAATATATTGCGGAATTCCGCCTGTCCGATTCTGCCCGGACCGCCAGAATCTTCAAGATCATAACCTCGACTTCACTGGTGTCAGGCTCTCTGGTGATGATCATTGCCCTACTCTTGTCACCATGGCTTGCTGCACATACTCTGAATCGCCCGGGAATTGCCCCGTTGTTGCAGGCAGGGGCCCTGCTGCTGTTCGTTTCCGCGCTCACGGGTGTGCAGCAAGGGGTGCTCGCCGGTTTCGAGTCGTTCCGGAAGATTGCCCGAATCAACCTTTACCAGGGGCTTGCTTCGCCATTCATAGCGGTCCCCTGTGTCTTGCTCTATGGCGTCCAAGGCGCGGTAACCTCTTACACGATAAATTCCTGTCTCACGCTATTGCTATGTATTGTTGCGGTGCGTGCCGAGTTGGCCGGGAACCGTATCTGTCTTGCCGAACCCTTGGGGTGCTGCTGGGCTGAATGGCCAATACTGATAAAGTTTGTTCTGCCGGCGCTGTTTTCGTCATCCCTGCTTATGCCGGTTACTTGGTTCACAAACACCGTACTGGTCAGCAGCCCAGGGGGATATGGGGAGCTTGGCCTGTTCAATGCGGCAAATCAGTGGCGGCAGTTGATAGTTTTCCTGCCATCAATTCTGTCCGCGGCGATTCTCCCGATACTGTCACAAGCCCATGGACAGGATGACCAAGCGGATTTCAGGCGAGTAGTCTCCATGAACTTGAGGATGATCTGGATCGTTGCCCTTCCGGCCACGATAGTGATCATTACGCTGGGAAAACCATTGGCAGTGATATTCGGGCGGGAGTTTGCAGGGGCTGCCCCATTGATTTCCGTGCTCATGACTTCCTGCTTCCTGACGGTTGTCAATGGGCCAGTCGGTACCGCGCTTACCGGCGCGGGAAAAATGTGGACCGGCGTATTGATGAATTTGGGCTGGGCTTCGGCGCTCGTGCTTTTTTCATTACTGCTGATTCCGGCCCATGGCGGGCTTGGGCTGGCATTGGCCTATTTGCTGGCTTACCTGCTGCATACCCTCTGGCAAATGATATATGTGGAAATCAGACTGGCACCGCGGACAATAATTGGCCAGTGGCACCTGGTACTGTTATCCGTTGCACTGCTGACCATTGGGGTATGGGTCAGCATAAAAGGGTATAGCAATGTAAGCATTGGTACATCTTTGGTAATGTTTTCAGCTATTCCACTGGTATCGTTTTGTCATGAACAGTATAAGAAATTGTTTGCTTACTGAAGTAGTCGTAGTTTTTTGGGAGTAATTTACAAGATCTGCGCAATGCAACTGGATGTTGTCGGAGTGATATGATGTATTTAATATTTTTTATATTATTTTTCACCTTTTTTTACAACATAGGTGCGTTCCTTCAACCGGTATGGCAACTGTTGCATATCCCAAACGGCTTCTATTCAGTGCCGACGCTAGGTATTGCCGGCCTGTGTTCGATAATAATATTTTTTCAAACCGAAGATAAAATGCAAGTTCTCAGCCGGTTATATCGACTACTTTTAGTATGGATACCATGGATATTATACTTGGCGTTCAGATGTAACTACAATGATCCGTATTCTGTTAAAAAGCTTATGCTGATGGCGATTGCCCAATTTGGCAGTTTGGCTGCGATATGTTTGGCTTTCTATAAAAACCAGGAAAAATTTTCAAAGTATTTCTTCGTATGCACCATGGCAATGACCACATTTCTTCTTGCATACTTCTTTGTTGATCACGGCATATACAGTAATGATATGAGAGACAGGCTTACTACACAAGGCATAAATCCTATAATGCTTTCGCGCACATTTTCCATAGGTGCCGTGACTCTGATATTATGGGCCAGGGCTCCATACTTCATTAAGTTTATGATTTGCATACCCTTTTTTGTAGGTATGTATTTGACTGGAAGCAGGGGGCCAATTCTCTCCCTTTCCATTATTCTCGCCTGTCATTACTTGTGGTTGCAAAAGCGTTATGCGTTCCCGTCCATACGAATAATATTCATAGGTTCCTTGGTTATTACCTCTGGTTATATTGTTGAAGCCAACTTCCATGATTCCATAGAGCATTATTTTACACGGGGCAGCACCAAGGGGATGTATGAAGGTTCAGGAAGGGAATCGGCATTATTTATTTCCTGGAAGGAATTTGTTTCAGCGCCGCTCACCGGAGTCGGTCTCGGAATGTATGAAAAAACAAATAAAAGAACTTATTACGACGAATTAGGAAAGCGAACATTCAGGCATTATCCGCATAACATTATTTTTGAAGTTATGGCGGAACTGGGAATTGTTGGTGCACTTCTGTTTATGCTTATTTTGAAACCAGGCGGATGGATGTTTGATTTCTCGAATAAATTTACCCTGCTGTTTTTGTTAAGCTTGATATTTGCATTGACGAGCGGCGATTTCTTCGACAATGCCGGAGTTTTTATATTCGGCTGCATTGCCTGGCTTAATAATAAAGCTCAGCCTGCACTTGTACATGAAACTGCAGGCACGGATATGATGGATAAGAGCACGTATTACCCGCACCAACTAGGTTCAACGTAACAGTCTGTTTATACCAGGCTGATGCATTAATCCAATATGAAACTGCCAATTGTGTATAAAAAGGCGAAAAAAAGCATGAAAGCAGCAATACTATACAATAAGTTCTATGATTACTCCGGTGTTAACATTACTGTCGGCGGCATCCAGACATATATATCCAATCTCGCCAGGGTATGCATGGACCTCGGAATGGAGACAACAGTGTATCAGTTTTCCGGTGTGCCTTTTGACAATAACGCCGACGGAGTTGCTGTGCGCGGAGTGCCGGTGCTGGATAAACCGCACGGTAAACGCAACAGACATTTATATGACACAGCGGTAAGGGACATGGATGTCAATAAAGATATCATTGTATTTGCCGCGGATTATATGAGTGTGCAAACTGACAATCCCCGCCATATAGCAATCCAGCACGGCGTGAGTTGGGATCTGCCCATAGAGTATATGACTGATATTGCAGCTATCAGATACAGCATTGCCGCACGTTTGAAAAAATGGCGCGAGATACGTATGTACAAACAGATATTCAATAAGTGCAAGAATACGGTCTGCGTTGATTATAATTTCATGAACTGGTATCGAACGACTCAGACAGAAGAAGTCAGAGGTCATAATATCTGGGTGATCCCGAATTTTTCCCCGATTGCACCGAAGGAACTGGTCAATAGCAGAACGTATTCAAACAGGACTATCCGCATCATATTTGCCAGACGTTTCGTGAAGATGCGGGGAACACGGATTATTGGCGAAGCAGCCCAATATCTCTTAGGTAAACATCGCGACGTTTGTTTTACTTTTGCGGGCGAAGGTCCGGAGGAAACCTGGCTTAAAGAAATGTTCGGCTCTGAAAACAGGGTGTCATTCATCAAGTACATGCCTGAAGACAGCCTGGATATACATCTGACACATGATATTGCCGTAGTCCCATCAATAGCATCGGAGGGTACAAGTCTGTCGGTTGCCGAGGCCATGGCCACCGGATGTCCGGTTGTAGCCACCGCGACCGGTGGTGTGACAAACATGATTATTCAAGGCTACAACGGGGTCCTGGTTATGCCAGATGCCGCTTCCCTGATAGCGGGTTTGGAGATGCTCATTCTGGATTCCGGGTTGCGGGAACGCATCGGGCTGAAAGGTTATGATACGGCTAAAGAGGCCTTTTCCCTGCCGCGCTGGAAGAGTTCGTGGCAAGAGGTTCTCAAGAAAGTCATTCAGTAGATTATTTGTGTTTCGACATAGTGAACTGATAATTGCATGAATCAACAGGTACTCAGCTTTGGTGGCCACCATTTTCCTTTTAATTCTTCAGTGGGAGTAAGATGAAAACAGATACAATCCCAGTTGTCTCAATATGTTTGTGTACTTATAAACGGCCAGAGCAATTGCTTCTTTGTCTGAAAAGCATATTGGCCCAGGACTTTGGTCATGCACTGGAAGTAATAGTTACTGACAATGATGCCATGGGAACAGGCAAGACGATTGTTGACCAGATGATAGCGCCATTTGCCCGACAGGGTGTGATGCTTTCATATCTGGTCGAAAAAGTTCAGAACATTGCCTTGGCCAGAAACCGTTGCGTCAATGCGGCTCGTGGAGAATTCGTGGCATTTATCGACGATGATGAAATTGCATCTTCCCACTGGTTGGGCAATCTTTACAGGACACTTATCGAGACTGGTGCAGATGGGGCCTGGGGACCGGTGGTCCCTGTCATCCCGGAATCTTTCCCGGAATGGATGCGTCGAAGCAGGCTGTTTGACCGGCCCAATCCGGAGCATAGGTCTGCTGTTGGCGTGAATAATCTGAGAACAGGCAACGCCATGGTCAGGCGCTCTCTGTTGGGTATGCGCACCGGGCCTTTTGATGAGGCTTTTGGCCGAACCGGTGGTTCTGACTGGGATCTGTTTTCCTGGCTCCATAATCAGGGGTTCAAATTTATATGGGCCAAGGATGCCGAAGTATTCGAATGCGTTGAGGAGAACAGGAGTTGTATCCGGTGGCACCTTGTCAGGGGTTATAGAGGGGGGTTTGTCTTTTCATCCAAACTTGCTGAAGATAAAGGAATGATAAGAGGATTCTGCTCCTCTACCGGCCGCATTCTGCCGGCAGTATTACGCTCTCTTCTCAATCTTGCGAGGGACCGGCGGAACCCCAAAGCGGCACTTCTTATACTGGTAAACGATATATGCGGCCATTTGGGCAAGATTGGCTATTTCCTGCACATAAAGATTGAAGAGTACAAATGATCATACCATTGTACTTCACTGGATAAGAAATGAAGATAACCGAAAGTTCCCTTTTATTTGCCACGGCGTTCTACCACTCCGCCGGAAGGGCCCCAAACGCATGGACCATTTTTCAGCAGTCAAAAATTAAAATGTACTATCAGTGCATGATCGTCAGTTTTGCCTCTTTGAGGAGGTGGCATCCGGATGCCCGGTTAGCCTTGTTTACCAATAGGTCGCTGCCGGAACCTTTCAACAGCCAACTTGCGTCTCTCCAGGTAAGCACGGTCATCTGCCCCAGTTCTTACGTGACGGATCTTTCGTTCAAAAATGACTTTCCCGGCTGCCTTTATTCCCTTGATGTCATCACCCACTTGGCACGTACCCGGTCAACCGAATTCAGCTGCCTGATTCTGCTGGATTCCGACTGCATTGTCCGCTCCAGGCCGGATGGCCTGATCGCTGACTTGGCCAGCAATGGGGAGGCGATCCATGCCTATGGCCTAGGCTATCCGGTCAACATGGTCTTGAATGGCCAGTCCCGGGCCTCGCTGACCCTGGCGCTGAGTTATTTCTCGGGGCAGATGGTTGCCAGTCCCATCATCCCTTACGGTGGCGAGTTCTATGCTGTTCCCGCCGGCGAGTTGCCGGGCCTGGCAAACCGCATCGAAGCCTTCTGGGGGTGGATGAAATCGAAAGGCGTACACAGCTTCGGGAACTCCCTTACCGAAGAGCATGTCATGAGTGTGGTCTTGGCGGAGAGGGGCGGCGGGGTGCGTGATGCCGGCGGGCTGGTTAAGAGAATATGGACCGCATCGAATTTTTCGAATGTGGCGGGCGATGAATCCGAAATCCCGATCTGGCACCTGCCTGCCGAGAAGAAACGGGGTTTTGTCAAATTGTACCGGTATTGGCTGGCCAACAACGGGTTTGACGGGTTGAACGACGCGGATTTCAGGGCTTTGATAGACAAAACGGTTTCACTGCGCCCAGGTGGCCGAAAATACCCGGGAAGGTCGTTGTCCCTGAGGTTGGGCAATGCCGCCAGGGTTCTCGTGACAGGCCGCATGTAATGGCCAGGGCTGACGGAGATCTCAATTGAACAAGGTCGCAGTTATCAAGCGGTTGCTGGCGAACCCTCTGGGGCGCTGGATACTTGTCCCCTATAGGGCCAAGACCGCCTTGGCCTCATGTCTGGCTCCCTGTTACCGGATCCTGCCCTGGCTGGTCCGATCCAAAGAACTCACAAACTATACCTACGACTATGCGCCCCTTGCGCAGACCGCGGCAGTTCACTTGGCCGCTCTTGTCACCGGGAAACCAATGGAACTCATGCAGGGCTATGCGGAGGAACTCCGGAACGATGGGCAGTTGCACCGGCACGTGGCGGAAATGACGGCCAGGTCTGCCTATCGGCACTTTGCAGATCACCAATTCAAGCCGGGCAGACGCCTCTTTTATTACCTGCTGGTCCGGGCGGTCAAGCCCCGGGTCGTTGTCGAGGCCGGACTGGATAAGGGGCTGGGGGCATGCATTATCGGAGCGGCCCTGCTGAAAAACGCCGCCGAAGGGAGACCGGGCCAATACTATGGCCTCACCTTGTTGACGGCACAGGACGCCTTTCTCTACGGGGCTCCCTATGACTCCCATGGCGAGCTTGTCATGGGCGATTCGGTCGATTTTCTCGGCAAGACGGGACTCGGCATCGACATATTTATCCATGACACAACCAATAACCCGGCCCATGAACAGGTGCAATTCACGGCATTGCAGCCCAGGCTCGGGGCCGGTGCGATTGTGGTGAGCACCTGGTTCACGGAAAAGTTTGCCGAGTTTGCCCGGCAGTCGGGCCTGGCTATGCTTACGTTTCACGAGACACCCGTGGGGCACTGGTACCCTGGCGGCAAGATCGCTTTTGCCTTTCGATCAAAGCAATAATGGAGCCCCATGTCTGTCAGTAGCGGGATATTGAACGAAGTTGGCGGCCGCATTCACCTGTTGCGGGGTGTGATGCCTTGATATTCGTGACTTCATGGGATGACGGTCATCCGCTGGATGAACGCCTGGGGGATTTGCTCGACCGCTTTGGCCTGGGAGGCACCTTCTTTGTCCCGGGCCGGAATTGCGAAGGGCGTCCGGTAATGGCGGCCGATGCCCTGCGCAGGCTCGACGGCAGGTTCGAGATCGGGAGCCACACCTGGGACCACGTCCCGCTGGTCGGCCTGCCTCGGGAAACATGCCTCCGTCAGATTGTTGAAGGCAAGATGGGGCTGGAACAACAGCTTGGGCATGCTGTCCCTGGGTTTTGTTACCCTCGCGGCAAATGGAACGAATCGGTTCGTGACATGGTGAGGGAAGCGGGCTGCGGCTATGGGAGAACCGTGGAAAATTTCCGGCTGGACATCGTGGCCGACCGTTTTTCCCTGCCGGTAACCATGCAGGTATACCCCCACAACAAGCAGGTACTGGTGCGCAATTATATGCGCCAGGGCCGCCTCATTTCCCGCTTTAGGGCGTTTTCTGCCGGCTTGCGGAGCAATGACTGGCTGGATTTCGCCGGCCGCCTGCTCGATGCGGAGTGGGGAGAAAGCAGTGTTCTCCATATCTGGGGGCATAGCTGGGAGATCGAAGAACAGGGGTTATGGCACAAACTGGAGGACCTGTTTGCCATGGTCGCCACAAGGCGGCCCAGTTTCCGCACTATCGGTGAATTAACCACGGAAGTTTTCAAATCATGAACCGAGCATACAAAGTCACCATCATTCAGGCAACGGTCAAGCAGTATCGTGAATCATTTTATCTCCAGCTTCGGGAACGTTTGTCAGAATATCGGGTCGAGCTCACCGTGGTCTATAGCGCCCCCGGGCGTATCGATGCCAGTAAAAAGGATGATATTGACCTGCCTTCGGCCATGACCAAGACGGTCCCCAGGATCTACCTGCTCAATGACCGCATCCTGCTGCAGTTCCTTCCCCTTGTCGAGGTGATGCGGTCGGACCTTGTAATTATCGATCAGGCAACCGGTTGCCTGCATAATTACCCGCTTCTGTTGTTATCCCGGCTGGGGCTGAAAAAAGTGGCCTTCTGGGGACATGGCTACAATCGTCAGGGAAATCCGGCAACCCTTTCGGAACGCTGCAAAAGGCACCTCATTAATTGGAGCAGCTCCTGGTTTGCCTACACTGTCGGAACCACCGGCTACCTCGCAGCAGCCGGGGTGCCTCCCCATAGGATCACCGCGGTTGACAATGCTGTTGATACCAATGGCTTCCGGAGCCTTCTGGATTCAGTAACGGATGATGAACTTGATGAAATACGTAGAAAATTTGGGATTACCGACGGTGATTGCGTAGCTCTTTATTGCGGAGCGCTCTATGCAGGAAAAAGAATCCCATATCTGTTGAAGGCTGCAAAGCTTGTTACACAAATTGAACCGCGATTTCGATTGCTTATAATCGGCAGCGGGGTTGAGTCCGGCTTGGTGCGAAAGATAAGTGAATCCGACCGAAACATAGTGTATGCCGGCCCTCTTTGGGGGAGAGATAAGGCTGTCTGCTTCAGACTGGCGGGTATATTTCTGCATCCTGGTGCCGTTGGGTTGGGAATTTTGGACAGTTTCGTTGCGAGCTTACCTTTTGTGACCACTTCCGAGGCTCTTCATGGGCCGGAAATTGATTATTTGGTTCATGGCAAAAATGGCCTGATGATATCCGGTGATGAGAATGTTTTTGTCGATGCCGTTGTAAACCTGATACGAGACTCGGCCCGTTTTGAATTAATGCGACAGTCAGCAAAAAACACTGCCGCCAGATATACAATAGAGAACATGGTCGCGAAAATGGGCAAGGGGATTCTGGACAGCCTGGGACTCGGGAGTGTGCCGCACAGCGGGGCCACTGGCCTGCCGTCACCATGAAAATTCTCTGCGTCCATAATTATTACGGTTTATCGGCCCCGTCCGGGGAAAACATGGTATTCGATGCGGAAACGGCCTTGTTGCGGCGCCGTGGTCACGAGGTGCGCCAGTTTGACCGTTCCAGCGACGAGATCCGCTCCGGGGGGGCACTGGGCACGATACAGGGGGCCCTTGCCACGCCCTGGAACCCTTGGAGCGTAGCGGCTGTCCGTAGCGAGGTAGAGCAATTCAAGCCTGATGTGGTGCACGTGCACAATACTTTTCCCCTGATTTCTCCGGCAATCTTTCGCAGCATTGGCCATCGTGCGGCCCGGGTATTGACCCTCCACAACTACCGGCTTTTTTGTCCCGCGGCGATACCCATGCGTAATGGCAGGGCCTGCACCGAATGCCTGGACAGCAGGTCTACATGGCCTTCACTCAGGCATGGCTGCTATCGCGGCAGCCGTCTGGCCACGCTCCCGCTGGCGGCAAGCGTGATGCTGCACCGGCGGATCGGTACCTGGACCGGTCAGGTGGATGCCTTCATAGCGCTGACCGGGTTCCAGAGAAAAATGCTGGTTGCCGCCGGACTGCCGGACGGCCTGGTCCATGTCAAACCCAATTTCTACGCAGGGAATCCCGAACCGGTCCCGTGGCTGCTCCGCGGCAATTATGCCCTGTTTGCCGGGCGGCTGTCGGATGAAAAAGGTGTCGCAGACCTGGTTCGGGCCTGGCTGTTATGGGGAGAAGCCGCGCCAGAGTTGCGGATTATTGGCGATGGCCCGTTGCGTGACGCGCTCCAAAGCATGGCAGCAAAGGCTCCTGGGGTACAAATCCGTTTTCTCGGTCAGCTTGCCTCAACCGATGCCGAGCAACAGATTGCCGGGGCGCGCCTGCTGGTTCTCCCCTCGGTCTGCTTCGAGGGTTTTCCCATGGTCATTCGAGAGGCATTTGCCCATGGCACGCCGGTGGCGGTGTCCAATATCGGACCACTGCCGTCCATTGTACGTGACGGCAGTAGCGGTGTGCTATTTCAACCCCATGATCCTGAGTCCCTTTGCCGGGAGGTGCGCGCGGCCTGGTCCGAACCGGCGGCGCTGGAACAGCTGGCTAACGCCGGACGGGCCGAGTTTGCGTCCCTCTACAACGAGGATACTAATTACGAAATATTGATGACAATCTATGCCGCTGCAATGGCAAATGGATCCCGGAGAACGACATGACCAGGGGAAATCATAGATTTCTGGTAACTGTTACCATCTCATTAGTATTGTTTTGTGGCGTTTTTGTGTGTCTGGGAGCTGGCGTGGTCCCCGTCAAGAATGAGATGGTTTTCTATGTCTCGCCTCGGGGAAATGATCTATGGTCCGGTTCCCTTCCGGATGCAAACTCCAATGGTGACGATGGGCCGTTTGCGACATTGCGGCGGGCAAGGGACGCCATACGTGAGCTGAGGCGGCACAAGATCAATGGCCAGTTTACCGTCCTGGTGCGCGGCGGCACATATCGGTTGAGCGAGACTTTGACCCTCGGCCCGGAGGATTCAGGCACGAAATTTCGTCCCTTTATAATACGCGCTTATGGCAAGGAGCGACCGGTATTGAGCGGCACCAGGCCGGTTACCGGGTTTGCTACGCACAACGGCAGGATATACAAAGCTGATTTAAAGGGTTCCGCCATTGAATCCTATAGTTTCAGACAGCTTTTTGCGTCAGGTAAAAGGCAGGTACTTGCCCGCTTTCCGAATTTTGACCCACGTGATCCCATTGGTGGCGGTTACCTGTATGTAGAGGATGGGGTCGATGGCGGGAGCAGGAGTAACTTCAAATATAGCCCCGGAGCCGTTCATGAATGGTCCAACCCGGAGAATGCGGAAGTTGTAATTTATCCGGGTCCCAATTACTGGAACAACACTATACCAGTTATCGCAATAGATAATAAACATCGGGTTGTTGAACTGGCGGGAAAGGCATCTTACCCAATCGTCGTCGGCAACAGGTATTTCTTTCAGAATGTCCTGGCAGAACTTGATTCCCTTGGTGAATGGTATTTCGATCAGCAGGCAAAGAACCTGTATTTCTGGCCTGAAAACGAAAATGAACTGAACAGCGTCACCGTGCCTGTCCTCAAATCCATTGTGGAAATAAAGGGGAAGACATATTTCGGCAAGTACAGGGCGACCCCTTCGCACATCAGGATTGAAGGCCTTACCCTGGATGGCTGCGCAGGAACGGCTGTTATCGTTAAAGATGCCGAGGATATTACCCTGGCCGCCAACATAATCCGTAATGCCGGTGAAGCCGGCATCGTGATCGACAATGGCCTGCATGACACCGCCATCGGTAACGATATTTATGAAGTCGGGGGCGGTGGTATCATCATGTCGGGTGGTGACCGCACAACCTTGGTTCCTGGCGCCAACCGGGCGGAAAACAATTATATCCACCATATCGGTCTTTTCAGCAAAACCAGCTGTGGCATAGATTGCCGGGGCGTGGGCAATATTGTGGCTCACAACCTGATCCATTCAACACCCCGCATCGGTATCCAGTTTGACGGCAACGACCATATTATCGAATACAACCATATCCATGATGTAAACCAGGAGACCCAGGATAGCGGCGTCATTTACAGCTGTGCCAGGGATTGGACGAAACGGGGCACTGTCATACGCTTCAATTACATCCATGACAGCGGTGGATATGGCCGGAAAAATGTGAAAGATCCATGGCAAAGGCCGTTTTATACCTGGGGCATCTATCTGGATGATTGGTCAAGCGGCACAGAGGTCTACGGGAATATCGTCGCCCGGACCACCCGTGGCGGGGTCCTCATTCATGGCGGCAGGGACAATATCGTAGAAAACAATATAATTTTAGACGGCGGCAGCGGGCAGATGATCTATTCCTCCCTACCGCCAACCGAGAAGGAACTTCCCGGTATGTTCACCAAGATTCAAAAAATGGGGTACACAAAGTATCCTCTCCTGGCAACGATCAAGAGCGCAGAGCAGGGAACGGAGATGTCTGGCAACAGGTTCCTGCGCAATATCATTTATTATACGAATGGCAGGTCCTCGCTGTACGACATTTACGGAACCCTGGACCTGACCGCCACGGTATCCGATTACAATACGTTCTATGCTGCCGGGGCCACCATGCTCATCCCCTCGACAAAGGTGCCGCCCGCAGAACAGTGGCAATCCTGGCAGGCCAAGGGGATGGACCGGAACAGCCTGGTGGCAGACCCCCTGTTCGCTGATGTCAAACATGCCGATTACACCCTTGTTGCCGACTCTCCTGCCTTTAGGCTGGGCTTCAAACAAATCCCCATTACTGAAATCGGCCCTTACAAGGACCCGCTCCGGGCAAGCTGGCCTATCAGGGAAACGATCCGGCATTAACAGGTTGTTGAAAAACGTCATGAGGAAGGCCGGATGCAAGGCGCACGGAACGGAGCAGCCGAGGCATAACCCATAGTTAGCCGAGGTTGCGAGTACCGCGCAACGCCGCAGACGGCCTCCGCAGTAGATTTTCAACAGCCTGTTAAAACATTGACCCTGCCCGCTGTAACCCAGATGGCTCAAATTGTTCACCTACCTTTAACTTGTCTAATCTTCGGAATTATGGTTTCCTGTACACACAATTGGTAATTTAGGTACTTTGCTGACCTTGTTGAACCGATAAGGCCCCAGAAAGCCCGGACTATTGAGTGTTTTTACGCTCAGTCCGGGCTTTTTTTTGTCCATAGCCTTTGTAACAGACTGAAAAGACAGGTTGATTTAAAACAATATATTGCCATGGGAAGCGGATCAATGAACCCACTGCGTGCTGTCACGAATATATTCGGTTACCAGGTAAGTCACCGCGGGATTCATGGTGATGTGGCGCTGGCACGCGAATTCATGTCCGCCGGCAGGAATGGCTGCTACATGGCCTGTGCGAACCCGCACTCGCTGGTTGTTGCTTCCCACGATGACCATTTCTGCGCATCACTTAAAGAGGCCGATCTGTTGCTTCCCGATGGCACAGGCATAATTCTGGCCGCTCGTGCCTTGAATCTGCCCATTGTTGAGCGGGTTGCCGGGTTCGAGTTTTTCCAGGGTTTATCGGAATCCCTTGCCAGGGATGGTGGTGCGCGATACTTTTTTCTCGGCTCTTCCGACCATGTCCTTGATCTAATCAGGGAAAGGCTCAACAAGGAGTTCCCGGGAATTACCGTCTGCGGGACATTCTCCCCACCTTTCAAACCCGAATTCAGTGCAGAAGACAACGCCGCCATGGTAGCCGCAATCAATGCGGCTCAACCCGATGTCCTTTGGGTCGGTATGACGGCGCCAAAACAGGAAAAATGGATTTATGAGCAGAGGGCCAACTTGCAGGTGCCCTTCTGTGGTGCAATCGGGGCTGTTTTTGATTTTTATGCCGGCACAAAGGAAAGGTCTTCGGCCTTCTGGCAACGATTGGGGCTGGAATGGCTGCCCAGGTTTTTCAAGGAGCCTAAACGGCTTTGGGAACGAAATATGAAGTCCACACCAATCTTTCTCTGGTGGTTGGCACGGGAAAAGACCGTAAGGATAGTGAAAAGCTATTGGCTTGGAGATAAATTGTGTGAATTTCTGTCAAAAACTACTGTGGGCATGGATAAGGCAAATAGCCGCAAGCTGAACTCAGAGACCAGGTAAGAACACTGCAAACAACCTGTTGCGATTAAAAAAGGCCGGTGCATCGGAATCTGGCCGTCCCACCTTGCATCCTCCGCAATCATGTTCCACAAAATTCAATAAATATTAATATGCCTGCCCCATGATTGTCACATTCGTCATGTAGAGTTTCCGGGTGGAAACGAGTTAATTCATCCAGTATTTATCTTATTTGTGGCATTCAGGCGGAGTTCTCGTATGGCCCCGGTTGCAGCAGGACGAGGAGTATATATGCGCAAGGCGGTTTCTTTGCCGCTGCTGGCTGGATGTCTGCTCTTCCTGGTGCCGGCGTTGGCCATGTATCACAGTACGACGACCTATTTAATGCGTGTCTGGCGTACTGATGACTTCACCTACAGTTATTTCATCCCACTGGTTGTTGCCTATCTGATCTGGGAAAAACGCATTGAATTGGCAAGTGAGCCGGCATACCGCACTTGGGCAGGACTGCTGCCCGCATTATTGGGAATAGTCCTCTACTGGATGGGCGAACTGGGCGGAGAGTTCACTATCATGTTCGTCTCTCTCTGGCTGCTGTGTGTCGGATCGCTCTGGTCGATCCTGGGCTGGCGCAAGCTGAGGGTGATCGCCTTTCCAGTAATGCTGGTCCTGACCATGGTCCCGCCTCCCAATATTCTTTACAGCAGCTTGACGCTACGGCTCAAACTCATTTCATCGCAAATAGGGGTGCAAATACTCCAGTTGTGGGGTCTGTCCGCCTATCGCGAGGGCAATGTCATCGACCTGGGCTTTACCAGGCTGCAGGTTGTGGATGCCTGCAGTGGCTTGCGCTATTTCTTTCCGCTGATTGTCCTGGCCATCCTGTTGGCCTATTTCTTTAAGGGGGCCACATGGAAAAGGCTCCTCATAGTTGTGTCGGCGATACCGGTCTCCATTGTGACGAACAGCATGCGCATCGCCTCGGTCGGCATCCTGTACCAGTTCATGGGACCGGCAGCGGCAGAGGGTTTTTTTCACGATTTTTCCGGCTGGTTCATCTTCATGATCAGCTTGGGGATTTTATTGCTGGAGATGGTCGTGCTCAAGCGGATTGTTCCCGACCGGAGCAGTATTTCACAAACGGATAGCCCCGTTAAGGCCGTACCCAAAGCCTCCTGCTCCGGACAAGGCCAACCAATGGGTTTTTTGAGCTTCGTCTGGCCGCAATTCCTCATCATACTGCTTCTGATGGGAGCAACCGCTGCGGGCGTACAGGGAGTTTCGAGCAGGGAGCGCACCCCACTGAATAAACCGTTCAGCGAGTTTCCCGATACTGTCGGGGGCTGGACCGCCAGGCGAATAACAATGGAACAGGCGTATCTTGATGAATTGAAGCTGAACGATTACCTGCTGGCGGATTTTCGGAACAGCCGCGGCGAGGTGATAAATTGCTATGTGGCATTCAATGATTTGCAGTCAAAGGGCAAGGCCAGCCACTCGCCGTCGTCCTGCCTGCCCGGCAGCGGTTGGGAGTTGAAAGACCCGGACAAGGTATCGGTGACCGATGGGGTCGGGCGTACGATCACTATCAATCGGGCCATGATGGTCATGGGCAACGAACGGCGGCTTACCTATTATTGGTTCAACCAGCGCGGCCGCATCCTGACCGATCTCTACCAGATCAAACTATACAACCTGGTTGATTCGATAGCTCTCAATAGAACCGATGGTGCCCTGATCCGCCTCATAACGCCGCTTGGAGAGAACGAGCCGCCCGCCATGGCTGATGGTCGTCTCGCAGAATTCATCAGGCAATTCAACCCGATACTCAACCGATTTCTGCCATCCGGCGGCAAAATATGACTTCTTAAAACTGCCCGCAAAACGAACACAAAACGAAAGGAAGAAATTATGTCCAAGCAAGATCCGGCAATTACCTTCAAGTACATTTTCAAGTACGACTACAACCCGGTCTACATCAACGGCGCCCATGGCGGCATCTCGCCGCGAGGGGAAATCGTTGCCAACTTTTATCTTGAACGCCCGCCGCTGCCCAATGAAATCACCCATGCGATCAATCCCGATGGATCCATCGGCGCTGATGCCGTTGCGGTAGCTCCCGAAAATCTCAACAATATCATTGTGCGCTATGTGCCCAGCGGTGTGGTTCTCAGTCACCAGAACGCCAAGGCCCTGCATATATGGTTGGGTGACAAGATTGAAGAGCTGGAAAGACTGATGCAGTCAAGGGAAGTGCAATCAGCCTAGGCGCGGAAAAAACCGACCATGATCTTTCTGTCAACACTGTTCCTGGCTGTACTGATTACCATTGGCATGACTCCCCTGATCAGTTCGCTGGCGATTCGAAACAACCTGGTGGATCTGCCGGGTGTGCGCAAGGTCCACTCCCGGCCGATTCCGCGCATCGGCGGCATAGCCATGGCCTGTGGCGCCTTTGTGCCGCTCTTGTTCTGGAATTATACCGACCGGTTCGTCATGGCGTATCTGGCTGGAGCGGCAATACTGGTTTTCTTTGGATTGCTTGACGACTTCCATGACTTGCCTCCCAAGGTCAAGTTCAGCGGTCAGATCCTGGCGGCGCTGATAGTTATCGTCGGCGGCGGGGTTCAGATCAGCTCTTTAGGAATGCTTCTGCCCGACATGATGCGGCTACCAGCCATGGTGGGAGTTCCGCTGACCCTGGTGGCCATAGTGGGGGCTACCAATGCCATCAACCTTTCCGACGGTTTGGACGGGTTGGCCGGTGGTATCTGCCTGCTCATATTTTCCGCTTTGGGCTATCTGTCATACCTGGAAGCGAGCCCGGTCATCGGTCTGATTGCCCTGGCGCTGGTCGGGGTTCTGTTCGGTTTCCTCCGATTTAACACGCACCCTGCAACGATCTTCATGGGAGATGCCGGCAGCCAGTTTCTGGGATTTTCCGCAGCTACACTGGCGATTGCCCTGACCCAGTCAAGACCGACTCTGAGCCCGGTACTGCCGCTGATCCTGCTCGGTTTTCCGATCCTCGATACCCTGACGGTCATGGTTACCCGCATTGCCCAGAAAAGATCGCCGTTCAGCGCCGATAAAAACCATTTTCACCATCATCTGCTCGGTTTGGGGCTGCAGCAGTCCGAATCGGTATTGATAATCTATGTTCTCCAGACACTCCTGATCGGAGCGGCACTGCTTTTACGCTACTATTCGGACTGGGTGCTCCTGCTCTGTTACAGCATGTTTTCGGCGGCAGTTCTTGCCTTCTTCGGGCGAGCCCGCCGCAATAAATGGCAGTTCGACCATTTCAGGGTGTTCAATAACAGGATTACCGGCCGATTGAGACTTGTCAAACGGGAAGGGCTCATGATCAGGAGGACATTCCCGGTCTTCGAATTAGGTATTCCGCTATTGCTGCTGGCCAATTGTCTGCTTGCCGGGCCGGCTCCCGACTATGTAACCATTGCTGCCTTGTTTCTTGCGCTGGTGATTACCGCAACCTGGTTTTGGGCGCGGGAATTCACCGGCAGAGTTCTGCGGCTAAGCCTCTACCTCTTGATACCCTTCGCGGTTTATCTGAGTGACACAAAACCGGTTCTACATCTTGATGGCCCGATGCAAACAGTCTTTACCATGCTCTTCGTCATCTTTGCCGTCATGATCCTGCTGATTTCCAAGTTTTCACGGCGCCTCAGCGGTTTCAAAAGCTCACCCATGGATTTTCTTATCATTATCCTGGCAGTGGCGATGCCCAACCTGCTTGACCAGCGGTTTCAGGAATATCAGATCGGCCTGGTGGCTGCGAAAGTCATCATGCTCTATTTCAGCTTTGAAGTGTTGATGGCGGAACAGCGCGGGAAACTGCCCAGGATCGCCTTGACTACCGTAATTTCCCTGGTTGTGCTGGCAGTTAAATAGTCTGATTAAAAACGTACATATTGGAGGTAGGACTACAATGAACATCAGCATGTTGAAACGGTTATTGGCTCTGTTCGCAATCATGCTTATTGCCGCTTGCAGCGGACCCGAGGCCAAGAAAGCGAAGTTTTTCAGCAAAGGTAAGGCCCTCTATGAGAAGGGTGACTATGTAAAGGCAAAGCTGGAGTTCAAGAACGCGGTACAGATTGACCCCAAGTTTGCCGAAGCAATCCGGATGATGGGTATGGTTGCCCTGAAGGAGAACGATTACAAGGCGGCCTATGGTCTGTTCAGCAAGGCTGTGGAACTTGATCCGGCTGACCGGGATGCCCAATATCAGCTCGGTAAGATATTACTGGGAGCCCGCCAGCCGGACAAAGCCATGGAAAAGGCGGAACTGCTTCTGAAACAGGACCCCAAAAATGCCGATGCGTTGCAGTTGAAAGGCGCGGTAATGGTTAGCCTCAAGGAATACGACAGGGCGCGGATTTACCTTGAAGGACTCGTAAGTCAGGGGATCAAGACTCCGGATGTGTTCCTGTTGCTGGCTGCCACATACCTGCAGGCCAATGACGCAAAAAACAGTGAAAACGTCCTGAAACGTGGCATTGCGGCAAACCCGAATTCAGTGGTTTTAAACATGACCCAAGCGAATCTTCTGGCCAGGCAGAATCGGCTCGATGAGGCTGTGACCCTGCTGAAGAAGGTCTGCGACCTTGAACCGGCCGTCAACGATCACAAGCTGAATCTGGCAAACCTGTACTGGATGGCCGGAAAGGACCCCCAGGCCCTGGAAACCCTGAAACAGATTACCGCTTCGGCGCCGGACAACGATGAAGCCAGGGTTCAGGTGGCTGCCCTTTACGTAGCGCACAATAAACTGGCGGAGGCGGAGCAGGAACTGAAGGATGGGATAGCCCGGAACGGAAAGAGTTTCCGCCTGCGTTTCGCATTGAGTGAACTTTATCTGAACTCAAGCCGCGCAGAGCAGGGGATAGCGGTGCTGAAGGATTGCGTCCCCTTGGAAAAAGCTGCTTCACCGGACGTTATCAAGGCAAAAAATATCTTGGCAAGGATATATCTTGAGCGCAATGAGATCGATCAGGCCAGGCAATACCTGGATGAAGTGCTCAGGGAAAATCCGAAAAGCGTGGAGGCCCATTTTACTAAAGGCAACCTTTACCTGTTAAAGGGTGAAGGTCCCAATGCGGTTGCCGAGTTCCGGACCGTGGTAACCGAGAATCCTCAATCCGTTCAGGGATTCCTGCGCTTGGCCGAAGGGTACTTGATGGGGAAAAATGTCAATCTGGCGTTGGATACCCTGAAAAATGCCCAAAAGCTCGACCCTGACTCCAGGGAAGTTCAGTTCGCCTTTGCCAGTTACTATGCCGTTCGTAATGACTACCGCAGTAGCGAGGACGTGGTCCGTAAGGTCATCAACAAGAATCCTGCCGATCTTGAAGCCCGGGTGTTGCTGGGCGACCTGCTGGTCAGGGCCGGTGATGTGAAAAAGGCGGAAACCGAGTTCGCCGAGGTAAAGAGAATGGCCCCCCGGATACCCATTGGCTATGTCAAGACCGGCGAGCTGTATATACGGCAAGGCAAAATGGAACGGGCCGCCGCCGAATATGAAAAGGCGCTGAAGGCAAACCCGCAGTCCTGGAGAGTTGCCAACGATCTGGCGGTCCTGCTGGGGGAGTTGTCAAAAGATATGGACCGGGCCGTGGCGCTTGCGGAAAAAGCCCGCACTCTGAATCCGGGGGAATTGACCGTACAGGATACGCTCGGCTGGCTTTACTACAAAAAAGGCAATATTGCCAAGGCGCTGGAGGTGTTGAAATCTGCCCAGGCCAAGGCTCCTGAGGCATCCGTCCTCAACTATCACCTGGGCATGGTCCTTTATAAGGCGGGCAAGCTGCCGGAGGCCAAGGATCTTCTCAAAAAATCGCTGACCCGCAATGAAAGTTTCCCTGGCAGGGGCGAGGCCAAGAGCACATTGGCCAAGCTGTGACCTGTTTCGGACAAATGACCAAAAAATTTCATGGTTGTAATCCGGATGTAACCGTTGAGTGATAAATTGGCAAAGTTAAACGGTAATTTGATTTTCTCCGGTTTGACAATGTCTGTGGAGGCGGAATGTGTATTAAGAAAACGATAATATTTTTAGTTCTTCTGAGTATTTCCAGTGCGGTTTCCGTCTGGGGGCTAGGGGAGCAGGCTGGTGATGTGATTGAGATGATCGGTAACGATCAACCGACTGCGCCACAAGATGATGCCGCCGAAAGGGCAGCCCGGATTACTGCTGCCAGAAGAGCTGCGGCCCTGAAAAAGGCCGAGGAGAATGCTGTTGCCGCAAAGAAAGAACAAGAGCGCTTGGCTGCACAAAGGGCCGATGACAACAAAAGCGCCGCCAGTGGCGCAGGCATGCCAGCCGTAGCGGTCGGGAACGGGCCGCTGTCTGACGGCCAAGGTCAGGAAAACGGCACTGTTGGACAGGTTTCCGGCATGACGAAGGTTGCACCGGCCAGCGGCAGCCAGCCGGCACCGGCAAAGCCCGAGGCTGCTGCATTGTTGGCGGCGGGGGAAAGCGGTACAGCAAAAGCGTCTTCCGCAACATCCGGGGTTGCCGGCAAGTCGCCCGAGTGGCAATCTGAAAATTCCTGGTGGTCGGCTTTTACCGATATGGTTGGGTTGAGCGACTCTGATCCAGGAGAAACTGTTCAGCCTGTATCAAGCAGTACTGCGACGCCGGCTGCCGATTATGTCATCGGCCCCGGAGATTTGATCGGTATATCCGTGTGGCGGGATGAAAGCCTGACGAGAACGGTAGTGGTATTGCCTGACGGCAAAATATCATTTCCGCTTGTGGGGGAACTGGCAGCCGAAGGAAAGACGGTAGCCCAGCTGAAACAGGACTTGGAAAACGCTCTCTCCAAATATATGGCAGAAGCCAACCTGACCGTGGAAGTTAAACAGTCAAACAGTATGATCGTCTACATCACGGGCAGAGTGAACTCCCCAGGCCGGCAGTTGCTGGTTGCCAATACCAATGTACTACAGGCACTGTCCCTGGCAGGCGGACCTAATCCCTTTGCCCGGAAAAACAAAATCAGAATCTTTAGGCAGCATGGAGGGAAAACTGCAATGTTTTCGTTTAATTATGACGATGTTATGGAAGGAAGGCATCTTGAGACAAATATCGAGCTCAAGAGAGGTGACGTGATAATTGTTCCCTGATCTTGCAAGGTTTACGGCAGCTACAATCTTTCTTGTGATGGCTGTGCCGCTGCCGCTCATGGGAGAAGATTTGAAGCTAATCCCGGCAGTGACTCTCAAGGAAGAGTTTAATGACAATATCTTTTTGGCTGTAGGCTCCCGGAGGACGGATTTTATTACCACCACAACTCCGTCCCTGGATTATTCCAGCGCTTCGGAAAGGCGGGACATCGCCATTTCGACCGGATTCAACTGGCTGAATTATGCCCGCAATGACGTGCTCAACTCGGTGGACTATTTTGTTCAGAGCAGCTTTGATTATCGTTTTGATCCGCGGCTGTCGGTTTCTGCCGTGGCGGGATATGTCAGGAACTCCAGGCCTGACCGGGTTGACCTGGATACTGGCCTGGCTCTCAAGACGGGTAGTGACCGGCAAACGTATCAGTTGTCCGGCAACTATGCCGTATCTGAAAAAAGTACCTCCACGATCTCGTATGCCTATTCGCGTGAGGTCTACGACAACCCAGGTCTTTTGACCACTACCGTGCACAACGTCAGTATCGCACAGGATTACGACCTGGATAGTTATCTGAGGCAGGCAAAGCTGGTGGGCTCTTTCGGCTACAGCCGCGACCTTACGAGCATCTCCCAGGTGGATAATTATACGGGAACGGTCGGCCTCGTTAAAAAAATCAATGAGCAATGGGGGGTCTCCCTGAACGGCGGAGGCCGTTATACACTTTCCGAATTCGATGTGACAACATTGGTTGCACCCATGCAACTGGTTACTTCAAAGGTTTCCAGTGACGGTAGCGGATGGATTGGGAACCTGTCACTGAACTACAATAGCGAACGTTTTAGCGGCGCTCTTGCTTTCAAACAGGACATTACCACCGCGTCCGGGCGGTCCGGGTCAACGGAACGGACAGGCGTTTCCACTAATCTGACAAATAGGTTTACCAGGGATTTTTCGGGTTTCTTCGGACTGGGGTACTCTTGGAACAGATCCGACCGGAACCAGTTTTCAGCCCAGGTGATCGATGAAAAGAACCTGACCGTCAACTGCGGTTTGCGTTATGACTTTTCGGAATACGTGTGGCTGGAAGGAAATTACCGCTACAACAATATCTTTTACAGCCAGTCTTCGACTCAAGCCAGCCAGAACGTATTCATGTTGAGGCTGACAATGCGGCGGGATGTGATGGACCGTTAGTCCGATAGTCTGTGAAAGGCTCGGATAGTTATATTCAGTGAGGCGGATTATGGAAAACGGAATTACGTCAATTAAGGACTTGGTCATTATACTGAAGCGCCGCAAGTGGAGCCTTGTTCTTCCTGCGGCGGGGGTTTTCATCGTTGCGGTGGTGCTGGCATTCACACTGCCTCCTGTCTACCGTTCGGAATCAACTATCCTGATCGAGGACCAGGAGGTTCCCCGCGACTTTGTGAGCACTACAGTAACCAGCTTTGCCGATCAGCGGCTGCAAACGATCAATCAGCGAATTATGGGAACGACAAAACTGCTTGAAATAATTAATCGCTTCGGCTTGTACGCCGATCTTAAAAGCAAGTGGACGACCGAAGAGATCATTGCCAAGATGCGCAAAGACATTAAACTCAACACGATCAGTGCAGACGTCATTGACCCCCGTACCGGGCAACCACGGCCGGCAACAATAGCCTTCAGCCTTTCCTATGAAGGTAAGAGTCCGCAAGTCGTCCAACGCGTTGCCAATGAACTTGCATCGCTCTACCTTGAGGAAAATCTCGCGGTCCGGACAAGGCAGTCGCAAGGCACTACCCAATTTTTGGATGACGAGATGAAGAGTGTAGAGTCGCAATTGGCTGATACCGACTCAAAAATCGCGATCTATAAACAGAAAAATGTCAACTCACTGCCGGAGCTGGTCCAGGTTAACATGCAAACTCTTGATTCGACGGAGCGGGAAATGGTCGGATTGAATTACCAGCTCCGCTCTCTTCAGGAACGGGAAAGTTCCGTTGAATCGCAGCTTGCCTCCATTCCGACCGATGCGGCGAGCCAGGACAAGGCGCACCTCAGCGAGTTACGCGTCCGTTTGGTGGAGTTGAAGTCGCGCTATACGGATGAACATCCGGATGTCATCAAGACCAAAAGCGAGCTGGCAGAACTGATGAAGCAGCTGCGCGCATCCGGCCAGGATACGGTAGATAACAAGCCTGACAACCCCTCTTACATCACACTATCTTCTCAACTTGCAAGCATTCGGTCGGAAATCACCTCCACGAAACGCCAGCTTGAATCTTTCGGCAAGAAAAAGGACGAACTTCGGCAAAGGATTGCGGCAACACCGGGGGTTGAGGAAGGATACAAAAATATCCTTATGCAAAGGAACAACCTTCAGCAGAAGTTTGATGACCTATCGAAAAAATACATGGAAGCCAAGGTTTCCAGCGGCATGGAAAAGGAGCAGAAAGGGGAGCGTTTCACACTGATCGACGCCGCACGCCTGCCGGAAAAACCGATCAAGCCGAATATCCCGGCGATTCTGTTGATTGGATTGGTGTTGGGAATCGGCTGCGGTGCCGGTCTGGCAGCGATAAGGGAACAGGGTGACGACATCGTGAGGACCCCGGAGAACCTTGCCAGGGCAACCTCTTATCCTGTCTTGGCCAGCATCCCGGAGATCGTGACCTGGCAGGAAATAATCAGTATGAAAAACAAACGCAAGCAGGTGTTCATCGGGGCACTCTGTTTCATATTGGTGAGCCCGTTGATCTTTCATTTTCTGATCATGGATCTGGATATCTTCTGGGCAAAAGTTTTACGGAAAATGGCACGAATGTGACGCGGATATGCCGGTAATGAACAAAGTTCTGCCCGGTATTTGTCACTTACAATGCAGCTATCCGTTTTATAGAAAAGGAGCCAAGGCTATGGCCATTAAAAGAAAAACAATAAACAGTCCGGCGAATTGTGTTGAAACGGAACCTGTTGGAGACAGGATCGAACAGGATGCTTCTCCGTGTGCTCTGCCCTCCGACGAGGGGTTTCAGCCCGTTACAAATACGGTCATTGGTGCCCAAGCCGCTCTTGTGGGGAATAACGAACCTGCGACCGGGCTGCTGAAAACCGTGATGGGCAGACTTAGAAATAGGGTGCCGGGCCGGAAGTCGCCAAGACGTGCCAAAGAAGGACGGGCTGTGCCGTCGCAGGCAGGTATAGTTAAAAATTCCGCAGAGAAACGCGATTTCCAGTCACACGGTACTCCCGTTCGGGATGAAGAGCCACCTCCCTTGAAACCATTAGTACTTGTCCGGCCGGTTGATCATGAAAAGAGCGGCTGGGTTTCACCCAACTACAAGAACTCCCGCTCCGTAACGCTGAATCCGCAGTTCCTGGCCGAAAACCGCTGCGTAGGTTATCAGCATGAAGCCCCGGAGTTGGAATTTTATCGGGTACTTCGCACCCATATCTTGCAGCTGACTGGTGGTAATGGCAATACCGTCATGGTGACCAGTGCCGGCCCGGGTGAAGGCAAAACCCTCACTGCGATCAACTTGGCATTTACCTTTGCAAGGGAGTACAAGCAAACGGCCCTGCTGGTGGATTGCGACCTGAGAAACCAGCAGATCCACGAAAGGCTGGGGTTTTCCAGCGAGAAGGGGCTTGCCGATTATCTTATCGATGATGTCCCTTTCCCGGACCTTATGGTTTGGCCCGGCGTGGAAAAGCTGACCGTAATTTCCGGGGGGAAAACCGTGAAGGACAGAAGTGAATTGCTTGGCTCCCTTGGCATGAAGAACCTGGTGAATGATATGAAAACCCGTTACCCTGACCGCTATGTCATCTTTGATGTCCCACCTTTGCTTACCTGCGCCGATTCCCAGGCATTCGCGCCACTGGTAGATTATATCCTGATCGTGGTCCAGGCCGGAAAGACGTCGCTCCAGGATGTAAACAGGGCGTTGAAACTCATACCTGGCGAGAAAATCCTGGGGCTGGTAATGAACCGTCAGCAGAACCTGATGTAACTCACTCAGGGTCTGCTGACCGGCAACCGAGGGGGCAAAATCAGATGGCGCAAATTCAGGCGGGAAGGTCTTTGATGAATGACAGCACGGCAGCTTTGATCTCATCCCTGACCAGACGGGTCGCATCCAGTCTTTGCGCCGGATCTCCCTCGAAGGCCGCCGGGTCGGCGAAGCCCCAGTGTAACCTATTGGTGACTCCGGGAAATATGGGACACCGTTCGGCTTTGGCGCCATCGCAGACCGTGATGACATAATCGAACAGGCTGCCTTTTTTAAAGTAGTCGAAAACGCTTTTTGTCAAGTTGGTAGAAATGTCTATTCCGACCTCTTGCATTACCTCAACTGCCAGCGGATTGAGCGTTCCCGGCTCCAGGCCTGCGCTATGGGCCTCAAAGTGGTTCCCGGCGAGTTGATTGAGAAACCCTTCGGCCATTTGGCTGCGGGCGCTGTTATGAACGCATACGAACAGCACTTTGATTTTTCTTTTCGATGCCATGAAATAGTTCCTTCTTCGTATTTTTAGTCAATCATACTGCCGCACAATACTCGTTTGGATCATAATCGCAGTCGCCGTCGGATATCTTGTCGGAGTCGTGCTGTTCTCCAAGGTCGTGGTGTAGCTGGATTACTGCCTTGAATGAGGTGACAATCGATGCTTTCGCCGCCTTGTCGTTGCATTCCACGTAGGCTTTTTTCAAGGCAGAGATGGCGGCTCCGGTAAGAATATTGGCTCATATCCATGGTGGACTCCTTTCGAATTTCAGGCGCATTTTTTCCTGAAAACGCCACGACGCCGGAGATCAGGCCAGATTTCAGCCTATTCCATTACACCCCTCGTGAGATACCCGTCCGATGCTGCCATGGGCGCCCGTAATGTTCTTCAGCACGGCTCCGCAGGCGTAATGCACGATCTCCATTCTAAATACCGGGGCCACCACATCGTGGGCCGTGCTGACTGCCTCGCTTCCGCAAATCAAACAATGCTTGGATAAGTTTTTCATGTGGTTCTCCTTTTTCAGGCCGCTACGCTATTTCCGCTCTTAAAGGAGGTGTCGGCGCAAATGTGGTTCCGGTTGTGCAGGGGGCTGCACTTGCCGATCTCGCTTTCCAGGCTGATGATCGCATTGAAGGCAATGAGAATGAATGATCCCGCCTTGCTGTCCTGGCACTCTTCATATGCGCGCTTCAAGGCATCAATGGCTGAATTGCAGTACGGACTCAGATTGGTTTGAGAAATTTCCATGGGTGATCTCCTGCAAGTGATTTGTATATATTTAAACTGTAGTTCGTTAACGTCACAATCATATTGCGGCTATGAAATTAGTAAGAAACTTATTGCCTGGATTGACTTCGTCCAAGTTGTGTCTGCTGTCAATGCCTTTGTAACGGTGCAATATCCTGTTAACGTTCAAAGGATTATAACCGCCCTTCGACACCCTTGTAACATTCGCCTGCTAGTTTGCGGCCTAATGAACTCCCTTGCCAGACACAGCATTCCCCGGCTTTTTGATGTAATGAGGCCCGCAGCGCCCATCCCGCACCATGTTGCCGAACTTTTGACGAACTGGTTCTGGATGCCCTGTTGAACAATTCTTCCGAAATCAGCGGTGATTTGTTGAAATCTCGGGATCCCGAATTTCGGGTAGTATTCAATATATTAAATATACCTGTATCATATCTGTGCCCAATTTTTTATTGCTATATGTTGTTATATGGTTTTAAATGCATGATGTGAAATATTTATATAGAGTTAATATGCTTAAAAAACAGCATATTAGTTTATATCACGCCTTTTTAAGCCATATAATAAACAATGATGATTCTGCCTTCACACGGCAGGGGTCACTGGTTCAATCCCAGTACGCGCCCACCATAATAATCAAGGGGTTGGCTAATTGAGCCAACCTTTTTTTGTGCATGGAAAAGATCATTTTAGGCACAAACGAGAAAACCCCCTGGCATTGAGCCATGGGGTTTTCTCGTTGTCTACTGCGTTAAGACTGCGAAAATCTGTTTAATGATGTGCCTTGACAGTGTCTTTCTTTTCCGACTTTGCGGCAAACCCTTTTGCCATTCCGAAGAACATCAATACAGCCGGGATTACCTGGGCTACTATGATCAGGGCGCAGAATCCGAGGAAGGCCCAAACAAAGATTCCGCTGTTGTCTACACGCGAACTGGAAGCTGCAAATGCCGTGGCCGGTGCGAGTGTTCCGATTAAAGTGGCGAGTGCTTTCATGACATCCTCCTATTTATGTTTTAGTGGCGTTAATTGCTTTTGATTTATATCTAGCATTAGCCATGCCAAATTCTATTGATTTACAAATTTAACGCTAACTAGTTGTTTGGGCTAGATAAAATATATGGTAGCGAGGGGGTGGCTGATCTGTGGACAGTGTGAATTGCGAGTTCGGTGTATATGGATGCAATACACCTTGAGGCCCGGCAAGCGGTTGAGGCGTTGATAATATAAGGATAAAAGGGGGTTGGCTGATTTTTAAAGGTGTATAATAAAATTTCTCAATCTCCGGCGTACCGGAGTTTATTTGCGATTTACTGAATCGTTAAAATCGCCGCTTGGGATAAGGGTCCCATAGGGGTCGCGAAAATACATCCATGCAGTATATTCAATTCCCTCTACAACTACGATGATTTCTTTCCTTGTATAATAACGGGGATGGCCTTCCATCTTGTCCAATTTATTCAACATATCGTCGTCAATGGCATACAACTCGCCAATAATGGGATTGCGCTCCTCCGTGCTGGTTACGTAGGGGTAACCGCTGACCATGTACATTGCATAGTTGGCTTTTGTGGCGCCGATACCGTAACAATGGGCGCCTTCAAGCAAATGGTGGTTGCCATGTGCCTGGCGTAATGTGCCATATACAAAAACCAGATGTTGTCTCTCCATTGAAATCACCCTTCCTCGCTTAAACCGGATGTATTCAGAATTATTATGTTGGCACTAAAATCATTCATGGGCAACCGGTCCATATGACTCATGGCTTGTGTGCCTGGTAAAGAATAACATAAATGAA
>MTLD01000345.1_pt1 | contig 30207 bp, 32 predicted proteins | sample 1982471 | NCBI WGS metagenome assembly MTLD01 (sample SAMN05712604, study PRJNA340218) | biofilm metagenome | isolation source: sample SPM anode biofilm adapted to -50 mV | place: USA | collected 2012-02-03 | reverse complement strand
TACTTGCTACTTGCTACTTGCTACTTGCTACTAAATTATACACGTTATTTTAATGAATGTCAAAAATTATTATAATGTATCATGGCAACATTATAATAATTCCGTATAAAAAGAAATCGCAGACAAAACATACGGTGGGGCTGTTTCACTTGCTTTATCACCACTGAGTTCCGATAGAAAGCTGTCAACTTGTTCTAATTTTTTTGGTTTTGTGATAATAGTTAGCATAGGCAGTCTGTTGTTCTGAAAGTTCTGCCTGTAAGGTCTAATTTTGTTGCGCAAATACATCTTTATCAGATTTTGCTTGTCTCGTTTTTGTTCTTCATTCTCAATTTCTTTTTTCAGCTGATGCACTGTTTTTCCCAATATTAACAATTTTTTTCTTACTTTTTCGACTGCATGATTGGATTGGTTAGACTATTTATTTTTGGGGTTGAACCCTTTATACGTGATTTTAAGCGACTTTTAGCTTTCTCAATTAAGGCTTGTCTCTTATCTTGGTTTTCTCTCACTTGTTCAATAAAATTTCGCTTTTTATAAACTTTAGATTGATGTTATACATGATGTTATTAACTTCTATTATCTCCATCAGTGACAAACAAAAAAGCGATGTCAAAATATGACATCACTTTTTAATCTTATTGTGTTACCATAACGCGTAAGGTTTCATCAATTTTTTCGGCTGTTTTACGGCCTTCACGAATGCCCCAGATAACGAGGGATGGGCCACGTTTGGCGTCACCTGATACATAGACTTTTTCGTTGTTTGTTGTATTGTCATCAAAGATTTGGGTGATGCCAAATCCTTGGAAGATAGATTGCTCCGCGCCAGTGAAGCCCATGGCAAGGAGAACTAAATCAGCTTTCAAGGTTTCTTCTGTGCCTTCGACTGGTTTGAAACCAGGACCGACCTGAACAGTGTTAATCCCGATCAATTGACCACGTTCTGCACCGATAAATTCAGTTGTTGACGTTGCATAACGGGTCAAGTTGATATTACCAGCAGCAATGGCTTCTTCTTGACCATAACCTTTACGGTCAATCATTGGATATTCAGGCCATGGATTGGCATCAGTACGTTGACCTGGAAGCTGAGGTGTGATTTCAAGTTGGGTCACACTTGCAGCACCGAGACGAATCGCAGTCCCGATACAGTCATTACCTGTATCACCACCACCGATAACGACAACGTTTTTGCCTTCAAGAGACTTACGCATTTTTTTGTCGCCATTGGCAAGGACGATTTTTGTGATGTCTGTTAAGAAATCAACCGCAAATTTCACGCCATTGAGTTCACGACCTGGTACTTGTAAGTCACGTGGTACACTTGCACCTGTCGCCAAAATCACACGGTCAAAGTCAGCCTCTAAAGCTTCAAATGAAATGTCTCGACCAATTTCTGTATTGGCAACGAATTCAATCCCGATTTCTGCCATGATGTCAATTCGTCGTTGAACGACATCTTTGTCAAGCTTCATGTTAGGAATGCCATACATGAGCAAGCCACCAAAGCGATCTGAGCGTTCGAATACTGTCACGTTATGTCCCAGTTGGTTCAACCGCCAAGCTGCAGAAAGTCCTGCAGGGCCAGAGCCAACAACGGCAATTCTAAAGTCGGTCCGTTCTTTAGGACGACCACTGTCTGCTACCCAACCTTGTTCAAAGGCATTATCGATGATGAATCGTTCATTATCATGAATGGCAACACCGTCACCGTTGAGCGCTTCTGTACAGCCTTTTTCACATGGGGCAGGACAGACACGGCCTGTCATTTCTGGCAGTGGATTTGTCCGTGACAAACGATCAAACGCTTTTTTAAACTCCCCACGGTAGACAAGGTCATTCCACTCAGGGATCAAGTTGTCGTTTGGACATCCTGAGACAGCACGACCGCCCCCATAAAATTCACCCGCGTGACAGAAAGGTATTCCGCATCCCATACAGCGGGCTGCTTGTTCTTGTCGTTCATCCACTTCAAGTGGGACTTGTAATTCTTCAAAGTCCAAGACGCGCTCAGCAACAGAACGGTAAGGATTATCCTTACGTTTATATTTCATAAAGCCAAATGGATCTGCCATATTATTTGCCCCCTACTTTAATTAATTCAGCTTTTTCAGCTGCAGGTGTCCGCATTGCTTTCTCGAATGTTTCCATTTCAAGTTCGCTACCGGTTAAGCCTGTTTGTGCCAAATGGTATTCGATTTCCTTAATTTCATGGAATTCTCTTGGATAAACTTTCACAAATTTATCAACAGCATTGTCCCAATCAGCAAGTAAGGCTTTTGCCTTTTCAGAGTCAGTGTAGGCTGCATGATTCTCAACCATTTCTTTTAAGACTTCATCGCCACGTGTTTGACCGACTCTATATAAGTCAACCATTTCCATATTAACTTTATTAGCAAAATCACCTTTAGCGTCGTAAACATAGGCAACTCCGCCACTCATACCAGCAGCAAAGTTCTGACCTGTACTACCAAGAATCACGGCTAAGCCACCAGTCATGTATTCACAACCATGTTCACCAACACCTTCGACAACAACTTTGGCACCTGAATTTCGGACGCAGAAACGCTCACCTGCACGACCACGGAAGTAGGCTTCCCCACGGACCGCACCAAACAAGGATACATTGCCAACAATCGGAGAAGCTTCTACATTGAAACCAGCATCAACTGGTGGTTTTACAATGACACGACCACCTGACAAAGATTTACCAATATAGTCATTGGCTTCACCAATCAAAGTGATTTCCATCCCTTGCGTTGCAAAGGACGCAAAAGATTGACCAGCAATACCAGTGTATTCATATTTAAGCAAACCTGGTTCAAGTGCATAGTTACCGTAACGTTCTGCAATCCATCCGGCCATTCTTGCACCCGCCGTTCGTGTCACATTATTAATTGATTCTTTAACGGTCACACCAGTGCCACCATCAATCGCAGCTTTGGCAAAGCCATCAAGTTCTCGCCACTGACGTTCTTCGATAAATGGGTCAACTACTTTACGCTCAATCGGCATCGTTGTACCAATGATACGACTAAAATCGAGTGATTTAGCTTTACCTTTAGCAATAAACTTAGGTTTCAAGACTTCGGCATGACCAATCATTTCATCCACAGAGCGGAAACCAAGATCAGCCATAATTTCACGGAGTTCTTGCGCCAAGAATTTCATGCCGTTGACAACGTGTTCTGGCTTACCTGCAAAATGCGCACGAAGCTCAGGATTTTGTGTTGCCACACCTACTGGACAAGTGTTCAATGAGCAAACACGCATCATAACACAGCCTACCGCAACCAAGGCAAGTGAGGCAAATGAATATTCCTCAGCTCCTAAAAGTGCAGCAACTGCGATATCACGACCTGTCATCAATTTCCCATCCGTTTCGAGGGTCATCCGTTGACGTAAATGATTCATAGTCAAAGTTTGATGCGCTTCAGCAAGTCCCATTTCCCATGGTAAACCAGCATCACGCGCTGAGTTCCGTGGTGAGGCACCAGTTCCACCATCATAACCAGAGATGACGACTTTATCCGCACCAGCCTTGACACAACCTGTCGCAATTGTGCCAACACCAGTTGATGAAACAAGCTTAACATTGATTTTCGCATAAGGATTGATGGCCTTGAGGTCATAAATCAATTGTGCCAAATCTTCAATTGAATAAATATCATGGTGAGGTGGTGGTGAAATCAAAGTCACACCTGGTGTTGAGCCACGGATTTCTGCAACCCAAGGGAAGGCTTTACCACCAGGTAATTGACCTCCCTCACCTGGTTTAGCTCCTTGGGCTAATTTGATTTGTAATTCTTCGGCACTCATCAGGTATTCAGCATTAACACCAAAACGGCCTGAGGCAACCTGTTTTATTTTAGAGTTGAGGTTAGTGCCATCCGCTTGTTTATGGAAACGCGCACGATTTTCGCCACCTTCACCTGAGTTAGATTTAGCGCCAATTGAATTCATGGCAGCAGCAATTGTTTCATGCGCCTCTTTTGAAAGCGATCCAAAACTCATAGCGCCTACTTTGAAACGTTTTACAATGTTTTCAACTGGTTCAACTTCTGACAAAGCAACTGGTGAACGTTGCCCTTTTAGTTCCCAAATATGTCGAAGGTTTGACGGTGTTTCATCAGCTTCCAAATCAAGCTCAGCTGAATACGCCTTATACAACTCATAATCACCTTGACGCACTGCTTTTTGGAAGTTGTAAATCGTCAATGGATTAAAAATGTGGTGTTCTCCATCTGCTTTAAACTGGAATGAACCACCTGACGGCAAAGTTTCGTGACTGTGGTGACCGTAGGCAAATTCATAACGCTCAAGATACTCTGCCTCGATTTGTTTCAGCGTCAACCCACTTATCCGTGTTACTGTACCACGGAAATATTTGTCAACAACTGCATCTGAAAGTCCAACCGCTTCAAAAAGCTGTGCGCCTTTATAACCTGATACAGTTGAAATCCCCATCCGGCTCATCACTTTGATAATCCCTTTTTCAGCCGCTTGACGGAAAGACTCCGCCTTGTCAGACATATTGTAGTCTTTTAGAGTTTCATACGCCCCATATGGGTGAATTGCACTCGCACCATAACCTACGATTGTCGCAAAATGATGTACCTCATTCACTTCCGCTGTATCCACAACGATTGAGAACTGACTACCTTTACCTTTTGCAACCATGTAGTTATATAGACCAGATGTCGCAAGCAAGATTGGCATCGGCATAAAACCTTCTTTTTGATCACGATCACTTAGGATAATGATACTAGCACCTTTATCAACTGCCGCTTCGACCACTTTAAACATGTCGACTAAGGCATGTTCCAAACGGTTTGGTGTATCTTTCGTCACATCATATAAAGTTGAAATCGTTTTGGCTTGGTGTTTTTTATCTGATAGCGCTGCTATTTTTTCGAAGTCTTCAGTTGTTAAAACTGGACTATCGAGTTTGAGTTTCACACAGTTCTCATCATGATCCACACGCAAATCACCATCACGACCCAGATAGACTTCTGTTCCGACAACGATTTTTTCACGAATCGCATCAATCGGTGGATTAGTAACTTGGGCAAACTGTTGTTTGAAGTAAGTAAAGAGAGATTGATTTTTTTGTGATAGGACAGCGAGCGGGCTGTCATATCCCATTGCAATGACAGGTTCTTGACCATTTTCTGCCATAGGCACGATAACTGTTCGGATCACTTCTTCTGTATAACCGAAAAGTTTGTGCATGGTTTGACGGTCTTCTTCAGAAATCTCATCCAATTGTGCTTTTTCTGTTAAGTCATCAATATGAAGTAAGTTATTTTCTAACCATTTTTCATAAGGGAATTGCGCGGCGTAATGTTTTTTAACTTCTTCATTACGGAGAATTCTGCCGTTAACAGTATCAACGAGCATCATGTTACCAGGGCCAAGCACACCTTTTTCGACAACACGGCTAGGCTCAAAGTCTACCACACCAGACTCTGATGAGCAGACGATGAAGTTATCTTTGGTGATGCTATAGCGACTCGGACGTAAACCATTACGGTCAAGACGAGCACCTACGGTATCACCGTCTGTAAAGACTAACGCTGCTGGACCATCCCACGGTGCCATAAAGGAAGAGGTATACTCATAAAACGATGTTAATTCTGGCGATAAGCCAGCCTCTTTACCCCAAGCTTCCGGTATCATCATCAAAAGCGCATGAGGCATCTCACGACCGTTGCGATAAAGATATTCCATACAGTTTTCTAGTTTGGCTGAGTCGGAATTTTCTTCATTGTATATCTCGATTTTATGTGAAGTCATCCAGTTTTCAGCACCACGCAAGGTGTTGATTTCCCCGTTGTGGGCGAGAAAACGAAAAGGTTGCGCACGATCCCATGATGGGAAAGTATTAGTTGAGAAACGTGAGTGCGTCAAGGCTATCGTTGATTTAAAGGCAGGATCCGACAAATCAGGATAGAATGTCCGGACTTGGAATGCATGGAGCATGCCTTTATAAACGATTGTTTTACTTGAAAGTGAGCAGATGAACATCTCAGATGTCGCAAATGTTTTCTCAAGTTTACGACGGAGTCGATAGAGTCTGTCTTCAAAATCTCGACCACTTTTGCTATCAGTTGGTTTTGAAATAATGAATTGAACAAAAGATGGCATGATAGCTTGCGCACCAGGACCGCAGTTATCAAAATTAAAAGGCACATCACGTGTCATTAAGATTTGGTAACCATCGGCTTGTATTTCGTTACTAATTGATTGACAAAGCGCAGCTTTTTTGTCCGCAGCTTTAGGTAGGAAAAACTGACCCACGGCATAATCGCCTGAGTTTGGTAATGTGATACTATTTTCTGTTGCAATTTTCGTAAAAAATTCATGTGGCATGGCAAAAAGTGCACCGGCACCATCGCCAGTATCAGGTTCTGCTCCTGTCCCACCGCGGTGATTCATACGTTCTAAGATTGTCATCGCGTAATCAACGAGCTCATGAGTCGGTTTACCATCTATTTGGGCAATAAAGCCCATACCGCAGGCATCAGATTCAAAAGACTGATCCCACAAAGTTTGCCGTCTAGCTTGTAATTTATCCATTCATTCATCCTCTCACAGATAATGTCAAACACCTTTTACTTTTGTAAAATTATCTGACAAAAGATATAGGAATATTTTACCAAAAAAAATTGAAAATGACAAGTGAATTTTCAGAAAATTCATTATTTTTGATAGCCAAATAAAGGAATAAAAAGAAAACACATCATTTTGAAACGTTCTATTTCAGAAGATTTATTCTACCCTGTGTTCTATCTGGCATACTATCACATTTAGAAAATTTTTAGCTTAAAGTAAGAAAATCCATTCATTAGCTATTAGCTTCTTGCTTAATTTTAAGAAAGGCTTTGGCATTCTGATTCGCAGTTTTTAAATCAATGCCTTGCTGTTTAGCAGCAAAAATGCAACCACAGTAACATTGACGATAAATATCGTATTCTCGACATATTTGGACGGAACGTTCATAACCTTTATTTTTCTTGAAATCGCTGGGCAAGTATTTAACAGCATAAATTTTCTGGGCATCCAACCCAATTTCGTTGATCAATTGGCTGTCTTTTTGGGGTGACAGAGTGAGGGCACTACCGAAATAATCATAACCTAAGGCGACTGCTTTTTCTGCTACTAAATCCAATCGGAGTTGAAAACATGCGCTACACCTTAAACCTTTTTCAGGTTCATCTTGTAGTTCACGGACCATGACCATTTGGATAAAATCATTTGGTCGATAATCTTCTTCGAGGAAGGCGACATTATGGTTAGTGCGCTGGTTGAAGTCGTGGACGAATGCTTTTTGGACGAGGGCACGGCGTCTGTACTCAGCTTCTGGGTGGATGTTTGAGTTGGCGAAATAGATCGTCACGTCAGCATAGTCACTCAGAAATTCCAGCGTATAGGTGCTACAAGGCGCACAACAGGAATGGATAATGAGTTTTGGACGTACTTTTTCTGTCTGCCAGGTTTGAATCATCTGGCGCAAAATCTTGTCGTAGTTGACCCTTTGATTTTTCGTTTTGGCTAATAACTGCTCTGAATCAATCATTTTTCATACTCTCTCGTTATTTGGTAATTTCTAGAGACTATTTTACCATGATTTTGATGTTAAATTTTGATTATTTAATAATTTCCATTTCCACATCTTTTTTGTTAAAGTTCTATAGTTTTTTTATAATTATTACACCTTTTTTGATATAATAGAAGTAGGTAATCATGCACAAATATCGTTGAGTCACTATTTTTAAATAAGGAGAGAATATAATGAAAAAAACAAAATTTTTGAGTCTATTACTACTAAGCCTTGTTGTTTTAGGAGCTTGTTCAAACACTGAAAAGCGCACAACTCAAACCTCCAAAAGTAAAACTGCTCAAAATTCAAAGCTAAAAGATGACATCAAACAATCTTCTGCTGATTCAACAACACCTGAAGTATCTGCTCCAGCATCACAAGTAGAAAACACTGCAACTGAACATGATTTAGATATAGATGCGATTAACCATGGTGATATTACAACACTCATCGGCACATGGCAAAATGGTCGTGGTGAGACCTTGGCTATCGCAGCTGATGGTACATGTATTTATACAAGTAGTGACGGTGATATCGTTAGCCATTATAAAATTCAAACAGTTCCCGATTCAGATAAAACCTCAAAAATTCCTTATGCTGATATCAAATTTGAATCGGTTGGTGGCGCAGCCCTAGGCTTATATAAAATCGGTTTCAGTAATCCCGATGGTGACCAATCTGACATCAGTAAACCTCGAGTGAGTATCTCTCAAAGCGCAGGTGATTATCCTGCTGATGCTTATTTCTATCGCCTGAACTAATCTATTCTTAAAACCATTCTCAGCGCATATTATACTAAAAAATCTACTAGAATTTCTCTAGTAGATTTTTTAAACTCATAAAAAACTGCCCACTTTTCGCCCACCAAACGATATTTTATGACTTACAAGTCTTTCTATCCAAACTCCAGACATAAGAAAAACCCTTATCAAATAAGGGTTTCCTACCGACAAATTAACGACGGATTTCTTTAATACGAGCTGCTTTACCTTGAAGGGCACGGAGGTGTTTAATGATATTTTACTATAACTGGTTAGTATATTATATATCATTGAACCTACGTCTTTAAAGGCTTTTTTCGAGTTTAGATAGTTAGTTGATAACTATACTATATTTTAAGACTCGTTATAAATTGCCCCCTTTTCGCCCCCTCTCGTTTTACAAAACAAAAAGCTCCCATGATCATATTGACCCTGGGAGCTTTTTAATATTTAAAATTTCAAAAAAATGATACTATCTTTTTCGTACACCTACAACAATACACCACATACCAAATACTTGTAAAGCTTCTTCTTTTTATCCTCTTCTATCGCAGCTGTATGCTCAGATAAATAGAATCCTTGCCATTTCATCATGCCACGGTCTCGATACTCCCTAACTTCTTCATATTGACTATAAGACCTATCTACTTCTGTCATGTTAAACCATCCAATCCGCCTGCGTTGTGTCCGCCAACTAATTTACTTCTTTCAATTGCTCGTGAACCACTTGATAAAACATTAGCTTTCTGTATCGACAAAAAACCAAATTTATCTCTGATTTCATCAATGGTATCTTGTATAATATCTTTATTTCTGGTTAACTCATCATCATCAAATAATGAGATCGCTTCAAAGTTATCATCGCATAGATGACCGTACCCTATTCCTATACGTCTAACACAACCCTCAGTATATTTTTCTTGAAAAAGTTTTAAAACTACTTTATTTAACTTTTGCGTTGAATTAGTTGGATCGATACTAGATTGTACATGAATTGATTTCTGTGTTTCAGAAAATGAAAAGCCAACATATAAAGAGACTAAACTTGTTTTTTTCTTAGCTTTGCGAAGTCTAATCGCAACCTGTTCGTTTAATTCTGAGATGACCAGTTCGATTTCTTTTTTTACAACATAATCGCGTGGCAACGTTTGTGAATTACTGATGGATCTAGATTTAGGATTGTATTTATCATAAATACTAGATTCGTCTATTCCATTAGCATGAAAGTAAAGTTGCACACCCAGCACACCAAACTCCTTCTTGAGTTTACCTGGATGTATGTGGGCTAAGTCATAAACTGAGTAAACTCCAATCTTATTCAGCCGTTTTTCTGTGCGGTTATTAATCCCCCAAAAATCAGTCAACTTTGGTATTTTCCAAACTGTAGTAGGTATATTGTCATATGTCCATAATGCTCGCATATTTTCAGTATGTTTTGCATCATTATCAAGCGCTAATTTTGCAAGCAATGGATTTCCCACACTCATGCCAACTGTTGAATAAATACCAGTTTGTTTAAGAATAGCCCTCTGGATATCTCTACTAACTAAATCTAGTTTTTGCGGGATTGACAAACTTTTATCTGGATAAAAATAGTTCAGAGAACTTGTTAAGTCAACAAAACCTTCATCAATGGAATACCAACAAATCTCGTCATCAGCGACAAAGTTTTTAATAATGCGTTGAATTTCCATATTTTTTTTGATATACTCTGACATTCTTGGCGGTGTTATAATCGTACGTTTTGCCCAGGATTCAATAAATGCTACGTCTGACTTTTTGGGTTCTGGTGCTCGATTAAGCCAATCACGTTCTACAGTCCTGTAGTATCTTTGATAATTGAATTTTCTACTAGAGGTAATAAATGGTAAGTCCCTGCTGCGACTGACGTTTGATTTACCAAAGACCTTTTTGAATGTTGGGGAACTGGCCAAAATAAGACCTGATGCATTGTCAGCATTACTCATAACACATAGGGATGCCTCTAAGGGGTCTAGGCCTAGTTCAACACACTCAACGCTTGCATAGAATGACTTCATATCAATGAAAGCAATAGCACGGTGCTGCTCTTTGGAATAATCGAAATCAGTTTCAGCCATGATGTACCTCCAAAACGATAGTGTTAGTTTATTAAACTAACACTATCATAGTATATTTTTTTGTTTTGGTCAAGTTTTAACTTATTTTTGCAAACAAAAAACCTTGCGGACGGTTGGTCTACAAGGTTAATATTAATCAGTCTGAAGTCTCTTCACCATCTTCTGAAATACTTGTTGCATTTTTCTTTGTAACAAAGGGCGCGACCACGCCAACAACTGGCGCTAGGAAAGCGGCTAAACTTAAGTAAGGGTATCCCTTAAAAACAAAAGCAGCTCCAACTATAATAAAAACTAAAGCTAAAATAAACCCCATCCACTGCCCTCTTCTATTATCTTTTTGGGTGTAGTCCATCGCTTTTTCATCAAGTTGATATTGCTTTTTAGAATTTTCAAGACCTGTTACAAAAATCTTTTCGGAAATTCCCGGGCATATATTTTCAAATTCTTTTAAAATGTTTGGGTGAGGGAACTGCCCTGAATAAACTTCCATCTTTTTGACAAGCTTATCCTGGTCAGATCTTGGCAGCTTTTGGACGTCATCTATTATTTCTTCTAATTGATTAGACGAGTCAACACTATTCGATTGCTTTTCTGATTGATCCTTCAATAGTAAAAATCTCCTTGTTAATTTCTGTTACAATACTATTAATGTTTTTGCCAATAAGATCGTAGTGTTGAACCTTTGAATAAGTTTTTCTATTCTTGGGGTTAGGACTCAAAGTTGGGAATTGAATCAATTCAATGCCATTTGTGGTCCACTTCTGTTCTGTGTTCTTTGTAATGTAAGTTTTTGAATTATTTGTTAATACAGACATATATCAAACCTCCATTTTTAAACATACTATACCTAATTCTATATATCAATTATATGATAAATTAATATTTTATACAAATATAGTTGCCTATCTTTTTTGATGTACTTTACTAGTCTACCAGAATTTTACACAAAAATGCGCATTATTTTGAACTTTTTCGTTATTTTCCTTATTTTTTTTGAGATTTTTCATGTTTTCTTGTACTTTTTAGGATATAATTACTCTTTTTCGTATTCCTATATATAAAACTCCCCACGATCACAGGACCATGAGGAGTTTTACCTTTAATTCTATTTTCTTGGGAACCACAATACAATTAGAAATATAATCGAAAGTGTATTGATTACCCATTCCTGTTCAGAAGATAAAAAGGCTGCAATAAATATGGATAGGAGCAATAAAGTTAAAACTATTTTATAAATTATTGATTTTCTTCGAGGCTTTTTTTCTACCATTACTATTCCCCCCCCTGTGGAATCCTTAAAATCATAATACAAAAAAAGTCTTGTAAATGCAATATCTACAAGACTTTTTCCTATATACTCTAAAAATTTAAAACTTGACCAGCATAAATTAAATTAGGATTACTAATCCCATTAGCTGAGACAAGACGTTCAACCGTCGTACCAAATTGTGCTGCAATACCACTCAAAGTATCACCATACTCAACTACACAATAGCCTGTTGTGGCTACTGATTGACCGCCTACAACGTTTAAAGTTTGCCCTTGGTAAATAATGTTAGGATTGCTTAAAGCGTTAATACTAGCCAATTCTTGCCATGTCGTGCCATACTTCAAAGCAATGCTACTTAAGTTTTCACCATATTGTACGATATGAGTTTGGCTAACATTAGTAGCTGGTGCAGCTGTTGACGCATCTAATGTCTCAACATCATACACGCTCAACCAACTCATGATACCATCAAGCAAGACTTTATCGCCTGATTTCTCTATGATTTGGTAAGATGTTCCTCTTACCCAGTCAGGAATGACCTCGCCAGTCGCATAATTTTGAGCGCTGAAATTGACTTTGACAGTCATGCCGACTTCTTTAGCGTTGCCTTTGACTTTATCGGCCTCTTTACCTGCATCAATTGCTGGTGTTTCCGTGTTTGGCTTACTTGGGTTACCATTCTTGTATCCGTTGTCAGTCACACCCGACAAATCAATATTGCCGTCAAGTCCGCCAGCGATGTAAGTCGATGTGAACTGGAAAATTTGGATATTGTCCCAAGACGGAAAATAGTTGTAATTTGGAACTGGTGTCACATTATAATCTGGATACTGCGCCATCCAGAGACCAAACTTACTAGAAATACGATTAAGGTCAAGATTATTGGCCAAAAAACTTTTATAGCCATAAAGCAGCGGCGTGTATCCACGGTCTTTGATGTACTGCAACGACCACAGAATCACATCGGTGTTCGCCACACCGTCCTCAACGTCAAGCGCCACAATAGACCCTTTAGGTGTCTGAACTTGAGCAAGCATTGTATCTAAGATATTCTTGGCCAAAGTTGTATTGGTCACACTTTGATACCAAATATAGGTGTGTGCACGTTTACCTTGCGCAATTGATGACTGTACTTGTGATGCGTATGTTGATTGCCAGTAGATACCTGAGCCGTTATAACCGCCAATCTGTGAGATTGAAAACTTGTCGTGGGCATAACCGAATTGTCCTTGGTCTCCTTGGTATACTGCCCAGTCCACACCTTGGTCACCAACTGCAGCGAAAGCTGGATTAGCGTAAGCAAAAAGCCCTGCGAAAATCGCCAGAGCTGCTACTGCTTTTTTGAGTTTTTTCATTTGTCATCCTCCATGTTAATACCTTTTGTTTTGAGATACTTTGCCAAATCTTGAATCATTGGGTTAATTTGGCAAATCAGTTGGACCATTCGTGCAAAAAAGAAAAGCAATGATCCATTCACGACCAATGCTATCTCGTTCACATAAGTAGTAGAACCTGACTTATCAAGAAATTCAAACACTGCCCAAAAGATTCCTATTGTGATGATGTCAATTACCGCCCTCTTTTTTAAAGGCGGGTTCATATGCTCGCCGTCTTTAATCCATGTTAGAAACAAGATAATCAAAATCAGCCCTGAGACTCCTATTAATTTATATTCCATATTTATACTATTCCTCTTTTCTAATATTCGATTGAGATGCTTGTTATAAAAGTATTGGATTGATTCGTACCATCAGCAGAATTCCAAGCGCTAGAACCGCCGTTTAGATATCGTAAAACCCCGAATCGTAATTCAGAGTTAACTATGGCACCAGTCGAGATAATCTCTACTTCCCAAACACGAAATGTACCCGTACCTACGACTGTATTTTCAGGTATTAATTTCTGCGATGCATATTTCCATTTAACATTGAAATTTGAATAAGCATTGCTAATCTCAATAGTTACTTTTTCGAATTTGTTGTAACACAGCAAGTCAATATGCAAATATTTAACACCGGTCAAATCACCTAATTTCAGAGATGTTGAATCGCTATTATTAGTAGCATCATATTTACCGCTCCAGACGACACCTTTCTTCATATGGCTAGTGATAATTTTGGTCAGTGTCACAGTCGTACCAGTTGATACATATGAGTAGATTGGGAACGTATAGATTAACCCGTCACTATTCAAGTCTTGTTTATTAAGTGTATCAACTAGCTCTAAACGTAGCTGATTGTTTACTGGCAAGTAGGTACTTGTGCCAGGCGTTCCTGTTGATGTATTGTCCTGAGTCAGGTCAATCGTGATACAAATATAGCCAGTCTTGTTAGCCTGCGCAGTTAACTGCACTTGTTGAGTATTCTCAATCAATCTGCCTTGCACAAGCGCCTTGCCAGATGCCACATAGACATTAAGTCCTGTTGCAGTTGCGGTCAATCCTGATATAACTTTGTTATCCGAGCTTTGCGCCAGATAACTGTATAAGGCTGCATCAGCTTCTGGTGTGACTTTCGCCTTGTCAAATTGATAACCTTGTAGTGTCATAATTCCTCCTTAATTTAACAGCTCACTGAGACGACTTTTTACATGGCCAAACTTCAGCTTAACCCTGTCAGAATCGCTTGGATATTCATACCCAGTTAAGACTGACTTATAAATTTTGCCATTTTTGTAAATAGTAGCTAGCATACCGAGTTTTAACTTGGCAATATTGAAAAACTCATTGTCTTTTGACATAGAAAAACTAATCTCGTGTGAGTAATAGTTACCTTTCAGTTCGCTGTTGGCTAAATCGTCATAGCTCGGCTTGTCAGTCGCTGTTGTATCGTAAATCGCAACTTTAGTTGTCGTTGGCTTAAACACAGCTGGGTCATTGGGATTGCTCGTAATATCATTATTAGTGGTCAGATAACGTTCCGCAAGCACGTTCGGCCCTTCTGAATTTGTCGTATTCTTATTTACGATCAACAAATGATTTTCGGCATTTTTTCCGACTTCAGTTGTCGATACTTCCCAATCCTGAAAATCTGCAATGTTGTCCTTGAGCTGTACTAAATCGGAAACTGCTTCAATAACCGTCTTGATTCGCCCGTTTTCAAACTCATCAAATCGCCAAACGGCATTATACTTCTTGAAGCCATTGATTGCATAACTCATCAAGTTTGTTGCCGTTGGTGGCTCATCTGGTTGGTAGATGTGTGGCGTGTTTGTCTTGACTTCGATATCCAAGATATTCAAATTTTTTGACGAATCCTGTAAAAGATAGCGATTGACCAAATTCTTGAAGTGCTGCTCAAAACTCGACCCACTCATGCGTGTTGCTGGAAATTCAAAGTTAACAAGCCCTAGTAAATCTTTTGCGACAACCTTATTATCTTCATAGCTTGAGATTACGCCAAAGAACGAAACTGTCGAACTGTACATGACTTTAGCCAAAATGAAATCGCCGCGGACGAATGAAGCATCGTCTGGTAACTCAAACGTACTAGAATCTTGTGTGATATAATCTGGCTGGATAGCGGCCTTAGAGACAACAATAGGTTCTTGTGTAATCGCACCTTTTCTGTCAATTATCCATATATTAATTTGATCACTCATACTGTGATATACTCCTCTCTGTAATCGAACGAAACCTCGCCAACGTTGTGAAACGCCAAAGTGACGCGCCCCTCAGGTATCGTAATGAAATTAGACTTAGATAGGTCTTGCTGTTGATAGACATCTGATATCGTTCCGTCAGGCGCTATTAGTTTGACACGTTGCTTTTGAACAACACTTGACACAACTAGCTTATAACCGTCAGGCACGTCAATGTTATATCCGTCTGACTGCAATACTTTTGACCCGTCCAATATTTCCCAGTATGGGTTCGTACAAGGTCCATGTACCGTGATTTCAACTGGCGACCCTTTGGCGGAACCAATGTAAACTGAGTTATTCTCAATCTGGAACACGCCAGATTTACCGTTGTAATCAGATTTGTACACAAATCGATAAGCATAGTAATCGCTGCTTGGTTTTCCTTCGTAAAAGCCAGGCATGTAACTTGGATAATCAGTTGGTTTGACTTCGCTAGCTGACGGCATCCAAGGAGTTGCTGTTGAGCCATATTCCAGCTTATAACCAGCAATGCTAAACGGAGTAGTGTTATACGTTCCTTTTTCATATCTAACATGAATAACATCGCCAGCTGACAAATCATGAAGTACAATTGAATCCCTTTTCCAGTCAAATTGATTCCCTATAATTTGACCGTCTGTGATTACACCATTTATAATTACGAATCTATAAATGGCGCTTTCTGAATAATCATTTTTTATAAACGAAGAAAAGATGTAACTGCCAGTTTCTGTTACAGTATATTCTTGATACATACCATACCACTGATTTTTTGTAGATTTTACTTTAAATCCATTGTAGTAACCATCGTCATAAAAACTCGTGCCTCCATCAGACCAATTCGAATTAAAGTTTCCTGAAAAATCTTTCGTCCCAACTAACAGATTCAAATTAGGATAACTATCATCATACTGTTCAACTGGCAAATTTTCTATATCTCCACGAATTAACATTGGCTCACGAAAATATGTTGACATCTCGCCAATTGTTGACCAGTTCTGGTTGATTAAGTAAAGTTGGAAAACACCATCCTCTGGAACTACGAAAGAGATTGCAGCAGTCTTGAAACCTGATGAACTAGCTGTAATGCCAAAATCGGAGTACTTGTAGTTCTTCTCGCCAGTGCCATAACCAACTCTTATCACTGGTCTGTCATAATCTGGATTGTTTTCAGTTTTAATATCAACACGAAAAGATAGACGTTCGCCTTTTCTGACGTTGAGACCCCAGGCATTTATGAAACTTGATAGCTTATTGTTGCTTGATGTCAGTTTCAGAATGTTTGATGTAGGCTTATCTGTCGATGGTGCCTGTAATTGATAAGTACCCTCTGGATCACTCATATTTGACCAATCTTGCATATTGTTCAAGAAGTTAGGATTAGCTATCAAATTTCTCGGACGATTCATACCGATATAAGTCTTTCCATCACCTTCTGTATCAGAATTTGGCTTATACGTTTCTGATATTTCCTTGTAAAAAGGCGTGAGAAAATCGAAGACAACATCTTCTAGGAAGATACGACCTTTTTTCATATCAGACTTGGTCAACTTATTTAAAACGCAGCTTCTATAGTACATTCCATTATCTGTTTCATAGAGCATCGTATAAGGTGGTGAATTCAAAAACCGAAATATCTCAGTGAATATTTCATACCCATTACTGCTGTTTTGACCAACAAGCAATGTTGCTTTTAACGAGCCAAGCTTTAGGCTTTGAGAGTTCATCAAAACTGATGCGTTAAAGATATCAACTTTATTGTCGAATTCTACTCCGAGACCCGATACATCGTAGAGTAGGAACTTCTCCCTATCTGAAAAATCAAGTAAATCCCCTTTTTCATTTAGCATCGAAATTTTTCTAATCAATTTACACCCCTCTAACTAGTGATTTTTCAATTTCTTTAGATATCAACGTTTTATCAAGATAAATGTTGAATTTAGTATTAAGAATTTCATCAATTTTTGCAATCATAAGTCGTAACAAAGATAATGACTCATCATTATTGACACTGTTAGCACCAAAATTCATTTGTTGATTGGTTCCTTGCATTGAAACTTGTGCGGGATCAATAATATTAGCACCAAGATCTCCTGTATCAAAACTCAATCCATTAGAAACTAAATCTAGTGCATCTTGAATTGTGTCACCTTCTGCCTCAATACCGACTGCGATACCTGCAGGAATCCATTTACCAACTTCATCTCTGAAAACACGAGATGGTGAGTGGATACCTAGCTTTTTCTTCATCCAATCAAGTGCATTACCTGCAGCATCTGCTGCGGCATCTAATAGCTCACCTGCAGCACCACTGATACCACTAGCAACACCTCGAATAATGTCGCCACCGACTGACAACCAATCAATATTAGTGAATGAATCTTTAACACTGGTAATCAATTTTAAGCCTGCACTCGCCATTTGTCCTATCCCATTACCCAAAGCATTAACCAATGCTGAAATAATTTGTGGTATAGCCGCAGCAACAGCAGTCATGATTGTTGGTAAATTTTGGACTATCGCAATTAGGAGTGTCACACCTGCATTAATAATCTGACCAATATTACCTATTAAAGCGCTTGTTATAGCGTTGATAATTTGGGGCATAGCTCCAGCTATTGTCGAGATAATCAGCGGTAACGCATTGATTAACGCTAGAAATAACTCAATACCAGCATTTATTAATTGTGGCAACGCTGCTATTAGAGCAGTTATGATACCATTTATAATTTGGGGCAAAACAGAAACAATTGCTGCGATAATCTGTGGTAAAGCCGTGACTAGCGCTGTCAAAAGTTGTATCCCTGCATTAATAATTATCGGTATAGAAGTTACAAAGAAAGTAACCAAGCTAGTAATAATTTGTGGTAATGCTGCGATTAAAATCGGTATCGCCGTGATTAATCCGTTAACTAGTCCAGTTATCAGTTGTAGCCCTGCATTTAGTAACAGGGGCAAATTATCAATCAGTCCTTGAACGATTGTCACAATCGCCTGAACTGCTGCTGGAATCAGACTAGGTAATGCAGAAGCGATGCCTTGGACCAATGTCGTCACTAATTGAACCGCTGCACTGATTAATAGAGGTAAATTAACAATTATTGTCCGTACGATTGTCATTAGTGCATTGACGAATACAGGAATTAAACTCGGCAAAAGCTTTAATATAGTTTGTAACACCTGAGTAAATAACGAAGTTACAGCCTGAAGCAAGTTAGGCAACATGCCTCCAATAGCTGAAACTATGCCGTTTATAAGTGTTGGCAAAGCCGTAACAATGTTGTTGAGAACTGGAGTGATGTTCTTGACGACATTACCCAATGAATTTGTCACATCATTTACGAGTTTCTGGATGTCTGCTTTAGGATTACCCAATCCTGCCCACAAGTTAGTTAAAGCCGCCTTGGTACTGTCGATTGATCCACTAATTGTGTCCGCAGCTTCTGCCGCAGTCGTACCAGTGATCCCCATCTGTGTTTGCATGACATGTATAGCTTCGGTTACATCGGCAAAACTAGAAATATCGTATTTGACGCCTGATATCTTCTCAGCGTCAACTAGAAGCCGTTGCATTTCTTCTTTAGTCCCACCGTAACCAAGTTTTAAGTTGTCCAGCATGGTGTAATTTTGTTTTGCAAATCCTTGATAGGCATTTTGAATATTTGTAATATCCGTCCCCATCTTGTTAGCGTTATCTGACATATCAGTAACCGCCTGATTACCAACGTCTGCCGCTTTTTGAGTGTCTCCACCTAGAGACTGAATTAAACTAGCTGAGAAACCTGTCACAGTCTCCATATACTCATTTGCTGACATGCCTGCAGTTTTATAAGCATTATCAGCGAAACCTTGAACTTTACTAGAGGCTTCTTTGAACAGCGTATCTACACCGCCAACAAGCTGTTCATACTCTGCGTATGCCCCGATAACTTTTTTGCTTAATCCAACAGCGGCAGCTCCAGCAACACCAGCTACGGCTACCATACCTGCACCGACAACTTTTAAACCATTCCCTAGAGTGCTGAATATTGATCCAGATTCCTTGGCCTTGCCAGTTGTCTCGTCAATAGCATCATTTGCCGGCTTATTATCAGCACTAATTTTGCCCGATAATTCGAATATATTAAATGCCAAATGAATCACCTCCCACACTATCCAACATATCAAGCGCATGTCTAGCCGCTGCCTGTGCCTCCTGCTCGACTTGCTCTTTAGGTCTGTTACTTTCTAAAATCTTTTGCTTAAAGTCATTAAAAGTATCTTCTCTAAGCGGATTTGACAAGTAAATACGCCATAATTCATCGTTAGATTGTTCTTCAAACATCGTGATTAGGAAGTCAGGCACATCTCGCCATTTAATTGTAGATAACAAAAAAGAGACATCGCTATATCTTTTAAATAGCGTGTCTCTCAGCTTATGCATGCCACCATGATTTTGAATTAAGAGAGCAACTCGAACACTTCTCGTAATTCCGGCTTGACGAAAAAATCCTTTACAAGTAAAGAATAAGTGACGATATTTGTCTTACCAATTTCCTCTGTTGTTTTACCAGTCAAGTCAGCCAATAATCCATTAAGCTCTGTTTTGATTTCCGCTGAGTGAACCAAAACGAATTTAGCAGCCTTACTGACATACTCGAAACTTTGTGACGAAATATCTTGTTGAATTGTCTTGATTTGGTCAGTCAACGATTCTTTTTTATTATCGTCTGATTGACTTGCAATAACGGACAAACCTTGCATTTTTTGAGATTTGATTTTAGCTGCATCTTGCTGCTTCAAGAATTCTGTTACGAGATCAGCAACATTCAAGATATTAACAATCTCGATAATTTTAAAAATATCATCTGCCTGCAGTTCACGCATTTTGTAACCCAAAAGACGCTCTTTGATTTTTGTGTTTTTTTCAGCCTTTTTCAGCTCTGCTGCTTTGATTTGTTCATCAGTCAATTTGTTAGTCATTTAGTTTTTCCTTCCGATTTGGTTTCAGATGTTTCTGGTGCGCCATCGACTTTTTTAGTCGTTTCGACTTCAGCTTTTTCTTTTGGCGTGTCGTCGATTTTTTCAATCAAAACTTTACCGATTTTGTTATCTGTACTCGCAAGAGCCTTAATGCGTTTTTTGTCGTCGTTTGCGTATGTATCGCCCGACCAATATTTTTTACCGTTTTCAATAAACGGATAAATCACTTTATACTTCATAATTTTTACCACTTTCTACAAAAAAGAAGCACAGCCATGGACTATGCTTCTTTGATTATGCTTCACCCTCTGGCTCTTTAGGGAAAAGGATTGTAACTGGCAGTGATGTTGTTGAGACGTCTCCTGCGGGTGTACGTGCATCAAAAGTCAGTGTAACAACTGCTTCAGATTTATCCTTGACCTCAATTTCAAGACCAGATGTACAAATTGCATTAGCCATGATGATAATAATTGGTTTATCAGAACCACTAATTGTTCCAATATATGCAAGATTTTGGATATAATCAGTGGCATCAATTTTTTGCTTAGGCGTAATAACATCATACCCATCAGGAAAATCGTTTCCTGAAGAATCTTTGCTATTTGCAAATAGAGACATTTTGATATTGTCACGAGTATGTTCAATCACATTGATTTCAAAGGTCCCCTCACTCGACTCAATCATATCTCCACCAACGGGTGTCGTGAATACCCCGTCAACTTCCACTTGTCGCAAGTTATTTTTGAGTGTCAGTTTAGAACCACCACTCGTTGCCCCAAACTCGTCATAACTCCATTTAAGTACAGAGCTATCCCATGTAAGGTTACGCACTAACGCACCGGCATTAAGTAGATAACGCTTAGGTGTATCCGCTGTATAGCCACTTTTAGGTAGTGTTTCACTAGTAGTTACCATTTATTTGTTCCTCCAATCTGCACGCACATAAATTTGTGCGTATCTGCGTTGCAAAGTGTCTGAGTTCGTCGGTATTGGATTAGGCTTAATGTAATCAAAACGGATAAATAACTCATCTGTCATGATACGATTATCATCATTATCCACAAAATCGACTAGCTGTGACATTGCTTGTTCAATTCTTTCGTTATCTTTCCCTTTATCGTCGAAAATATCCACATCTAGATAAAAGCCTTTAATATTTTTGGCCAAAGGTTCCCCAGTATAAGAAAAAGTTAGATAGGGATAGATAACTGTTTCTTTGTTGTTTTTTAAGTAAAAACTTTCTGGTACAACTGTCCTGAAAGCTGTTGTCAACTCTGAAATTAAATCAATCATCAAACCTCCCCAAATATTGACTTTGCTAACGCCTCTATTTGCCCTTTTGTTTGTCTAAAAGCTGGCCGTAAGTATGGCTGTGGCTCAATTCCCCATGTAAAAAACCATTCACCGCTCGGGTCTTTATACATCCATCCGCCTTTTCGACCATTGCCATTCTCAGCAAACTCCCCCGTCCCAAACTCTACATAGATAGCATAATCAACATTAGTACCAACATACCCAACAAGCTCATCATCATCGACGATATAGTCTATAGATTGCTTTAGCCTAGATGTCGCGACTGGCGCTAGAAGCACCGCTTGACCCTCGACTAATATGCACGCTTGTAGTAACCATTTAGCAGCAGCCTTTTTTAACCTTTCTTTGCCTTCCATTGAATTATCTTTGAAGACCATTAGACCACCCGCTTGCAGTAAATTTCAAGGTGGTGGTCTAATTCGACTGGATTATCGACATAAGTTATTTCAAAAGTTAGCCCGGACTTGTTATTGTATAGGCGACATTTTGATGAAACATCCAATGTCACATCTTCTGTAACAAAAATATGGCTTGATTCTGCAATGAAACTATTAGTACTGCTGGCTTCATCTCCTGTTAGCATATCAAACCACCCATTCACTGGGTCTCTATCACGTTGCCATTGATAAATTGGCTCTTTTAAACGATTAAGTCCTACTTCTGCATATCGTTCAACAAAAAAAGTAGCCATCATGACCACCTCAATTTCTTGTATTTGTTCAAAAAGGTCATCAAAGCTGCTGGGTATCCTTCAATATTTTCTGTAGCATTAACATCATAATAAGTTTTTGACATGCGAGAAATACTCTCGCTCTTAACCCCTATTTTATCGTCCATCTTAGCACTGTATTTCAACAGTTTCTGAACACCAAATAAAATATCAGCTGGATATTTAACAAGCGTGACAAGCGTATCAGTGGCTTTGTGGGGTATGAAAGAATCGGTTTCAAATGTCAATCCGTTATCCTCAACCGCTTTAATAAAGTACAAGCCGTTATTATACTTATCATTTGACACTTGAATAGTGTTACCCTTTTTAAAACCTAAAGTACTGTCCGGAGAAGTAATCGAGCTACTAGAAGTAAATACCACATCCTCAAGACGAACGTTTCGGACTTGAAAGTTGTTATTAGTATAAGCTCTAATAGCTTCTTCTAGCCCATTAAGCTCTTCCTGAGTAACATCGACTTTAAAATTCTGGGCTGTATCTAAGTCAATAATCAAAAGATGTCCCCCTTTCTAAAGAAAGACGAGCTATTTTTCAGCTTTTTCAGACTTTTCGGTATTTTTTCCGGTATTTTCAGCCTTAAGCTTTTTAGTAGCTGCTTTCAAACTTGTGTTTTCAGCTTTCAATTCAGCATTTTCAGCTTCGAGCTTAGAATATTCAGCAATGGAATAAGTACGGCCACCAGTCGCCTTTTCAGAGACAACATACTCACCGTTTTTCACTTCAACTACATCATATCCCTCTGATAAATAGAAGGCTTTATCAGCCTCATCAACAGTCAAGACCCGATTTTCTTTTCTAACTTTCATTTTAATCCTTTCTATGCTTCAATAACAAATGCTAGGCCGTCGTGTTTAGTTTCAAATACTAAAACATCATCGTAAGATTGTTCGTAATATAACCAATTTCCGCTGTTCGCAGCAGATGGAGCGTCAAGTCCAACAAAGCTATATTTTTGTGGCGCTGCCATACATGGAATGTGGATCAGGAAAAATTGAATTTGTTTAGCTGTAGGATCTACAACAGCACCAGTTGTGAAGTCATATAGAGTTTTCATACGATCTGACGGGATCGCTGGCTCGATAGTTACATCATCTAAACGAGCGATGATACGGTTAATATCTCCTGTATTATTTTGAACAGGGACAGTACGAGAGAATTGTTGTAGATTCTTGATGAGGGTTCGAACGGTTGGTGTACAGAAAATAGTACGTCCAGTTGTAGGCACGCCCTTTTCATCCATCTCAGTCATGAGTTTATCAAACGTTGGCAAGAAATTATCTTTAGTCAAAGTAACTGTTTCAATCCCAGAACCGTCAGTAGCAAGTGCCGCTTTACGTGCGTACAAACTTGATACCATTTGTTTATCCATTTCTGGGATTTTTTCTTCATCGTTGTAAACTTTTGTAATGTTAGCAATTGACGTTACTTGTTGAGTTTCGTCAACATCAATTGGATCTACTAATGTTGACCAGTATCGCTCGTTGGTCAGCTCGTAAGTTTCCCATTGGTTTTCATAGTTAGCTTCAACTGCTGTGATTGAGCGACGTGTTCGATCCTTACGACCATTTTTGATTAATAGCTTAGGAACTTTGATGGTTTTAGTGCCACTGAATTTTAGGACACTGTTTGATGGTGAATTCCATAATTTTTGAGTGTATAGCAACCCATTTGCTGCATAACGTTGTTGTAATCCTGCTTGGTAGGCTTCCGCGTAGTTTAAAATAGCTGGCATGTTAAGTTCCTTCTTTCTTATTTTTCTGTAGTTGGGATATCAGAAGTAAATGCTGATATCATTTGTGCTGTGAGGTCTGGATCTGATTGTTTCCCATCGTTCAAATTATTTTCAATGGTTTTGAATCCTGTTCCACCACCCCCACCTTTATTATCTACAGTGGGGTCAAATTGGTTAGCATAGGTGGTTTTTAAATCCTTAATTTTACTGTCAAGGTCTTTAATCGAACCATCTTTATCTTTTTCAACTTCTCCAAGTTTGAATACAAGATAATCAATGTCTTTTGCCCCAGCATCTCGCAAACTTTTTTCAAGTGTTGCACGAGTTGCAGTAGTTTCTCGTTCAGTTTCGAGCTGTTCGATTTTAGACTTATAGTCACTGATTTCAGTTTGAAGTTTTTCAACGTCCTTATTATCAGCTTGCAATGTATTAATTGTATCGTTAGCTGTTTTAAGTTCGTTTACTTTGCTATTGAAATCTTCCTTCGGCACAGCGTTTTTGGGAAATTCCGCGTCAATTTCTTTATTCGCTGCTTCGAGGTCAAGTGTGCCATCCTCTTTCAAGTGTTTGGCCAAAATAGTTTTGATCCATTCCATGTTAACGTTCTCCATTCCTTTTATTCTGGTTGGTCCCAGTTAGAGTTGCGAGATATTCCGCCCGCTCGGTGAATTGGTATCAGTTTAATGTCATAATTCCAGGACAGTAAGAAAAGCACCTATCAGTGTGACAAATGCTTTTTTGAGTATAAAAATAGCACTCAATCTTTATGACTGTGTGCTATATTTCAGATAATTTATCAATTACTTTTTCAATTCTCAATCCTTCACCTTTGATTTCATCATCAATTGCAAAAGACATCATAGCATTTTCTAAATCCTCTATCAGTTTATCGTAAGCATCATCATTATACTTAGTCTTGACTGATACAAACTTAGAAATATATTCAATCTCACTCTGTGTTAAAACATCACTTAGAATCATTTGTATCACCCTTTCTTTGTATATTTTCTGACTGTTCGACTTCCTGTTTTATGAGTAGTGACGACTGTCCCAGTATCTGGGTTAACAACTACAGAAACAATACGACCAACATACTTGCGTGAAATACCATTATTATCAATTTTATCAGGTCTAATGTAAATCGGATTAACTAAAGCATCTACTATCTCATTTGGGTTTACTTCCCGTGAAATTGTCCGTTCTGCTAAATGCTGACTTGTAAGTTTAATCTTAATACCATCAACCGTCTTCAAACCAATTATAGCATTATTAGTTTGATAATGCTTATCTTTAAGCCATTCTTGATAATTTTGGTACGCCCCAACCTCGTGCGTCTCGTTATCACGTCTTAGCTTAGGCTCATAACCTTTGATAACTGATATTGTCCGACATCTGCAGTTACAATCTTCACTAGCTTCACCGAACATATGAGGTTGCAAAGCCTTATAACCACTTACTTTAAAGTATTCCTTGATTGGAATTGTCGTGCCATCGAGCTGAGCATGATCGCTACGAGTTTTCATGTCAAGAGCAGCAGACCATTGCTTCTCAATCTCAACACCTTTAGCTGTGATATCGTCTTGAGACTTTTGACGTGTAATTCCTGATACTCTACCACCTTCAGTTCTTGCAATTGTCATAGCACGTCTGTACTTAGAATCACCAATGTTTGAAATACGTTTGGCAATCTTATCATAACCCAGGCCCTTCACGAAACCTCGTGTCAGCTCTTGATTAATCGACTGCTTAAGCTTAGTGACATTGCCTTGAAGCCTTGTTGATAGCTTGCGACTGGCTACAGGCGTTTGGATAATCGTCTCAATCGTCTTAGTATCAAGCATACTAAAACTGATAGGTATACCTGTTGTTTGTTCGAACTCATAAAACAATTCGTTATAACCAGTTCGCCCTACAGTATCCAAGTAGCTGTAAATCTTACGATTATTAACACTTTGGAGCTCTTCAATACTTATTTGGAGCTGTTGTTTGATAAGTTTCAAACGCTCAGCTTGCATTTTTTGAGAGAAATTAAGCTTTTCGGCGTCTTCAACTAGTTGTCTAACCTGATCATTGACTTCGTTATAAACAGATTGATAAGATTCCAAAAGTTCATTGGATAAGCTCTCTTCTGATTTTTGGAGTAACTCCTCAATCTCAGACTGATACTTGTTCATTATCAATCACATCCTTTTTAGGCGAACTATAATCTTGGGATCCTAAACGCTGCACAACCTCATCATAATCTAGGTCTTGGACAGCGCATATCTTTTTTAGTAGAGACTCATCATCAAGATAAGGTGCCACATCCAGTAGATTTTGAATCAACTGACCTTTAGTTTCAGCTTCTACTTTTTCAGTATCGGCGCTATCAGTTTGATTGATCAATGTTGAACGTGTAATAACAACTACAACTTGTTGTCTTTTAAAAGACTTATGATATCGATCATTGATATCCTGAATGATTATATCCAATAGCTGCTTAATAAATGCACGTAATCGAATTTCAGTCTTATTGCATTTTAAATCAAGTAACGAATATCGTGACTTAATGACAATATTTGTGATATTACCGTCACCAACCTGTGAGGAATCGAAAGCCATGCCAAATTTATAAATAGCCTCTTTATCTGTTTCTAGCTTCGTTTTACGTGCAGTAACTGGGATATCAACAGTCTTGACATCTATGCCCCCATCCTGACTAACACCAACTGTCTTTTTAGTTCTTAAATTAGTGACTAGGGTATCTAAGTTATCACTTTGATACCCCTTCACTGCATAGATCGGATGGTCAAAGTCAACCAAGTTGTTAGATAATGCACATGCCATCAAGTCGTAATCATCAATCAGCGCCTTAATAGGCTCAAGGTCTGTCTTTTCATTCTTGTTGTTTGATAACTTCAGGAAAGGGATATATCCGAAACCTTTTCCTAATAAATTTCCATCACTATCTTCAACAACTTGATGAAATCTCGGATTTATTTCTTGTGACTCATCCAAAATGAAACGATTATTATAATCTGACGAAGAAACAAAGAACCACGTTTTCTCAGTATCCCACAGTTCCGCTTTAGTCACTGTTACTTTTCTATTATCTTTGGTGATATCCGTGTCGTAGTAACGAATAATAGCAATCACTTCATTCATATCATCATAGATAACAATAACTTTGCGACTATCAGCGACTTTAAAAAGTAACTTTCCTGAAGTTGCACGGTAGACATAAGCAAATTCATAAGCTTTTTTACTTGCACCTTCCACCATTTCCTGCAGCATTAACTGAAAATCATCATCAATATACTCTTCGAGGTAGGTTTTTAATTCAGTATCAGCAGTTTCAAACTCAACTGGATTTGACAATAGATACTGGACTTTCTGGTCAACCTGTTCTGTGAAGAAAGCATGAGGGATTTTTATATTACTACGATTTGTTTCTTCAACAAATTTTCCATCATCGTTATAATAAAATAGCCTAAATTTCAAGATGTCATGCTTATAGTCATAGTATTTGATCCCCTCTGACATTTTTTCCTTGATAGGACTTTGTCTGTCAGTTTTTACAGCATCATCTATAAATCTTGATAAAACACTTGGATTGTCAGACTTCAAATATTTTATATCCAATTAATTCTCCTTTCTTACACTAGCCACTGATTACCTGTCGCCATGGTTTCAGCAATACCTGTTGTTGCATCTGGGGCATCATCATGCTTGTTTTTGCCAGTTTTCTGGTAAGTTGTCATCGCCTGATAGTATTCAGGGAATCTAGTCCGCCAATCACTCGGAAATCGAACATACTGCTCAATCCAGTGACTGTTTGAATATATTCTTGATTCTTTGTTGGTGCTTTGGTAGAAATCATCAATCGAACATGACACCTTGCCTTGGATTTTATCTCTGACCGAACGTGCAAAAGACCGACCGCCGTTATTGCGCTCGATCCTTGATGAGTTTACTTTGTTATTAACTAATTGGTCAGCTACCGCAGTCTCTGTATACTCCATTGGCTTCTGAGTATAGATAACATCCAGCACATCCATAAAGCCTTCAGACGTTTCACCCCATACGATTGAACAAAGATAGTCCTTGCCAGTATCAGCAGTATCACAATAATGCCAAATCTTTCGGTACTCAGACCTGTTGTTATAAGTATTAAACTCGCCATACAACCTACCTTTGATGTCAATTGGCTTTTGCTGATAGTTTGCACTCGCAATGTCAGAACCCATTGTCAGGACTTTACGTTTATAGTCCATTAGACTTAGCACTTCTTCGCAAAGCATTGTATCAGTCTTTTCGTCATGAGCTCTAAAGTTGATATGCTTGACTCGGTAGCCTGTTTTAGGCAGCTCCCTCAAAGCTCTACCAGCTAAATCTTCACTGTGCCAGCGTGTCATATTGATAATAATTTTACCGCCTGATTCGAGCCGTGAAAGCATTGTGTTAACAAACCAATCCCAATGCTTATCAAGCATCATAGCATTGTTTGCTTCTTCAGCATTTTTGATAACGTCATCTATGATGATGATATCTGCACCAAAACCTGTCGCTGTCCCTGTCGGGGAAGTTGCAAGATAGTTGTTATAGCCGTCCTCTAAGCTCCACAAATTCATCTTTGCATCACCATATTTGATTTTTGCATCAAACACATCAGAGTAGACCACTCTAGTAATATCTGCTTTGTTTTCTTGAATGGTATCTCTGACATTTTTAGCGAAAACAGTTGATAATGTTTCGTTGTATGAGCCTGTCATTATCTTCTTAGTGTGATCATTACCGAGAACCCACTCAACGAATTTACCGAGTGTTAGAGACTTACCGTGACGTGGTGGCATATTCAAGACCAACACATCGTGTTCGTCATCATTAAGAAATGCCTGAAACTCATTACAAACCTCAAGCAGATATTTTCTATCACGCTTATAAAACTTCGGCATCATCAGGTTACAATAGTCAAAGAAAAAGCGCTTAGATAATTCAATCTTAGCGCCTAAAGCTATTTTATCCATCACGACTTGCCAACTTTCTCAATTCCTCAACTGATAAATCAGAAAATGGGTTATTAACACTAAGATTTCCAGTGACTTCGGTCTCTTTCTTATCACGCCATTCTTGAGGTTTACGATTTTTAAGCCAAAATATTTGAGCTGTGGTGTCAGGTGCAACCTGCTTAGTCACTTGTTTAGTAACAGTTAAGCCTAAGTCCGTTAGTTCTTTAGTGGTTTCAACGTATTCATAACCTAGCGCTCGCTTGAGTAGTGCATTTTCAACCTGACGATCAACAACTTCTTTGCCCTTTTTTAGGACGGCAGAAATGGCAGAAAACTTCTTTTTCCAGTCTGTGAAAGTTCGTTCTGCAACTCCCATATTCTCTGCAATCTGCTTATCAGTGAGACCATCACGGGCCCAACCTTCGATTTTCAGTAATCCTTCTTCTGTAATCCATTCAGTGTACTTCGCCATGATCTCCCCTCCAATCTACCAATCTATACTAAAAAGCAACCAGTGCTCAAACCACTAATTGCTTTTCCTTTTGAATTCCATGATACTAATATACCATACCAAATTGGGACAAAACTACCCATTTTTTTGTCCCCCTTAAAAAATTTTTTAAAACGATATTCCTCGCTGTATTGCAAAACTTTCTAAGATATTATATCTAACAGCATATATCTGTCTGACTCCAACATGCAAATAGATTGTACCAATCGTTGTCCAGTCAAGGTAATTATTCATACCCCAGAAACATTCATGAATAATCTTCTGCAAATCTGGGGACAGTCCACTCACAGTACGCTCAATATCTTTTGCTAACTGATCATAGTACTGATACGCCTTATTACCTTCTTTTTTCATAAGCTCATCAAGCGGTGGCTCTGACTTCTTGCGACTGCCTTTTATCCACCAATTTTCATCAGTATCACGATTTAACTCCGCTGTGACCAATGCCTCAGCTTTTAGCCGTGGAATCTTCGGGTACATTCGCATTTCTTCTTCTAGCCTTGCTAGAGTCTTACGGCTTAGTTCCTGTTTTTTTCTAGCCAATCTCATCCTCCTACCCTAATTTACTCTATTTCTCTTTGATAATCACGTCAGCATTAAGCACTTGAATCCT
>MTLD01000503.1_pt7 | contig 30262 bp, 28 predicted proteins | sample 1982471 | NCBI WGS metagenome assembly MTLD01 (sample SAMN05712604, study PRJNA340218) | biofilm metagenome | isolation source: sample SPM anode biofilm adapted to -50 mV | place: USA | collected 2012-02-03 | reverse complement strand
CGCCCGCCGCCGCGAGCGGCTGATCCGCTTATTCCGCGGGCTTGCCGACCGGCGCGGCGTACATGGCGAACATCTCCTCGCCGTCCAGGCCGAGATAGTCGTCGAGCTTCTTCTGATCGTAGGCGCCAATGGCGCAGGTGCCCAGGCCCAGCGCCTCGCAGGCGAGATAGAGGTTCTGGCAGGAATGCCCGGCGTCCAGGGCGACGAGCTTGTCGGCCGCTTTTCCATAGCGCCATTCGCTGCGGTAAGGTACCGCGGCCCAGAGGACGACGCAGGGCGCCCGGCGGAGCTGGCTCATCAAGGCATCGTCGAGGGCGGCCGAATCGTCGCCTTCCCGTTCGAGGACCAGCGAATGCTCCAGCGGGAGGTAGCGGTAGAGCCCCGGCTTGAGCCCCTCGACCCGCCTCGCGAAGAGATAGACGTCCAGGGGGTGGCGCGCGCCGCCCGACGGCGTGGTGCGGAAGGAGAACTTGCCCTTGTTCTCGCGCACGCCCTCGCAGGACCACAGGAGATACGAAAGTTCCTGGAGTGAAAGCGGCTCCGCCTGGAAGGCGCGCCGCGATTTTCGGCTCTTGAGGAGGGCGTGCAGGACGGGCGCCGCCCCCGGGCCGAATGCGCCGGCAGCGTCAGCCGCGCCCGCCGCGGCGTCCGCGCCGGGCCGCTTGCCGAGGTAGACGGAGTCCACGGGCGGCAGGGCGACGACGCTGTCGTCCTCCTCCGGAGGCAGCTCCTGCGGCGGCATGGGGAGCCCGCGCGACTGGTCGGACTGAATCTCCTTGACCAGGTGCCAGTTCGACTTGAGGAAATGCCGCCCTTGCAAATACCGCTCATCCATGGCGCTTCCCCCCGGCGATCTCCTTCTCGACGTAGGCGACGACATCGGCCACGAGCGCGTTGCAGACCTTGTCGGAATAGCCGCCGGCCTTGACCGCGGCGCGGCCTTCCTCGGTCCCGAGATCGGCGCCGCCCAGGAGCGTTCGGCACTGGGTCGATCCGTGCCTGGCTTCCATCGCCTTGAAGAGGGCGGCCACGCGGGCGTAGGTGTCGAGCTTGGCGTCCTGGTCCGCGCCGTCCCCGCTGCCGAAGGCGAGCGATAGGGCGAGCGCTCCGCCGGTGATGGCGCCGCAGCTCAAGCCGAGTCTCCCGATGCCGCCGCCGAATCCCGTCGACAGCTTGTGCGCGACTTTCTCGTCCAATCCGAGGTCTTCGGCGAACACCGTGAAAACCGCCTGCGAGCAGGCCGATCCGCCGCGATGCAGCGCCACCGCTTTTTCTGCCTTGGTCATGCAATTTCTCCTTATCAGTAGCTCGTACCTATCGGTAGGACCGCGCCGCGGCCACCGCTTTTTCCCAGCCGGCGACGAGGCCCGCGCGGACGCCCTCGTCCATGGCGGGCGTGAAGGCCCTGCGCTGGCGCCAGTTGCGCTTCACGTCGTCGAGGCTCGCCCAGTAGCCGACCGCCAGGCCGGCCAGATAGGCGGCGCCCAAGGCCGTGGTCTCCGTAACCTCGGGCAGCACGACGCTCCGACCCGTGATGTCGGCCTGGAACTGCATCAGGAAGGAGTTGGCCGAGGCGCCGCCGTCCGCTTTGATGCTGGCGAGGGCGCGGCCCGAATCCTTCTCCATCGCGTCCAGGAGATCGCGCGACTCGTACGCGATGGCCTCGAGGGCGGCCCGCACGAAATGGGCGCGCGTAGTCCCGCGCGTGATGCCCACGATCGTTCCCCGCGCCTCGGAATCCCAGTAGGGCGCGCCCAGGCCCACGAAGGCGGGCACCAGGTAGACGCCGCCCGTATCGGAAACGGAGCGCGCGAGCGCTTCGCTCTCGGCCGAGTCGGCCAGGAGGCCCATCTGGTCGCGCAGCCATTGGATCACCGCGCCCGCGATGAACACGGAGCCTTCGAGCGCGTAGGTGTAGCCGTCGCCCAAGTCCCAGGCCACGGTCGTGAGCAGGTTGTGCGCCGAGGCGATGGGGAAGGGGCCCGCGTTCATCAGCGTGAAGCAGCCCGTGCCGTAGGTGTTCTTGGCCTCGCCCGGCTCGAAGCAGGCGTGGCCGAAAAGCGCGGCCTGCTGGTCGCCCGCGACGCCCGTAACGGGGATTTCGCTCCCGAAGAGCTCGCGATGCGTCGTGCCGAAGAATCCCGAGCTCGGCAGCACCTCGGGCAGGATCTGCCGCGGCACGCCGAGCATCGATAAAAGGCCCTCGTCCCAGCGGCGCTTGCGGATGTCGAAGAGCATGGTGCGGCTCGCGTTGCTCGGATCGGTGGCGTGCCGTCCGGTGAGCCGGTAGATGAGCCAGGAATCGATCGTGCCGAACATCAGCTCGCCGCGCTCGGCGCGGACGCGGAGGTCGGGGCGCTCCCTGAAGAGCCAGGTGAGCTTGGTGCCCGAAAAGTACGCGTCCAGGACGAGGCCGGTCTTCTCGCGGATCTCCTCGGCGGCGCCCGCCGCGCGAAGTTCGTCGCAGATGGCCGACGAACGGCGGCATTGCCAGACGATGGCGTTGTAGACCGGCTTGCCTGTGTCGCGCTCCCAGACCACCGTCGTTTCGCGCTGGTTCGTTATGCCGATGGCGCGGATCTGGTCGCTTTCGATCTGGGCAGCGGCGATGGCGCCCCTGGCGGCCTCGATCTGGGTGGTCCAGATCTCCTCCGGGTCGTGCTCGACCCAGCCCGGCTTCGGGAATATCTGGTTGAAGGGAATCTGCCTGACACCGATGATGATGCCGTCGTGATTGAAGAGGATGGCCCGCGAGGAGGTGGTGCCCTGGTCCAGGGCGAGTATATACTGTTCTTTGGTCGCCATGGGTGTAGTATACTCGAAAAGCGCGGAACGGGAAGCGTCGAAAAGCGCCCGACAGCGCCGCGAACCGCCGGAACGGCAAGGGGGAATCATGGACAGGAGGGAATTCATCGCGCTCGTGAAGGCTTTCGAGCACGCTTACGACGACCTGCACGCCAAGGTCCGGACGCTCGGAAGCGACGCCATGCGCTTCGTGCCGAACCTGCCCGACGCCTGGTCGATCAACGAGCACCTCGTGCACCTCCTGGACGCCGACTGCAACATGGTGCTGCGGATTCGGGGCGCCGTGGCCGAGCCAGGGCGGGACGTCCCCCTCTGGGACCAGGAAGCCTGGCGCGCGAAGAACAACTACCGGTCCAGCGACGGCCTTTTCTGCCTGGAACTCGCCATGTCCCTGCGGAAATTCATCGCCGAATCGCTCAGGACCCTCGGCATGGACTGCGTCGAGGCGGCGGCCGTCGTCCACCCCGAGCGCGGCAGGCTGAGCGTCGCCGACGTGCTGAAGATCTACACGGGCCACGCCGATTTTCATTATAAATATCTGGTGAGGAATCTCGAAGCCTACGCCGCCGCCGATCATTGATCGCGGTCCCGGCGCGCGGGGCGGCGGGCGATAAAAATTTCGGAGGAAGCGACTTGAATATTCTCGACAGCCTGACGACCATCCATATCGGTCCCGGCGACGCTGCTATGCGCCTCGCCCTGGCCATGCTCGCCGGAGGCCTGGTCGGCCTCGAGCGCGAAATGCACCGCCAGACCGCCGGCCTGCGCACGCACATCCTCATTTCGCTCGGCTCCTGCCTTTTGATGATGCTCTCGATATGGATGCCCCAGTCGGTTGGCCTGGAGAAGGGCGACCCGGGGCGCATCGCCGCGCAGGTGGTGTCGGGCATCGGCTTCCTCGGCGCGGGAGCCTTCATCAAGATCGGCAACAACGTGAAAGGCCTGACGACGGCGGCCAGCCTCTGGGTGGTCGCGGCCATCGGCCTGACCATCGGCGGCGGCATGTGGGCGGCCGGCCTGATCACGCTGGGCCTCGTCCTCGTCGCCCTGGCCGGCCTGGAGCCCGTCGAGCGCAAGCTTTTCCCCGCCGAGCGCTTCAAGTACATCGGCATCTGGTTCAACGAGAACACCGCCGACCGCGAGAAGGTCCTGAAGGTGTTGGCCGGGCACGGCATCCGCGTGCAGTCCGTCGACGCCACCCAGGACGTCACCAAGCGCTCGACCAAGCTCACCGTCCTCGCCAAGATCCCCGTGGACGTGGAGATCGAGAATCTTTTCAGGGAGCTTCGCCAGATCGGCGACGTGGACAAGGTGAAGATCGAGGAGAACGCCTAGAGGCGCCGGGTTGCGGCGGCGGCGAACGCCTGCGGCCGCGTCCGCTTCGGCGGCCCAAGCCGCCGCGATAGCCGCCGCGGCCTCGCGTTGACTTTTTCGCCTTCCCGCGCTACATTTGCCTCGCCCGAACGCCGCTCGCGCGGCGCTCGGAGAAGCTCGGGCCCATAGCTCAGTTGGTTAGAGCCGCGGACTCATAATCCGTTGGTCCCTGGTTCAAGTCCAGGTGGGCCCATAACGTATTCCATTTTATGCTAAAGGTGCCCGATAGCGCCCTTGATTCATGAGCGACAGCTCCAGGATGAACGGCATCGCCTAAGGCGGGTTTTAGTGCCCGCGGCCACGAGGGGCGAGGCCGGACAAATCTCCCACCAGTTCAAGCCCCGCGCATTCCGCTTCATCCTCGAAGAGTACGGCGCCATCGCTTCCCTCCAGCCTCACGGCGAGGCGCGCGTCGATGCTCTCCCCGATTCGCCGATCCATCGCGCCCTGCACGGGCGCCCTCAATATCCCCTCATGGGAGCGGCGCGCGCGGATCGAGAGGGTTCCGGCGCGGTCCCGGATGGCGATCTCGATGTCCCGCCCCGAAAGGACGAGCCGCGAAATCGAAGCCCCCGTATAGGTGGCGAAGCGATGCTGGATTCCACCCGCCAGGAGCACGCAGAAGAACCCCGGGAACCATCCTCCCAGCCAGGGCACGCGGGCGAGCGAGAATACGAAAGAGGCGTCCGGCGAGGAGAAGCTGTTCGAATGCGCCCACAGCCACGCCGAAGGCATGGATCGTCCCCAGTCTTTCTCCAGGTATCCGGCGCCGCCCTCCAGGTCGAAATGATCGTCTCCGACGCGCAGCTCTCCGGACACGCTATGCCCGAGGCTGCCTATGCCGTGGTAGCATTCCATGAAGGGAGCGAAGGCATACGGCCCCATGATGCCGGGAGAGAGGACTGTCTTCGCCAGAGGCGTGATCCCTGAAAATGAAAGATGGGCCTCGATGACTCCTTCCCCGTCTGCGAGCAGCGCTTCGATCTCGCGGAAGCTGAAGCGGCTGTTCCCGACCCGCACCATGAACTCGTTCGAATCCGCGCGGAAGTCCGAAACCGGATATCGAAAATACCTGGTTGCCCCGGTGCGGCCGTCGATGAATTGCACGAACGCATGCGAGCCCGCCGCCGTCAGGGAAACGCCCGGTATGATCGCGAAGGCGAAGCGCCGGTCGCGGGACACTTGCTTGAAGTACCATCCTTCAAAGTAGCGCTTTGAGCGGAGGGAGCCCTGGAAAAGCATCGGGGCGGACCAGCGCCTCAAGGCGGCGCGCGCGCCTATCGCTTCAGGCACTTTTTCGCCGCGATTCTTCCCGTCATGATGGCGGTCGGACCCCCCGCGGGGCTGTACACCCACTTTCCGGCCGCGTAGACCCCGGGCAGGGCAGTTTTCACGGAATCTCCCATGCGGAACATGCTCGTCACCGCGGGGATCTCGTGTTCGAAGGACCAGCCGACGATGGAGCCCTCGGAGCTGCCCGCCCGCTCCAGGATGGAGAGCGGCGAGAAGGAGAACTTGAACAGCACCTTGTCCTTAATCTCGGGGTAAATGCTCGACGAGACGACGTCGATGAATTCGTTTTCCACGAGCCGCTTGAACGATTCGTACCAGCCCGCGGCCTTGATCCTCTTGGCGAGTTCGTAGCTGAAGAGGGCGCTGATGATGACGCCCGTCTTTCCGGGAGGAGCGGCGTCAGGATCGCGCAGGGCGGGGATGGAGATTTCGAAGGTGTTGCGGCGGCAGAACCCGCGCAGCCAGGCGTAGACTTCCTCCTGCCGGACGGAATCCCAGCGCGCGAGCAGGTCGTCCAGCTCGGAGAGATGGATCTGGCCGAGGCCTTTTCTGTCGGGGGTGTAGAAAACATGCCCGCTCGCGATTTTCCCGAAGAACTCGGGCGGAAGATCCACGCCCGCGAAGACGGAGAACACGGACTCGGCGCCCTTGCCCGCCAGGATCTTCTCCTTGCGCCGGGCGAACGCCGCGCGCTCCCGCTCCGCCATGCCCGCCGAATCGCTCATCGCGTACAGCGCCTTGAGGTCTCCGGCCCAGACCATCTTTTCGTAATGGTACGCGGCGCCGGAGGCGTCGGTCAGCACCTTCGCGCCGGAGTCGACCTTGACGATTTCGGTGTCGAGGCGCACTTCCCCGCCGCGCTCGCGTATCGCGTCCACCAGCTTCTGGATGAAGGCGCCCACGCCGCCTTTCGGATAGACATAGTCGTTGTAGAGCGCGAAATAGCTCAGCGCGAAAAACACCGGCGTCTTGCGGAAAAAGTGCTGGCCGATGATGTCCTTCAGCGCCTGGTTGGATGAGAGTTCGTCCAGGCGCTCCTCGAAGGGCGTGTCCATTTTGGAGATGCGGTACATCGTCCTCATGAATTTCACGAGCCATGCGGCGAGCGCGGGCGCGAGGACGAGGATATTCTTCCGCTTTTTGGCGAAGAGGGGATTGTCGACCCCGTACAGGACTTTCATATCCCTGATGATGGAGCGGATAGCCTCGATGATCCGGTCGACATCGCCCTCGCTGCCGGGATAGAGCTTTTTCAGCATGCCGGCGTAGGTATGGAGGCCCTCTTCCCCTTCGATATGGATGATCGAGTCCTCGATACCGAGGGTGATCGGGTTGGGGAGGATTTCGATGTCGATGCCGAATTCCTTGATCATCGGCCCCACCAGGCCGGCGTTCACCAAAGCCCGCGCCCCGCCCTCGAAGCGGAAGCCCTCACGTTCGAAGGAGTTCATCAACCCGCCGCAATGCTCGTTCTTTTCGATGAGGAGGACGTCCTTGCCCTTCTGCGCGAGGCTCAAGGCCGCGGTGAGTCCGGCGAGACCTCCGCCTACGACGATGATATCCTTGTTCGTCATAGCTCCACCCCTTTTTGACTCAGCAAAGCCATCGTCTTTTCCCAGAGGGCCCGAGCGGCTTCCCTGTCTCTGGCGGGAGGCGCCAGTTCCTCTTCCGTCGTCAGGTGGAAGAAAACATCGGTCGCGCGCTCGAGCGCCTTGGACGCTCCGAGATAATAGAGCGCTTCGGCTGAAAGGTCGGGAGTCGCGGAGCGCGCGTCGATGAATTTCCGCTTATACCATTTGTAGAGCTTGCCGTTGTCTTTGCCCGTCTCGGTCCTCACCATGCCCGGATGCATGGCGTTGACGGTCACCCCCAAAGGCTCGAGTTCCCTGGCGAAGAGATGCATCGATAGAAGCTGGGCCAATTTCCCCGCCCCGTAGGCTTTCAGCCCGGAGTATTTGTTCGATTCCCACTGGAGATCTTCCAGGTCGAGTCCCCACATGGCGAACCGGTAGCCCTCGGAACCGACGAAAATGATCCGCCCCGTCCTATCCCGGCTCAGCTTGGGCATGAGCATCTTCGTGATGACGAAGGGCGCGAGATAGTGGAGGGCGAAATTGGTTTCGAGACCGTCGGCTGTTTCGTGGCGGGTCTCGAGATGGATTCCCGCGTTGTGGATCAGCACGTCGATCGGCTGTTCCAATCCCGACAAATAGCGGCCCGCCGCCTGTATATCCTTGAGCAGGGAAAGGTCGGCGGTGAAATACTCCGCCTTGACTCCGAAGTCTTCGGCTATTTCCCTGCAGACGCGTTCTGATTTCTCGCCGTTCCTGTTTACCAAGACGAGCCGCGCCCCCATGGACGCGTACTTACGCGCCGCGCTGAGGCCGATGCCCGCGGTGGCGCCCGTGATGGCAACCAGCTTGCCGGCGAAGGGCTCGGCGCAGAGTTCTGGCTCCTTCTTCATGTTTTCGAGCATCGCCCTGATGTTCGCCCATTTATACTGCGGCCAATACCGCCGTATCGCCTGAATTCTGATCGCGGACTCCTTATATCAATTTTTTTATATGATAGCAAAGCTTTTTGCGCCGGGCAATGCCGAAGCCGGAGGCGGAACGCGCGGCTCTTGTGCGGCGCCTGTGGATGTGTTAGGTATGTCGACCATGAAGACCAAGTACGTTCTTTACGTATTTCTGGCGATCATGGCGGGATTGATAGGCTTCGCCGTCTTTTTCAAGGCCGAGTTCGTCGCCCTTCTCGCCCGGCCAGCTTTGCGCGGCCACGCCCTCTTCGTCCACATCGCCGCCGCCACCCTCTTTTTCGCCAACGCGGTCGTGGGCATGATCTGGGAAAAGCGCAGCCTGGCCTCTGGCAGCAAGGAAGTGATCCTCCATACCTACGCCACCGTGGCCTGGATAGACGCCCGCTTTTCCTCGCCCCTCATCATCCTCTCGCTGGTCTCGGGCCTTATGCTCGCCTTTATCCTGGGGGACCTCTGGACGATCGGCTGGCTTTCGACGGCGTTCGTCCTCTTCATGCTCTCGGGGCTTTTTTGGATTGTCAGCGATATCCCCACCCAGTACAAGGTCAAGCGCCTCATGGCCGGTCTCAAGGCCGACGACCAAGCCCTCCCCGAGGCGTTGTCGCGGCTGCTGCGGCTGCGCTGGTGGATCAGCCTGGGCGGCGTGGCTCCCCTCGCGGCGGTCTTCGCGCTGATGGTCTACAAGCCCGACATGACGGCCGTGGGGATGTGGTTCAGGTAAGGGCGATCAAATCGGCCAGGGCTCGATGCCCCGGCCGATCCGATCGGTCGGCTACTTCTCGAGCGCTTTGGCGATTTCCTCGCCGGCGATTTTGCCCGACGTGTAGGCGTACCCCTGGGCGACGCCGCCGTAGTTGGCGTAGCCTTTTTTGTTCGTGAAGAGCACGCCCATGGAATCGGTGCCGACGGCGTAGAGCCCTTCGATGGGCTTTCCTCCCTTCCGGAGCACCTGCATTTTCGCATTGACGTCCAAACCCGCGCAGACGCTGTAGATGTAGGGGGCTCCCGTCACGGCGACATAGTACGCGCTGTTGGCGCTCGGCGCGCCCAGCCGCTCGAAGCGCTGAACCGGCTTCTTGAACGGATCCGCGCCCTTGGCGCCCGCGGCGTAGCCTTCGACGGAGGCGAGAAGAGCCTTCTCGGTCATGCGGCCGTTGTTGATCGACGACACGAGTCCCTTGAGGCTGTCGGCCTTGTAGACGAATCCCCGCTTCATGCCTTCCTCGATCACCTGATCGATGTTGGCCAGCGGCGCGTTGGCCTTGACGCCGCCCTGGGAGAGGTAGCGTCCGGATGCGGCAGCGCCGAAGCCCTTCTGCCGAAGGATGTCGATCTGCTCCTTGGAGAAGATCGTGTAGTATTTGGCGCCGACCTTGTAGGCGTTCATGGCGATATCGTCCTCGTTGACGAAGCGGGCGCCGGACTGATCGACGGCCATGACCTCCGCGGAGCAGACCATGCCGTAGGGAATGTCGTTGTCCATCGGGTTGTCGAATTTCGTGATGATCGCGTACGGAGCCACGAAATGCGACATGGGCGGCATGTCGATGTTCTTGGTCGCCGCGCCCTGCTCGGTGGCCATGAGAATGCCGGCGCCGTCGTTCTGCGCCATGCCGTAGAGCCTCCACGATTCGCCCAGATATTTCTTCATCATGGCGTCGTTGCCGCCGAAGCCGCCCGTCGCGAGGACGACCGACGTGGCGTGGATCGTTACAACGCTTCCGTCCCTGGCCTTGGCGACGACGCCGACAGCCTTGCCGCCCTTCATGAGGAGCTTGGTCGCCTCGGTTTCGAGGAGATATTGGCCGCCGAGTTCGCCGGTGAACTTCTTGTAGGCGGCGGCGAAGAAATCCTCGGTCAGGGCTTTGTTGCCGACGTAGGAAGTGAAGATGCCCCACTTGCCGCCGACGAAGCCCACCGCCGGAGTGAACTTGAAGCCGTACCCGCCGAGCCAGTCGATGACTTCGCCCGAACGGTCCATGATTTCCTTGATAATCTCGGTCTTGGAATCCTGGACGCCGTCGACCTTCGTGTACTCGACCCAGTCTTTGAAGAGCGCCTCGCCGTCGACGAGCTTCTCGCCCGCGGCCTTGGTGCGCTTGGTCTTGGCGATGGGATCCTGCCAGTCGGCGATTTCGGCCTTCACCTGGGAGGGAACGTTGATGCCCATGGGTCCCGAGGTGACCGCCGCGGTGCCGCCCCACTTCGCCGCCTTGTCGATGGCGATGACCTTGAGGCCTTTTTCAGCCGCGCTCAAGGCCGCCGCCGTTCCGGAGCCGCCCATTCCGACGACGACCACGTCGGCCGTGTACTCTGCGTTTTTCCTCGCTGGCGCGGCGGCCTTCCGGTACAGCGCGGATTCGGCTGCGCCCGCCTGGACGCAGCATTGCTTGACGGCGGCGAGGACGGCGTTGGAGGTCGACGTGGCGCCGGTCAAGGCGTCGATCGCCAGCGACTGGGACTCGATGATCCTGGGGACGAGCTTGGTCTGAACGACTTGGGGCATCCCGTTGGTTTCGCCATTCTTGCCGATCGTGATCGCCGCGATTTTATTGCCCGCGATGTTCACCGAAACGGCGATCGGGGTCAGCAGGTTGAAGCCTTTGGCGGTCGCCTCGTAGGCGCCATCCTTCATGGTCAGGACGGCGGCGCCTTTTCCTTCCGCCTGCGAGAGGGCCTGTCCGGCGGCCAGTTTGACGGCGTTGCTGGTGTAGGTGGCGCCCGAGACGCCGTCGACCGCGGCCGACTGCGCCTTGAGCATGAGCGGAGGCAGTTCCTCCAGCGCCCTCGACCCTATACCCCGCGTTTCCTGGGGACCTTCGGCTTTCACCGCCGTGATTTTCTTGGCGTCGACGGTGAGCGTCACCGTCACGGGGCCATGGAACCCTTTCGATGTGGCGGCGTAGGTGCCGGGCGCGTATTTCCCCGCGGCGGGCTCGCCGCTGGATACGCAGGACGCGAGGGAAATCAGGAGAGTAATCGATAGCAGCGCCATCGCCGCGCGAAGGCCTTTTCCGCTCTGTTTCACAGAATGCTCCTCATTGAAAAAGTCAAAATTAGATAAATATATAGGTCAAATATTATAGATATCGAATGTACTTCTTGTCAACGAAGCTCGGAACGCGGTGGCGCTGTCGATGCGGCATCGTTCGCGGAAACGCCAGGCGGAGGCGTGGACTTGCCGTATATTTTTGGCCTCCGTCAATTTTAATTGCATTGGCTTTGCACATAGACTACTATCGGCTCTAGAGGAGGAACCGTCAGGTGATCAAATTCCTCAAGCAGCCGATGATGAGGCGGGTTCTGTACGCCCTCGCGCCGATTTACCTCTATGCGATCTGGATGTACGGCTATCGTCCGCTTCTCGCCGCGCTCGTGAGCTTCGCGTTCGGGATAGGCACCGAGTGGGTCTTCGAGCGGAAGCGGTCGGGGAAAGTGAGCGAGGCGGTGCTGGTCACCTGCGCGCTGTTCTCCCTGGCCTTCCCTCCCGCCACGCCGCTGTGGATCCTCGCTGTCGGCATCGTGTTCGCGGTGGCGATGGCCAAGGGCGTGTACGGCGGTTTCGGACGGAATATTTTCAATCCGGCCATCGGGGGTCGAGCCTTCGTCTACATATCCTTCGCCATTTCCCTGGCGGCGGGCTATAGAAGCTTCGGCAACTTCGGCATCGGCGCAGTCGACGCGGTGGCTTCGGCGACGCCGCTCGGCGTCATGCGCGCGGGCGGGTCGGTTCCCTTGCTCGACTTGATCCTCGGACAGCGCTCCGGCGCCATGGGAGAGGGGATGATCCTCCTCATCCTGGCGGCGGGCCTCTACCTCGCCATCACCAAAACCGCGAGCTGGCGGATCATGGCGGGTTCGATCGCGGCGGCGGCGGCGCTCACCCTCGGGCTCAAGGCTCTGGGAGTTCCCAAGGCTTTGCCCGCCGAGAGCCTCCTCGCGGGCTCCTACCTCTTCATGACCGTATTCATGGCGACCGATCCGGTGTCGGCACCCAAGCGCCCGGCCTCGCACTACCTCTACGGTGCGCTGATCGGCGCGGCGGTCGTCGTCATCCGCACCTTCTCCGCCTTCCCTGAGGGAACCACCTTCGCGGTGCTCTTCGGGAACACCTTCGCCAATCTCATCGACATCGCCGTCGATTCGTTCAAGAAAAAGGCCGCTTCCCCGGCGGGAGGCGCGAAATGAAGCTGAAGAAAGAATCCATCGGCTATGTGGTCGTCTTCACCTTCGTGGTGTGCGTCGCCTTCGTGGTTCTCCTGGCGGTGGCCAACCAGCTCACCGTCGATCGGGTCAAGGCGAACCAGAGTTTCGCCTCGCATTTCGCCGTGCTCAAGGCTTTCGGGCTCGCCGACGCTTCGACCGCCCGCGATCAGGCGGAAACGCTGTACGCGTCGCAGGTGAAGGAGCTGGCCGCGCCGGCCCAGGGCGCCGCGGCCTATTCGGCGGCTATAGACGGAAATACCTACGTGGCGGTAAAGCTGACCAATCCGGGGCTCTGGGGTCCCATAACCGCGATTCTCGCGGCCGACCCCAAGGCCGAGCGCGTCCGCGGCCTTGAAATACTGGAGCAGCAGGAAACCCCTGGCCTCGGCGGCAGGATCGGCGAGGCCTGGTTCAGCGCCCAGTTCGCTGGCGAGAAGGTCGGCGCCGACGGCGCGATCGCCGTAACGCAGGGCTCGGGCAAGGGCGATCCGGACAAGGAGAACTCGAAGGTGGACGCGGTGACCGGCGCGAGCCGCACGTCGGACTTCGTGCAGGCGCTCGTCGCCAAGGCCTTGGCCGATATCCGCGCGATTGGAGGTGCCTTATGAACCCCGCCGCCAAAAAAGTCGTCAGGGACGGCCTGTGGACCAACAATCCGATTTTCGTGCAGGTGCTCGGCATCTGCTCGACTCTGGCCGTGACCAACAATCTCTACAACACGATGGTCATGGTGCTGGGCGTCACGTTCGCCACCGCCATGGGAAGCTGGACGCTCTCGCTCCTGAAAGACTTGATCCCGCGCAAAGTGCGCATGATCGTGCAGGTGCTGGTGCTCTCATTCTACGTGATCATCATCGACATCCTGCTGCGCGCCTACCAGCCGGCGATATCGAAGCAGCTGGGCCCCTATGTCGGACTCATCATCACGAACTGCATCCTGATGGGCCGCGCGGAGGCGTTCGCCGCCGCGAACAAGCCGGGACTTTCCTTCCTTGACGGCATCATGAACGGGCTCGGCTACGGCTGGGTCCTGCTCTGCATCGCGACGGTGCGCGAATTCCTCGGATTCGGCTCGCTGTTCGGGATAAAGATCGTCGGCGCCTGGTTCACGCCCTGGACCATCATGGTCATGGCGCCGAGCGCCTTTTTCCTGGTGGCCCTCGCGCTCTGGGGGGCGAATACCTACAAGACCAAGGCCGAGGCGAAGGCGAAAGCCGGCGCTCCGAAACCAGGCGCGGCAACTCCCGGCGCCGGCCAGCCGGCCGCCGCGGCGAAGCGATAGGAGGACAGCATGGCGAACGCACCGAATGTCAGTTTGATTCCCCTCTTCCTCGCGAGCATTCTCACGAGCAACATCCTTCTCTCCAACTTCCTGGGCACCTGCTCCTTCATATCGATATCCAAGGATTTCAAGAGTTCCATGGGCTTGGGCGTGGCGGTGACCATGGTGATCGGCCTCTGCTCGGCGGTTTGCTGGGCCGTGCTGCGATACATCATCGAGCCGCTGGGGATCGTCTATCTCTCCTTCATCATCTTCATCATCGTGATCGCGGGCGTCGTGCAGATGCTGGAGATGATCATCGACCGGTTTTCACCCTCGCTGTACATGGCGCTCGGGATTTTCCTCCCCCTGATCACCGTGAACTGCGCGGTGCTGGGCGTCATCCTCTTCATGCAGATCCGCAATTACAATTTCCTGCAGTCGGTGGTGTTCGGGTTCGGCTCGGGCGCGGGCTGGTGGCTGGCCATCATGCTCCTGGCCTCGATCCGCACGAAGCTGGACGCCAACAACGCCGTGCCCGCGGGGCTGAAGGGAACGGGCATCACCATGATCACCATCGGGTTCATGGCCATGGCCTTCATCGGCTTTTCCGGCATGATCGCCGTGCAATGAGGAAGGACCTATGAATCCGATTTTGACGGGACCGCTCGCGGTCGCCGGCATCTCGACCATTCTCGCCCTGATCATCTCCATTCTGGACAAGCTGCTCAACAATTACGGCCAGCTCGATATCACGATCAACGGCAAGAAGACGCTGAACGTGCGCGGCGGGGCGCCGCTGCTCGGCACTCTGGCCGCCGAAGGCATTTTCGTGCCCTCGGCCTGCGGCGGACGAGGCTCCTGCGGCGCCTGCAAGTGCAAGGTGCTCACCGACGTGGGGCCGCACCTGCCCACCGAGACGCCCTACATGACGCCGGACGAGATTTCGCGGAACGTGCGCCTGGCCTGCCAGGTCAAGGTGCGAAAGAACCTCGCGATCGAGCTGCCCGAGGAGCTGTTCAGCGTCAAGAAATTCTCCTCCAGGGTCGAGAGCATCAGGGATCTCACTTACGACATCAAGGAGGTGCTGCTCGCGCTCGACGGCCAGGAGATCGAGTTCCAGGCGGGGCAGTACGTGCAGCTGGTTGTGCCGCCCTACGGCGAGGTAGCCGAGAGCGTGCAGCGCGCCTATTCCATGTCGTCCCGGCCGAGCGACAGAAAGCATGTGGAGCTGCTCATCAGGCTGGTGCCGGGCGGCATCGCCACCACCTGGGTGCACAAATACCTGAAGCAGGGCCAGCAGGTCGAGGTCGTGGGCGCTTTCGGCGAGTTCCATATCCACGATACGCCGGCTGCGATGATCTGCGTGGCGGGCGGCTCGGGCATGGCCCCCTTCAAGAGCATGCTCTCCCACATGAACGAGACGGGCGCCTTCCCCGAGAAGGAAATCTGGTACTTCTTCGGGGCGCGGAGTCTGCGCGATATGTTCTACTTGGACGAGATGCGGGAGCTTTCGGCGCGGTGGCCGCGGTTCCATTTCGTGGCGGCGCTCTCCGAACCGAAGCCCGAGGATAATTGGACCGGCGAGACAGGCCTCATCACCGACGTGCTCGACCGGTATCTCCAGGGCAAGGTCGACGAGGGCAAGGGACTGGAGGGCTACCTCTGCGGTTCGCCCGGCATGATCAACGCCTGCATCAACGTGATGAAGAAGAACGGCATGGGCGAAGACAAGATCTACTTCGACAAGTTCGCCTAAAGGGAGGCCGAGATGAAGCTGAAGCCCACCGACAGGAACGCGTTTGAAAATATGGCGCCCGGGGCGATCACCGGGCCGGGATTCCTTGGAAACGACATCCGGCCTCCCGAGGAGATCATCGCCGAGGATGAGCGGGAATTCGCGAGGCTCGGCCTCGATTTCGGCGCCGTGGCGGACGCGCTGGAAGCCCTGCGCGCGGCGGGCGAGCGCGGCCTCGGCGAGCCCATCACCGAGGGCCGGCTTCTCGTGCAGACGGGCGACGCGCGCGGCATGCTCCCCTGCCCCTGGGGCGACGGCCTGCACCACAAGAACGCCGTGAGCGTCAGGCCGGCGGAGCTCGCCGAGGCCGCCTGCGTCGAGGGCGAGGACATGCTGGTTTTCTCGGATTTATCCATCCACCTGCTCAGGGCGCATCATTTCTGCCAGGGCAGGGGGTCGCCATTCAGGCTGGAGCCGGAACTGCTCGCGAGACTGCTCGGGAATGGGCTCCACTAGAATAATTCGCGAACGGGTCCGGCGCTCTTGCGCTGACCCCGGTGCGACTCAGTTCATTTCCCCTATTTGACGCCATCGTCGCACGCATCGTCGACGTTTTGAATTCTGTAGGACTCCGCGTCGTGCGGCGATGTGCAAATTTCAAGCGGGATTTGCCCCATCTTTTCGTCGCAGCATTCTGGAATGCCGGCCTTCTCGTCAACGGTAACCTCTTTGCCGCACGCTTTGCATTTATACTTAGCCATACTCATTTCTCGCTCCTTTACAAGGATATATCGAGCCACTGCCATCGACAGGGGCTGATTCAATCGTAAGCCGACAGCTCGCTCTCTATCTCGCTCGTCATCCTTTCTCGCTTATAGAGAGGGGTCTTCGATTTTCGATAAATGCGCAAATTATCTTCGAAAGGCTTGCGCGCCGCGTTCTCGTAAATAATGCCGAGAGGGAAGGGTTCCTCCTTGATCGCCATCGCGAAGGCTTTTGCCCGGTCGCTCGGGTCGTACTCCGAGGGGAGCTCGAAAGTGTTGTCCTTAAACCATTGATACGTATTGGTTTTATTGAACGAGACGCAGGGCTGGAAAATGTCGACGATCGAAAAGCCCTTGTGCGCGATGGCTTTTTTCATGATCTCCTTCATTCGCGCAATGTCGCCGCTCAGCACCCGCGCGACGAAGGGCACATCGAGGGAAATCGCGAGCGCGACGGGATTGAGGGGTTTCTCGAAGACTCCCTCGACTTGGACGGGGGTAATCAATCCGGGCCTGCTCGTCGGGGCGGCCTGGCCTTTCGTGAGACCGTAGATCATGTTCTCGTGCACGAAAAGCGTTATATCGGGATTCCGGCGCGCGCAATGGATCAGGTGATTGCCGCCCTCCCCGAGCATGTCCCCGTCGCCGCCCTCAGCGATCACCGTAAGCTCCGGATTGCAGGCTTTTATCGCCGTGGCCGGAGGCAGCCCCCGGCCGTGGAGGCCATTGAAGAAGCTCGCATTGATATACTGCGGCATCTTGGCCGCCTGGCCGATGCCCGATACGAGCACGACCTTCTCTTGCGGAAGCTTGAGCTCATCCAGGGCCGCGAGCAGGGCTTTGCGGATGGCGAAGTTCCCGCATCCGGGACACCACGCGATATCAAGAGGCTGATCAAAGTCGAATCGGTTTTTTGCCATGATGTCATGCACCTCGCTTGGGGGCCGCGCGTTGCGCGGCCTTGTCCGTATCGAGCTCCCTGGCGACGGCGCCGGCGAGCGCTTCGACTGAAAATGGCCGTCCGTCGTATTTCAAGATTCGAGCGGTGATGGGCAGATTCGTTGCCTTGATGATCAGGTCGGCGAACTGTCCCGTCATATTGTTCTCCACGGCGATGATGCGCTCGGCTCCGCGCAGAATTTTCGCCGCCTCCGCGGGGAGCGGGTAGACCCACGGGAAATGGACAAGCGCCGTATCGCGCCTTCCAAGCGAGGCGAGCGCCTCCCGGGCAATCGTGAAGGTTGAGCCCCAGGTTACCACGAGGTTCACGGCGTTCCTCTCGCCGATGTACGTCGGCCGGATCGCCGCCTTAACGATTGCCCGCGCTTTTCGCATGCGCTTGTCCGCCATCAGAATTCGTGTTTCGGCATCCTCCACGATATGGCCGCCCTCATCGTGCTCGTCGCTGTCCACGCAGACGACGCCCTTGCCGAAACCGGGGATTCCGCGAGGCGAAATTCCATTCCGCGCCGCCGAATAGCGCTTGTACGACGCTTCGGTCATCACGATGGATCTGTCATTGCCCCGCGCGGCGGGCTTGAAGCGCTTGGTGTCGTAATACGTATCAATGAAATACTGATCGGTGAGGATGAAAACGGGGACCTGAAAGCGGTCCGCGAGGTTGAAAGCGCGCTGGGTGAGCGTGAAACCTTCCTCGAGGGAGCCCGGGGCGAGGATGATGCGCGGAAAGTCGCCGTGGCCGGCGTAGAGCGCGAGATCGAGGTCTCCTTGCTCCGTCCTCGTCGGAAGCCCCGTCGCGGGGCCCGGCCTTTGCGCGAGGTGCACCACGAGCGGCGATTCGATCATGCCGGCGAGGCTTATTCCCTCGCCCATGAGGGCGAATCCGCCTCCGGAAGTCGTCACCAAGGCGCGAGCGCCGGCATACCATGCGCCGAGGGCCATGTTGACGACGCCGATTTCATCTTCGACTTGCTCGGCGATGATATCGTGCCGTTGAGAATAGGCGGCGAGGCGCTCGAGCACGCTGGTCGAGGGGGACATCGGATAACCGCACACATAATCGCAGCCGCCGGCCAATGCGCCGAGCGCGACGGCGTCGGCTCCCGCGAGCGTGATGGCGCCGCTCTTCTTTTTCAAGGGTGGAGCCAGGCGGAAACTCAAGGCGATTCCGCGCCCCGCGTCAAAGCCGAGCTTGATTGCCCGCCTGTTCTTGGCCACGACATCTCCGCCCTTCGCGGCGAAGCGGTCTGCCGCGAAGGACTCCGCGGCGCCCTCGTCGACGCCGATGATCGCGCATATCACGCCGGCCGCTATGGTATTCGCGTAGATCGCTCCTCCGACTTCGCTCGCGATCGCCGCCAGGGGAATATCGATCATGGCGCGGGTCTTTTGAGGGAAGAGGCTCCCGTCAACGATCAACACGGTGTTTTTTGTGAGCCGCTTTTTCAAGTGCGGAACAGCCGCGGGCGACAGGGGAATGGCGATATCGACGCGCTCCGCGAACGCGTCGACCGGCGAGGTGGATATTCTTATCGAGGTGGAATTGATTCCGCCGCGGACGCGCGACATGTATTCCTTTGTCGCGTAGACATGGTATCCCTTCGCTCTCGCCAGGGCGACGAGGATTGTCTCGATGGATTGGATCCCTTGGCCCGCTTCTCCTGCCAGCACGATGGAAATATCCGGACGCGTCGTCGCTTCTCGCGCGCCGCGGTCCGCTTGACCCATGCTCTTCATGTCTTGGCTCCTCAGTCATCGCGATGAACAAACAGGTCGCCATACCATTTATTGTGATCACCCAACGACACTAGGAATATACACACTTTTTCCACGTAATAGCATGTTTTCTGCCACAATCAAAGAGGGGCTGTCTATGCTCGCTTGCCCGATCCCTCCCGAGGTCCCTTGGCCCGGCGCGGGTCTCTGTCGCCTTCGGGAGGGGATCGCCAATCTTTCCTAGAATGCTCCGTTCGCCTTCTGAACGAGGGCGACGATGAGTATGACGACGACGAAGACTATCGCGGCGATCGCCGAGAACATCTTCTCGCGTTTGGACGGGCCTTTGGGTTGCGTCTTGGCGCCCGGCGCGTCGGTTTTCTTTTCTTCCATAATGATTCGAGGCTCCTTTGTTCAATGAACTGTTCGGACCCAACCGATCCTGCCCGCGTTATCGAGGGTATGCCGATTCAATCCGTTGGGGTGGTGAAAAACCCTTTAGAGAGGACGATCTTGCGTATCATGTGTGGTTCGCCAGAGTGCCGGTTCGCTCCTTCTGGCGGCGAATATAGAAAAGGCCGCCATTCAACCCTAAAGTTGAATGGCGGCCCGACCATTCCAAGACCTCCAGCCATGGGTGGCTGAACCCTTTATGCGGCGGCATCGGCTTCCACCGTGCGGCAAGAGTAGTCTAGCATTGGTTCCCCGGGTTAACAAGGGAAACTTTCCTTTCGGAATCGGGCTGATCGGAGCTTGGGTGGCCCGTGTGCGCTCGTTTCCCGCGCTTTTCATCTTTTCCTCCGGCCGATCGGACGGTATGCTACTGCGAAAGGTGTTTCCCGGGAGCGGTCGAGGAGGATCCATCGGTATGAAGAAGGCGATCTGGCGTTCAGCGCCGCAAGCGATACTCATCCTCGTCATCGTCGCCGTGGGAGCCTCGATCGTCGTGAAGGAGCTGGGCATCCCGATCCCGAGCAAGGGCGGCGCCGCTGCCGCGAAAGCCCCGGGCGGGAATGGGGCGCCCTCGCAGGCGGGAGCGGCGGCGAAACCGGGCGGATCGGGGGCGCAGCAAGGCGGAGCCGCCGCCCGAGCCCTGCCGGTCAGGTGCAAGGCGATCGCGTTGGGCACGATCGAAGACTTCACGAAACTGAACGGCGACGTCGTGTCGGGCAACGAGACCAAGCTCTACGCCAGCGTGGCGGGCAAGCTCATCGAGCGGCGGGTGGCCGTGGGCTCAACCGTCGCGCGCGGCGCGGTGATCGCCCTGGTTGATCCCTCCAAGGTGGGCGAGAGTTACCTGCCTAATCCCGTCGAGTCGACCGTCGCGGGAACGGTGCTTTCGATTCCCGTGAGCCAGGGCGACACGATTTCCACGAACACGGTGATCGCGACGATCGGCAATCTTTCGGACCTGAAAGTGAGCGTTGCGGTGCCGGAGCGTTTCCTCGCCAACCTCCGGCTCGGCTCGCGGGCGGAGGTCCGCTTCGACGCGATCCCCGACGCCGCCTACGGCGCTCGGGTGATCGAGATGAGCCCCGTGGTGGACAGCGCCAGCCGGACGCTCGAGGTCAAGCTCGGGCTGGACCGTTCCGATCCGCGGATTCTGGCGGGCATGTTCGCGACCGTAAGGCTGGTGACCGAGAGCCGGAAGAATGTCCTGGTGGTGCCCAGGTCCGCGGTCGGCATCACCTCGACCGAAACCTACGTTTTCGTGGTCAAGGCCGACGAGACCGCGGAGCGGCGCAACGTCGTCCTCGGCATCGAGGCCGAGGACGCCTTCGAGGTCAAGAAGGGCATTACGCCGGGCGAGAAAGTGGTGACCGAGGGCCGGTCCATGCTGTCCTCGGGCGATCGCGTGCGGATCGTCGACGGCGAGAGCGGGGCCGAGGCCAGGCCATGAGCATCGTCCGCAAATCCATCGATCATCCCGTAACCGTGGTGATGGTCTATGTCCTGATCTGCGGCATCGCCGCGGTCTTCGTCTCACGGCTCGCGGTATCCTTGAACCCGGAGACGGTCAATCCGATGCTCTCCGTCAGGACCTCCTATTCGGGAGCCGGTCCCGAGGACGTCGAGCAGAATGTCACCAAGCTCCTGGAAGTCGCGTTCTCGTCGGTGGAAGGGCTCAAGAAGATGTCCTCCACCTCGTCGCAGGGCTCGAGCAGCATAAGGCTGGAATTCGGCTACGAGGTGGACCTGAACAAGGCCCAGACGGAGATCGAGTCGACGATCAGCTCGCTTTTGAGCAGGCTGCCCGACGGCGCCGACACGCCGAACGTCCGCCGCTTCGACGCCTCCGCCATGCCGATCATGCGGCTGTCGATCATGGGCGACCGTTCCCTGGACGAGCTCCGGGCGATCGGCGAGGACATCGCGCAGCCAGCGCTGGAGCGCATCCAGGGAATCGCCACGGCCACCGTCTCGGGCGGCAGCAACAAGATCGTCGCCGTGGATGTCTCGCAGAACCGGCTCGCCGCCTACGGGCTCACCCTCACGGGCGTGGCCACGGCGCTCTCCTCGCAGAACATCCTGCTCTCGGGCGGAACCCTGGTGCGCGGCGATACCGAGTATCAGATCAGGACCCAGGAAAGCCTCGGTTCCGTCGAGGAGGTCAAGGGAATCGTGATCAAGACGATCTCCTCCGGCGCCTCGGGGCCTGCCAGGGCGGTGCGCCTGGAGGATGTCGCCGACGTGAGGGAGATGGACAGCGAGGCGTCGCGCGTGGTCTACACGGACGGCCGGCGCGGCATCAACGTGCAGGTGGTCCGGGAGAGCGACAGCAACGCCGTGCAGATATCGCGGGACGTGCGCGCCGCGCTCGGCGAGATCAACAGCTCCCTGCCCAAAGGGGTCAAGCTCGAGATCCAGTCCGACGACACGACCCTCGTCAACGCGATCCTGAAGGAAGTGTACAACTCCGCCTGGCAGGGAATCCTGCTCGCCGTGCTCGTCCTCTTCGTCTATCTCAGGAATCTCAAGGCGACCTTCATCATCGGCGTCTCGATCCCGATATCGATCCTGATCACCCTGCTCTGCATGTACTTCATGGGGCTCACCCTCAACACGATCAGCCTCACGGGGCTGATCATGGGCCTCGGCATGGTCGTCGACGCTTCCATCGTCATCCTGGACAACATCTACCATTATCGCTTGCGCGGCACCAAGCCGAGGATCGCGGCCATCCTGGGCAGCCAGGAGATGATGGTGGCGATCATGGGTTCGACGCTGACGACGCTCTGCGTCTTCATTCCCATAATCCTTTTCCGCAACGAGCTCGGCCAGATGGGCCAGCTCTTCAACGACCTGGTGTTCACGGTGTGCTTCTCGCTGGCGGCCTCGCTCATCGTCGCGCTGACCATAGTGCCGGTGCTCTGCGGCCCGATCATGCGGCTGGACACGAGGGTGCAGAAACCGCTCAAGAATCCGCTGCTCAAACGCGCCGACGAGGCCATGGACAAGTTCTTCGACGCCCAGGAGCGCGCCTACAAGCGGGGACTCGAGTTCTGCCTGCGGAACAAGCTGCTCATCGTCACGCTGGTGGGCGTCCTGCTCGTCAGTTCGCTGCTTCAGCTGACTTCCTTCGGCCTCAACCTCTATCCGCGCTCCAACACCGACGACAGCATCACGCTGAACCTGCGGCTGCCTTTGGGCACGACGCGGGCGAGGACCCAGGAGCTGCTGGAAACCCTGCAGGGCCAGGTGAAGCAGACGATCAAGGGCTACCGGAGCCTGGTGCTCTCGGTGGGCAGCAACGAGGGCTCCCTGCAGATCCTGCTGCCCGATCCCGAGAAGCAGCAGGACACGCCCGCGTCCATCCGCAAAAAGCTGGCTCCCTATATCGGGTCGATCCCCGACGCCGAGTTCTCCTTCTCCGCGGGGCGCCGCTTCTCCTCGAGCTCGGCGGTCGACGTGGCCATCCACTCCAAGGACCAGAACGCCTCGCTGGCGGCGGCGCAGGAAGTCAAGCGCATCGTGGCGGCCGAACTGCCGTATGTAGAGAACCTGAGCATCTCACTGGACCAGGGTTCGCCCGAGCTCCTCATCCAGATCGACAGGGACAGGGCGGCGATGTTCGGCTTCTCGCTCTCCCAGATCGCCAGGGAGATCCGCAATTCGGTCTACGGCGTCACGGCGACCACCTTCGACGCGGGCGGGGAGACGATCAACGTCGTCGTCCGCCTGCGGGAGGAGGACAGGGAATCCCTCTCCGACCTGCGGTCGATCTTCCTGATCGGGCCGTCGGGCAAGCGGATCCCGGTTTCCAATTTCGTGACGATTTCCAACAGCACGGCGCCGCAGCAGATCAACCGCGAGAACAAGGAGCGGATCATCCACGTCCAGGGCGACCTCCCCTCGAACTCCAAGATCGCCTCCACGGAGATGGCGCAGATCGTGCAGAAAGTGCTGGGCGACAAGTACGTCCCCCGCGAGAACGTGACGGTCTCGGTCGGCGGCGAGAACACCGATGTCGACACCTACCTGCCCGTTTTCATCCTGATCATCATCGTGGCGGTATTCCTGGTGTACGGGGTGATGGCCAGCCAATTCGAGTCCTTCGTGGATCCCTTCATCATCTTCCTCTCGATCCCGCTGATGTTAATCGGAGTGGTTTGGATCTACCGGTTAACGAAGGATACGTTCTCGCTCTTCTCCATGGTGGGGCTCGTCGCCCTGGCCGGCGTGGTCGTTAACAACGGCATCGTCCTGGTGGACTACACGAACATGCTCAGGGCGAGGGGATATGAGCTTTTCGAGGCCTGCGCCGAGGGCGGCAGGCGAAGGCTCAGGCCCATTCTGATGACCACTTTCGCCGCCCTGCTCGGCGTCATGCCCCTGGCCCTCTTCCCCGGAAAGGGCACCGAGAGCATCCAGCCGATCGCCAAGACCATGTTCGGCGGGCTTTTAGTCAACTCGGCGCTGACGCTCTTCTTCACGCCGGTCCTCTACTACATTTTCAACCAGCGCGGCGACAGGCTGAACAAGAAGAAGGCGAGGGATATGAAGACTTGGGAAAAGGAAGCGGAGGCCGGCAATGTACCGCAGTGAGATCTACGCGAACCGCTCCGTGGAGGAAGATATCCTCGAGGAGATCGAACGCCGCATGCCCGAGGCGAACTACTCGTTGATCGAGGAAGTGCGGGGCAAGGGCAGGAGCGGCATTCGGCAGGGTACCGCGGTGTGGCCCGAGCTGAACGTGCTCATCGTCCTTTTCGGCACCAGGGAGGACGCCCTCCTGATCGCCGACGCCGTCGCCAACGTCAAGCTGAGCTTTCCCAGGGAAGGCGTCAAGCTGTTCCAATATGAAGTGACCGCTCTCGACGGAGAGCAGCCGATAGCCTAAGGAGCCAGACATGAAACGCAGATCCAGCATCGTCCTCGTCCTCGTCGCCGCCGCGATGGCAATGGCCGCGCCGCCCCTCTCCGCGGGGACGCTCAAGGACCTTTTCACCGCCGCGACGCAGTCCAACCAGGACTATTCGATGTTCAAGATCGACCTGGAGCTGGCCCAGCTCAAGAAGAACAAGGGGGAGATCGAGGCGAAGGTCGAGCTCGACCGCGTGAACGCCCAGTTCGCCTATGTCTCAGCCCTGTCCGACTATAGGAAATCGGTGTTGGCCTTCTACAACGAGGTGATCGACGCGGCCTTCGCGGTGGCGACGGCCGAGGCGGACGCCACGGCGGTGGGTCTGAACCTGGAGAACGCCAAGGAGGACGACAAGTACGCGGAGTCGCGCTTCCGGAACGGCCTGATCTCCGAGGAGATCCTGAAAGAGATCGACATCGCGCTCAAGACCGTGTCGGCGAACCAGGAATTCACGGCCTGGACGCTCCAGGACGCCAAGGACAACGTCCGTCTGGTCACGGGGTTGGCGTGGGAGCCGAAGCTCCTTCCCGACGTTCCCGTCTTCGAGGCGAAGGCGACGGCTGACGAGTGGATCGCCAAGGATCCGGCGCTCGAGAAGGCCCGGCTTTCGGAGAAGATCGCCGCCCTGAAGATCGCCGCGTTGGCCACGAACGCGTCGGTGTACGACCGGAAGATTTTAGAGACGGAGAGTCTCAGGGCGAAGGTGGCGGCGGCCAACGCGGAGAGCGATTCGAGGCGGGCCTTCGAGAGCGCCCTCTCGACGCTTAAAAACCAGGCGGCCCTGCTGCAGATCCGGAACGACGAGTACGCGCTCAAGAAGCTGACCTTCGACGACGCGCTGAGGCAGTACGAGAAAGGGATAATCTCCCTGAACGACAAGAATCTCAAGGCGATCGCGGTGCTGACCGCGCAGAAAAACCTGCTGGCGGCGCGGAAGAGCTACGTCAAGACGATCGGCGCCTACCTGAGCGCCATCGGAGAGAGCCCCCTCGGGTTCTAGCGATGCGCCGAATTCCCAAAGTAAAGATCCTGGCGCTCTGCGCCTGGATCGCCGCGGCCTCGGCCGCCGTCTCGGCCCAGAGCTGGGACCAGCTCTACCAAGCCCGGCTGCAGGCCTCCTCGGCCTACCTCGAATCGAAGCTGGCGCTGAAGACCGCTGAGCTGGCCTACGACCAGTATGCGAAGCCCTACATTCCCACCGTGGCCATCGCCACGACGACGAGTTCGTCGCTGAGCCTCGGTTCGGACGGATTCTCGTCGGGGTCCCTGACGCCCTCGATCACGTTCGAGAACCTGCTGGGGGCGGACCTGGCCATCAAAACGCCGCTCGTCGCCTCCTCGGGGAGCCTCGGCTTCGGAAATCCGAGCGTGAGCCTGACGAGAAAGCTTTTCGTGGAGACGGAGGCCGACCGGCTGGACGCGCTGGCCGCCGTGGCGGCCGCCCGGGCGACGGTCAGGAACGCCGAGAACGCCGTGCGGATCGCCCTGGCGACGGACATTCTCAACGCGAATTACTACGCGAGCCTCCTCGAGGTGGACCGGAGGAACCTGGCGACGCTGGAGCGGGTCCGGAAGGCTACGGTGGATCCGAATTACGCGCGCGAGCTGGACAAGCGCATTCTCCAGGCGCAGCGGTCCATGCTCGTGGCCCAGGGAGCCCTGGAGAACATCGCCGACGATGTCGGGCCGAACGCCGAGGCGCTCAACGCCGAGGTGCTCCGCATGCAGGAGGAGTGGGCCAAATATGTCGACTCGGGCCAGACCGCGGAGCCCTCTGATCCCTCGGATCCTTCGGATCCAGCGGATCCGGCGGATTCCCTGGAAATACAGGGGCTGAAGCTCTCTCTCGAGGCGGCCGAGCGGAGGAAAGCGTTCGCCTTGCTGCCCTGGCTTCCCAACCCGAGCGTCACCGCCTCCCTCGCCTACGACGTCGATGCCGGCGCGCTGGACTGGGGCCTCTCCTTTTCGCTCTCCTACAAGGCTTTCGACAAGGGGCAGAACTCGCTCAACGCGCTGAAGCGGGGGGAGTATCCGAAGATTCTGGCGATCAAGCTGGACACGGCGCGCCGGAACCGGAGCGACGGCATCCGCAAGACGCGGGACGCCCTGAAGCTGCTCGAGCTGGATCGGCGCATCCAGGACCTGGAGATCGCCGACGCCGAGGACGCGGCCCGGCTGATGCAGCGGCTGTACGACGGCGGCTACGCCACCGAAGACAATCTCGTCATCGCGCAGATCGACCTCGAGGTGGAGAAAATCCTCGGCCGAAAGATCGATTTCGACATGCTGATCCAGCGGCTGAACTTGGCGAATTATTTCGGCGCGGGGTCTTGAGCGGCGCTGTTTCGCGGGCGCGTTCGGCGCCCTGATCGAGATCGAGATGATCGCGGTCAGGAAGCGCTAGACGGCGCTCCGGCCGCGCTCGCGAGGCGCTCGACCTCGCGCTCGAGGTCGCCGATCGCGCAGTCGTGGATGTTGAGCTCATGGCGGCCCGCGGCCTCCATGTCCTTCATGCCGGAGCCGGTGAGCGAAATCACGACGCGGTCGCCGCGCTTGATCGCGCCGGAGGCCCGCAGGGAGCGCAGGACGGGGAGCGTCGTGGCGGTGCCGGGCTCGACGAAGAAGCCGGCGCGCGCGTAAAGCCGCTGCGATTCGAGGATTTCCTCCTCGGAGGCGCCGCCCGCGAGCCAGCCGAATTCCAGCGCCTTGGCCAGGAGCTCCTCGCCGCCGGGCGGGTTGCCCGAGGTGAGCGCCTCCGCGATCGTCGTGAAGTTCCTGAAGGGCGTTACGCGCCGGCTTCCCTGCTGTATGGCGCTGGCGAGCGGACTGTTCGCGGCGGCTTGAGCCACGACCATGCGCGGCAGCCGCGCGACGAGGCCTGCGGCGAGCAGCTCGCGGTACCCCTTGAAAATGCCCCTGACATGGCCGCAAGCGGAGGTGGGCACGACAATGAAGTCGGGAACCTCGCCGCCGAGCTGCTCGAAGAGCTCGAAAGCCTCCATTTTATAGCCTTCGACGCGGATCGGCCCGTTGCCCGAGACGATGCGGAGCCCGAGGCGCGAGGAGAGGCCGAGCACGCGGGTCTTCATGTCGGTGTAGTCGGCGCCGCCCACGCGGATCACCGTCGCCCCATGCACCGCCATGGCGAGGATTTTCTCGCGCGGCGCGTAGTCGGGCAGGAAGACGAGGACGCGCAGCCTGGCGCGGGCCCCGTAGGCCGCCATGGACTGGCCCATGTTTCCGGTCGATATCGTGGCGGTGATCGATTCGCCCCGCTCGGCGGCCATGATGGAACAGGCGATCGAGCCCCGGTCCTTGAAGCTCCAGGTCGGGTTCATCGTCTCGTTCTTGAGGAGCAGGCCGTCGACGCCGGCGTAGGCGGCCAGGCGCGGCCCCGCGTCGACCAGCGGCGTCGCGCCCTCGCCGAGGGACAGCTCGGGATGGATTCCTTCGAAGGGCATGAATTCGGCGAACCGCTCCCAGGAGCGGGCGCCGGGCATCACGCGCGCCCTCTCGATTCCCGGGATCGCCGCCTCGAGCGATTCGCCGTTGTCGGCGAACTCCTCCAGCCTGGCGAAGGGATATTCTATTCCGGTGATCGTCGACCGCAAACGGGCGGATTTCATGGCGTTGCGCTCCTGGCCGCTTAATAGCGGTTTCACGAGCATAACATGAATTTCGGAGTCATGCGCGCGGGGAAATTGGCGCCGCAATTGAAACCATACGTGTCTTTTTTCTTGGACTATTGAAATCATAATTGACACTATTTCAAAGGCGTGAGAGCATTCCCTATGGACAAGGCCTCCCCGCGCAGGAAAGCGACAATCGCGGACATCGTAAGGATCTCGGGCGTCTCCCGAAGTTCGGTATTCCGCTACCTCGGCGGAAAGACCCTGCGTCCGGCGATGACGGCGGCGATAGAAACCGCGATGCGGAGGCTCGGCTACCCGCTGGCTCCGCGTCCCGAAGCGCAGTCGTTCGACCTGAGCATCTCGACGTCGACCTCCTTCGGAAGCTTTCGAGGCTATGCCGAAAGCGTCGAGGGCATCATCGCCCGCGCCGTGGAAAAGGGCGTCCACGTCAGCCTGAGCCACGGGCTCGGCTATGAGGATATCAAGGGCAACCCGCCGACCTTTCCCGCCGAACGGAAAGGAATCGTCATCCTGGGCAAGTCGATGGAGGAGGAAGAGGCGCAGGCGAGGGACTTGAGCCTCCAGGGGATTCCCTTCGTGCTGGTGAACCGCGTCATGGAAGGCGGCTGCAGCTTCGTTTCCGCCGACTTCCAGGCCGCCGCCATGGATGCGACGCTCCACCTCCTCGATCTGGGCCGAAAGCGGATCGCGCTCTGGGACGACGGTTCGGAAGTCTCCCGCGTCCAGCGGGACAAGCTGCGGGGATACCTCGCCGCCTACGAGTCCCGCGGACTCAAGGCGCCCATGGACCTCGTCACGGGCAAGGGCCTGGGCGACCTCGAAGCCGAGGCCAAGCGGCTGCTCTCCTCGCCGAACAGGCCGGACGGATGGTTCGCGATGGACGACCGGGCCGCCATGCGCGTGATCCGGGTCGCGCACGATGCGGGCCTCAAAGTCCCCGAGGACCTCGCGGTGATCGGGATGAACGACATCGAGGCATCCAGCCTGTCGCGTCCGTCGATCTCCTCCGTCAGGATTCCTTTCTTCGAAGCCGGATGGACCGCCGTCGACGTTCTCGGGCGGCTCATCGACCGCCCGCTGGAGAAAACCATAAAGATCATCCTGGGGCACCAGCTTATCGCGCGCGAGTCCAGCGCCGGCTGAACCGCGGATCGAGCAAGGAAAAGCCGCAATGAAAGAGATACGCGACGAGGGGCTCGCCGCCCCGGAGCGATATGAAACCTGGCCAAACCTGGGCGCCTCCTTTTGGCGGGAAGCTTCCGACAAGGCCGTCCGGCGGGTGCGGGAGAATATGAGCCTGTTCCGCGAGGGGCGATACCCCGCGCCGGCGAGCGTCGGCCAGCGATATCCCGCGATAGGGAACGTGGAGTGGACCTCGAGCTTCTGGCCGGGGATGCTCTGGCTCTCGCATGAGCTTACGGGCGATTCGCGCTTTCGCGAGGCCGCCCTCGCCACAGTCCCCGACTTCAAGCGCCGTCTCGATGAGCGGATCGCGATCGATACCCACGATCTGGGGTTTCTCTATACGCTGTCCTGCGTAGCGGCCTGGAGGCTCGCGGGCGACGAGGAGGCGAGGCTGACCGCGCTGCGGGCGGCCGACCTTCTCATGCGCCGGTACTACGAGAAAGCAGGAATCATACAAGCCTGGGGCGACCTCGACGATCCCGAGCAGCGGGGCAGGATCATCATCGACTGCGACATGAACCTCCCGCTCCTTTTCTGGGCGACCGAGCAGACCGGCGATCGGCGCTACTGGGCGGCGGCGAGCAGCCACCTCGCCGCGGCGAACGAGCACCTGCTGAGGGAAGACGCCTCGACCTACCACACGTTCCATTTCGATACTGAAAACGGCCAGGGCCTGCGGGGGAGCACCGCGCAGGGCTCGTCCGACTCGTCCTGCTGGGCGCGCGGGCAGGCGTGGGGCGTCTACGGCCTCTCCCTGGGGTTCCGCTACCTGCGCGACCCCGCGCTGCTGGAGATCGCCGCGAGGCTCGCCCACTATTTCCTGAACCGGACGCCCGCCGACTGGGTATGCTACTGGGACCTGTCTTTTTCCGAGGGCGCGGAGGAGCGGGATTCCTCCGCGGCGGCGATCGCCGCCTGCGGCCTGCTGGAGCTGGCCGGGCACCTGCCGGTGGCGGACGGCCGCAGGCGGCTGTATGAGAACGCGGCGGCGCACATCGGGGCCTCGCTCGCGTCCGGCTACTTCGCGGAGGGGAAGGACGGGGCGAACGGCCTCCTCAAGCACGCGGTCTATTCCAAGCCGGCGTCCGAGGGCGTCGACGAGTCCTGCATCTGGGGCGACTATTTCTACCTGGAGCTGCTCGCGCGCCTGAGGCTTTCCTGGAAGCCGTATTGGTGAGGGCGCCATGAAAGCCTGGGATCTTCCGATATCGCGCAACGCGCTCACGACGAGGGATGATCTCCTCGCGAGCCTCGACCAGCTCATGGAGCCCCTGCTGGGACGCTTCGTGAACGACGGCGCGGGGCTGCACGTCGGCAACACTTCCGCCCACTACGACGAGCGCGCCGCGCTCCTGGAGGGCGCGAGCCGCCTGCTCTGGGGCTTGGGGCCTTTCGCGGCGGGC
>MTLD01001310.1_pt1 | contig 30331 bp, 31 predicted proteins | sample 1982471 | NCBI WGS metagenome assembly MTLD01 (sample SAMN05712604, study PRJNA340218) | biofilm metagenome | isolation source: sample SPM anode biofilm adapted to -50 mV | place: USA | collected 2012-02-03 | reverse complement strand
TGTTGTCGTTGGCCTTCATCATTATGGCTTGAATCGCGGCCATTCCGTGTCACTCCCTTCTTCCCGCCGACTACATTGTCGGGCCGATGCGCCTGATGGCAAAGTCGTTGAACCCGAGGCTTTCAGCCTTGGTAAGTTTTCCGCCGGCAACAGCCAGCATTTCGGCGAACAGCCGACTCCCGACATCGGCGACGCTTTCCTGACCGGCGATTATCGTGCCGGCATCAAGATCGAGGTTATCGTTCATCCGCTCGAACAGCGGCGTATTAGTCGCTACTTTTATCGTCGGCGCGATGGGCGACCCGCAGCAGGTGCCGCGTCCGGTCGTGAAAACCACGAGGTGGCAGCCGCCGGCCACCATGCCGGTCAGTTGTTCAATGTCCTGACCGGGGGTATCCATCCATACCAGGCCCTCTTTGGCTACTGGGGCCGCGTAGTCGATGACGTCCTGCAGCGGCTTCGAGCCGGCCTTGTGAATGCAGCCGAGGGATTTCTCCTCGATGGAGGAAAGACCTCCTTCGATATTGCCGGGGGTAGGCTGCCCACCGCGCATATCAACGCCCATGTCTTTCGCCATCTGCTCGCAGGCGTTGATGGTCGCGAAGCAGCGTCTGGCGACTTCCGGAGTGACCGCCCGGGCGGCAATGTGGTGTTCGGCGCCGATAATTTCGGTGGTTTCGGCGAGGATGACGCTGCCGCCGACTTCGATCAGCAGGTCGCTGACCACGCCGAGGGCCGGGTTGGCCGATATGCCTGAGCAGGCGTCGGACCCACCGCACTCGGTGCCGAGAATCAGTTCACCGGCGTCGATCGGTTCACGTTTGACCAGCGATGCGTCAGCAAGCATCTTTCCGGCAAAGCTGGCGCCCTTAGCGGTCGCTTTTACGGAACCGCCTTCTTCTTGGATAATAACCGTCGCGACATTTTTGTAGGGACAGGTTTTTTTGATGCTGGCCGCGATATCCTGGGCACGGATAGTTTCGCAGCCAAGACCTACGACGATTACGCCATGGACGTTGGGATGTGCGCCATGGGCAACAAGCACTCGTGTGGTCAGTTCGGCGTCCGCTCCCAGTTGGGTACAGCCATGCTGATGTTCTACCCAAGTCGCACCGGACACCGCCTGGGCGATGCCGCGCGCAACCCTGTTGGCGCAGACTACGCTCGGTAGGATAAGGACATGGTTGCGGATGCCGACCGTTCCGTCGGGCCGGCGATAACCTTGGAATTGCATCGGGTATTCTCCTCCGCTTTGAGAATTGGGGACGGTGGCACGTTCACGGCTACCGCCTGATGATCGGCAGCATGTCGGGGGCATGGGTAAGCACGGTAACCCGCGCCTGGGGCCCTTTTTCGGAGAAGGCGATTGCCAGAGCGGACGGCAGCGAGCCGAAGGGAACGAAGCCAAGTTTGCACGCTTCGTCGGCGCTGATGCCGTCCGAGACGAAGTAGACCGTTTCCCGTTCTTTAACCTGGGCCCAGCCGATAGCCAAAGAGGCGGCCACTTCGTCGCCGAGCTCTTTATTGGCTACCATGGCCTGCAGCTTGCTCATCGGCTTGTCGGTGATTGCCAGGATATCGGCATGGGTGACCGAGACCCCCTCGTGGCAAGGGGTGACGAGGATGATTATGCCGCCGGCCTTTACCGCCAGATCGGCGGGATACAATGCCTTGTGGGCCTGCCAGAATTCGAGGTCGCACGGGTGGGAGCTGGCGACGACGATGTCGGCTTCTTCGGGGATTTCGGCGGCGTATACCTGGCTGGACAGATCGACGCCGGCGTTAAAGGCATCGACGGTGTCGCCGCAGAAAACGCCGACCACTTCCCCCTTGCGGTTGAGTACGGTGTTGACGATGGTATTGAGGCCAATCGCTCTGGCGATTTGGTTGAGTTCCTCCCGCACCGGGTTCTGCCGGCGTCCGAGGTACGACCGGGGAGCCCGCGTGCTCAGCAGATGGGTTTCGGCGGTCGTCTGTTCGCCCGAAATCCCTGGTTGGACGATCTTGGCGCCGCCGGCGAACCCGGGAATATAATGAGGCACGATACTGCCGATACCGATTTTGAAGTCTGCCTGGCAGGCTTCCCTGTTAACGAGAATGCGGGTGCCGTTGGAGGTAGTACCCAAGTCAACCATGGCGGCCGGATCCTTGTAGTCGTGGTTTTTAATCGGTACCCGCCGTACTACCTCGTCGCCAAATTTGGCGTGTATTTCCTCTTCGGTCATGAAGCGGTGGGTGCCGAGAGCGATGATAACGGCGATCTGTTCGTCGCGAATTCCGGCGGCGTTAAGCTCATCCAGCAGGACCGGAATGATTTTGTCGGGTAGGCGTCAGCCGAGTGTTATCGTCAGCTACGAGGACTACCTTTTTGGCCCCCCGGGCCAACTCGCGAACCGGTTTTGTGCCGATAGGGTTATTTATCGCCTGCAAAATCTCATTTTTGAGGTCAGCCACAGCCGGAAAGTCCTGCGGTGAGTAGACACCTATAAGGTTGTCGTCAGGTATGCTGAATTCAATAAACTCCCGGCCATAGGGAATTTTGACGTTGCTCACGCTCACCGATCCCTTCGAAGTAAATATCTGTAGGCGCCATATTAGGAATATTTCCGGCTTATAACCCGTTTAGCAGCTATGACAATATCCGCTGCCGTCAGCCTGTATTTGGCCAGCAGCGCTTTCGGCGTTCCGGATTCGCCGAAGGTGTCGGCAACGCCGATTCGCTCCATGGGCACAGGGACGCTCTCTACCAATGCCTCGGCCACGGCACTTCCCAGTCCGCCGATAATGCTGTGCTCCTCGCAGGTGAGTATTGCGCCGGTTTCTAAAGCGGCTGTTTTGATCGCTATGCTGTCGATAGGTTTGATTGTGTGCATATTAAGTACCCGCGCACGCAGTCCCGCCTTGGCGAGCTCTTCGGCCGCCGCCAATGCCGCTTCCAACATCACGCCGGCAGCGATGATGGTGAGAGCGGTTCCCTCGGACAGTTGCACCGCTTTGCCATGCTGGAAGTTGTAATCCGGAGGAAGCAAATCGGGGACTCCCATCCGGCCCAGGCGCAGATATACGGGCCCTTTATATTCGGCGGCGAAGGCCACCGCCTGCCGGGTTTCGGCGGCATCGGCCGGTACGATGACCGTCATGTTAGGAATGGAGCGCATCAGGCTAATATCTTCGATAGCCTGATGTGACGCGCCGTCTTCGCCGACCGTGAGCCCGGCGTGCGTCGCCGCAATTTTGACGTTCAGCCGGGGATAGCAGATAGAGTTGCGCACTTGTTCGAATGCCCGGCCGGCGGCAAACATGGCGAAGGTAGAAACAAAGGGTATCTTCCCGGCGGCGGCAAGTCCCGCCGCTGTTCCCATCAGGTTTTGCTCGGCGATGCCGACGTTGAAGAACCGCTCCGGATAATCTTTGGCGAACAGGTTAGTCTTGGTCGATTTCGAAAGGTCGGCGTCCAACACGACAATATCGCGGTTGCGCCCGCCCAGCTCGCGCAACGCCTCGCCGTAAGCTTCACGGGTTGCTTTGGCCACTTAAATCACTTCTTTCTGCGTAGTTAGCTACATCGCCGACAAAAAGCTGGCGCACTCCTCGGCGGTAGGGGCCTTGCCGTGCCACTCGGCGACGTTTTCCATGCAGCTTACCCCTTTGCCCTTAATTGTTCTCGCGATGATCGCGGTCGGTTTGCCTTTGACCGTTTTGGCAGTCTGGACGGCCTGATAGATAGCGTTGGGGTCATGCCCGTCCACAACGATGACGTTCCAGCCGAAGGCGCGCCACTTATCGGGGATAGGTAGCGGCGAGAGCACTTCGCTGATTGCCCCGTCGATCTGCAAGCCGTTATTATCGACAATCGCCGTAAGGTTGTCCAGTTTATAGTGGCTGGCGAACATCGCCGCTTCCCATACCTGTCCTTCTTCCAGTTCCCCGTCGCCCAGCAGGGCGTACACGCGGTAATCGCGCCCGTCCAGGCAGCCAGCCAGCGCCATGCCGTTGGCGGCGCTCAGCCCCTGCCCGAGGGAACCGGTACTCATATCGACGCCCGGGATTCCCTTCATATCGGGGTGCCCCTGCATGCGGCTGCCCAGCTTGCGGAGCGTCATAAGCTCATCAATAGGAAAGAAGCCTTTTTCGGCGAGAGTCGCATACAAGACCGGGGCGGCGTGGCCCTTGCTTAGGACGAACCGGTCGCGGCCCGGGGCGGCCGGGTTGCGGGGATCGACGTTCAATTCGGCAAAATACAGCGTTACCAGGATATCGGCGGCCGACAGCGAGCCGCCCGGGTGACCGGACTTGGCCTCGGTAATCATCGCGACGATGTGCCGCCTGACCGCCTTTACCCGGCGGTCTATTTCGCTCTGTTGTTGAAGGGATAGTTTGCTTGCCATATTCTGGCCTCCTAACTATACGTATCGCTGGCTGCCGCCGACCGGCGGCGCCCCGCGGGAGAACCTGTGTTAGAATAATGCCTGCAGCCTAATAAGTCTGCAGGCATTATCATCAGGCATCTTGCTCTTTCACGGTTATTTCCACATATTGGGCAGCCAGAGCATGAGTCCCGGGAAGTAAGTGAATATAAGCAAAACCGCGACCATGACGGTGATGAACGGCCACACCCCTTTGGTGATTTCCGCCATGCCGATTTTGGTGATATTGCAGGCGACGAATAGACAGGTTCCGACCGGCGGGGTCAGTAAGCCGATCGACAGGTTGAATATCACGATAACGCCGAAGTGGATCAGATCGACGCCAAGGCTGGTAACCAGCGGCAAAAGCACGGGCATCGTCATTATCAGCGCCGGCGTGCAGTCCATGAAGGTCCCGACGATGAGCAACAAGATGGTTATCAGCAGCATGATGATATCCGGATTGGTCGTTATGGAAAGGAAAAACTCGGCGACCGCCTGGGGAATCTTTTCCGAGGCTAGTATCCAACTGAATAAAGACGCATTAGCGATCAGAAACATGACGACGGTAGTGCCGATGATGCTTTCTTTCATTACCCTGGGAACATCCTTCAGTTTGAGCTCTCTATATACGAAACCGCCGACAATAACACCGTACACGCAGGCCACGACGGCTGCTTCCGTCGGGGTAAAAATGCCTACCTTGATGCCGCCGAGGATTATGACCGGCATAATCACAGCCCATATGGCGTCTTTTGTCCTGATCCAGGCTTCTTTAAGGCTGACCGGCTCTTCGGCCGGGAAGTCTTCTTTCTTGGCGATAAACCACGACACCAGGATTAGCCCGATGGCGACGGCTATTCCAGGCGGGATGCTGGCGATAAACAGATCGCCGATGGAGGCGCCGGCGATAACCCCGTAGATGATCAGGGAGATGCTGGGCGGGACCAGGGCGCCCATGGCGCCGGTCGAGGCCAAAAGGCCGGCGGCAAATTTCTTGGGATAGCCTTTCTCGATCATGCGCGGGATAATAATCGAGCCCATGGCCGCAGTGTCGGCAACCGACGATCCCGACACGCCGGAAAAGATACACGTGCCGAGTACGGCGACTGCCGACAGGCCGCCCTTGATGCTGCCTACGAAGATGAAGGCAAAATCGACGATTCGTTTCGATATGCCGCCGACATCCATCAGACCGCCGGCGAGAATAAAGAACGGGATGGCCATCAGCGGAAAGCCGTCAAGCGCGGTAAACATCCGCTGGACGATAAGAGCCAACGGATAATCGCCGTTAAACAGCAGGGCGAAAACGGACGACAGGCCGAGAACAAAGGCAATGGGTACACCGATAAAACAGAGGATGATGAATGACCCGAACAAGATACCGCTCATTGCCGTTGTTCCTCCCAAGCAAAGAAGATCTCCATTGTACTATAGATGACGAGCAACAATCCCCCGATCGGCAGGGCCATGTATACCAGCCACATCGGAAGTTGCACGGCGCTGGATATCTGTGAGCCTCCCAGTCGGACCATTTCGCAGCCGAAATACGTCACTATGAGGGAGAATGCCAGTAACAAAAGGTTGCTAATCTGGCGGAGCATTTTCTGCAGCCGGAGGGGAAACGCGTTGAATACGACGTCCAGGAAAATATGGCACCTCTGTCCGAGAACGTAACCGGCCGAAAGGAAAATCAGCCATACGAGCAGATACCGGGCTATCTCCTCCGACCAGGACAGGGAATTCTGAAATACGTAACGGGCGACGACCTGTATGAATACGATTACTACCATCAAAATAGCCAAAACTGACGTAAACGTTAGTACTCCCTTATCCAAAGACTGCTTGAAAGACTTTATCTTTTCCAATGTTGTCCCCCCCCCGACTGCCAGGCTGCGGCTCCTCTGCCTCCCCGCCAGGAAGGCAAAGAAGCCGCACCTTCTTTCTGATTATTTTTTGTTGGCGTTCACGATCTTCTCGTACAGTTCTTTGCCGTATTTATTGGCAAATTCGCCGTGTGTCGTCTTGGCGCGCTTGATAAATTCGGCCTTGTCCGGTTTCGTGATCGTAATCCCTTTGCTTTGCAACGTTTTGAGATCACGCGCTTCTTCCTCGGCTACGATCTTGTTCTGCCATTGCGTGACTTCCTTGGCTGCTTCCATAATCGCTTTCTGCTGGTCGGGCGTCAGCTTGTTGTAGGCTTTTTCGTCCATCAACAGCATGACGTATCCGTAGACATGATCGGTAATTGCTACGTACTTATTAACTTCCTCGATTTTAGCGGACAGGATGTTGGCAAACGGATTTTCCTGCGCGTCGATCGTGCCCTGCTGCAAACCGGTGTAAACTTCGCCCCAGGCCATCGGCGTGGGATTGGCACCCATCGCTTTCCAGGCGGCAACCATGGGAGGAATCTCCGGCACGCGAATTTTCAGTCCCTTGATGTCGTCTATCTTGTTGACCGGTTTGCTGCTGGTCAACTGGCGGGGGCTTCTTTCCCAGAAGTCAAGGCACATGATACCGGTCGATTTCTTCAGTCCGGCCTTTATTTCCTCGCCGACCGGCCCGTAGATAACCTTGCGGAGATGATCCTGGCTTTCAAACAGGTAAGGCATCTCCAGAAGCTGAATAGGCGGATAGAAATTGCCCATGACGCCGGCAATCAGGGAAAAATGAATCGAACCCATTTTCATGCCTTCCGCGAGGTCACGATCGTTGCCGAGCTGGCTATTATTGTAAACTTGAATCTTAACGGTGCCGTTGGTTTTCTTCTCAACCGATTCGGCGAACTTAACCGCCGCCCGGTTCCATACATGATTCGCATCGACAACATGTCCCAGTTTGAGAACCACCGGTTTCGCCGGGTCGGCTTTCTTCTCGCCCCCGCCGCACCCTGCGACTACGAGCGAGACGGCCATGAGCACGCAAAACATTCCGATAACGACTCTTTTCACGCAATCCACCCCTCCGTGTAATTTGGTACGCTCTATTTTAAAGACTCGGCAAACGCTAGATATACAGCATTACCTTTACCGAATCTTCTTTTTTCTGGTCGAGCAGTTCCAGGCCGACCTGCGCCTGTTCCAGCGGATAGCGCTGGGTGATGAATTTCTGGAAGTCGATTTTGCCCGAGCCCAATAGATCGATTGCCTGTTTGAAATCGGCAAGCGTGTATGTCCGCGAGCCCTTCACGTCCATCTCCCAAAATACGATGGGATAAGAGTTGGCCGTCATCGGCTTCGTTATCATCGACAGGTAGATGATCTCGCCTTTGGGCCGGACAGATTCGATGGCCTGATCGATAATGTTGGGCGCGCCGGCCGCTATCACCACCGCGTCGGCTTTTTCGCCGCCGAAGGTTTCCGCCACGGCCGCAGCCAAATCTTCGGTCAGAACGTTAACCGTTCTCGCAACGCCCACCGATGCCGCCATTTTTAGGTTGTAGTCCAGCGCATCGGTGGTCAGCACCTTCCGGAACCCGCACGATGGGGCGACGGCAGCCATCAGCAGACCGATCGTGCCTGATCCCAAGATGACGAGATTGTTCCGGTTCTGAGGCGAAATCTTGTTGAGGGCATGCACGGCGACGGCTAGCGGTTCGGCCAGCGCTCCTTGATCGTAAGTAACGTTGTCCGGCAGCTTTACGACAACAGCGGCGGGAGCATTAAAATATTCGACAAATGTTCCTAGCCATCCCCCTATTCCAGGTACGCGGCTGTCCGGGCAAATATTGCCATTTCCCTCGCGGCAGTGCCGGCATTTGCCGCAGCCTACCTGCGGCATGACCGTTACCCTGTCGCCCACCTTTATCGTCTGAACCTTACTGCCGATTTCCACTACATCTCCGGCCAGTTCATGGCCGAGGATAACCGGGGGCTTGCGAAAGGCATGGGCCCCCCTGAAGGCATGGAGATCCGAGCCGCAAATACCGGTAGACTTTACCTTGATTAACACCTCGTCGGGAGCTACCTTCGGTTTTTCGATATCTCTAACCGCGGTTTGCATATTCGCTTCAAGGTAAACTGCTTTCATTACGCATCCGCTCCTACATTCAAATGTCAGCCTTGGCTATCAATTATTTGCTGGCAATAACTTTTATTACCTTGTCGACTATGCTCTGGACCGACATCCCGTATTTGTCGAGCAGCTCTGCGTGGTGCCCGGATTCGGCGAAAACGTCGTTGATTCCGATGAATCCCATGGGGACGGGCCTGTTTTGGACAACTACCTCGGCGACCGCGCTCCCTAATCCGCCGATGATGTTGTGCTCTTCGGCGGTGATTATCGCGCCGGTTTGCTCGCAGGCTTCGAGGATGCTGTCGGCATCAAGCGGTTTTATGCAGGGCATTTCGATAATTTTTACGCCATAGCCCTTGGCGGCGAGAATTTTTTCCGCCTGCAGCGCCCTGTCCACCATTACGCCGTTGCAGATGATTGTCGCGTCCTTGCCGTCGCTTTTGAGAACATTCGCCTTGCCTATTTGAAATTTATACTTTTCGTCGAATACTTTGGGGACGGCATAGCGACCCAGCCGGATGTAGGCAGGGCCATAGTGCTTGGCGACCTCCGCGACGATTACCTCCGTGGAGGCAGCGTCGGCCGGCACCACGACAGTCATGTTCGGGACGCAGCGCATCATGGCGATGTCTTCCGTGCCCTGATGGGTCACGCCTTCGTAGGTGCCTGCCAGGCCGCCCATGCCGCCGGCGATTTTCACGTTCAGATTCGGGTAGGCCACGAAGGTTCGCACTTGCTCGCAGGCCCGCATGCAGGTAAAGACGGAATAGGTCGTCGCGAAAACGAGGTTGCCTACGGTGGCGGCCCCCGCCGCGGCGGTCATCATGTTCTGTTCGGCAATGCCGACGTCGATTACCCGGTCGGGAAATTTCTTGGCCATTTTGCCGAGGCCCATGGATTTGGCGGTGTCGGCGGAAAAGGCCAGTACGTTCGCGTCTGTTTCGGCGATACGTAAGACAGCGTTGCCAAAGGCGTCCCTGGTTGATATGTCATCCATCACAGGCATCATTAGTCCCTCCTAAAAGTCGCATAGCTCCTTGCAAGCCTGAGCGTATTGGTCTTCCGCCGGCGTCTTCTGGTGCCAGGAGTTGTCGTTCTCCATGTAGCTCACGCCTTTGCCCTTTATCGCGTGGGCAATTAACACGGTCGGCTTGCCGATGGACATGCGGGCAATCTCCAGCTTATTGACTATGTCGTCCATATTGTGGGCGTTCATTTCCAGCACCCGCCAGTTGAAGGCTTTCCATTTATCGATCAGCGGGTCGAGGGGCATTATTTCGTCCGTGCAGCCGCCGCTCTGGAAGTGGTTGTTGTCGACGATGGCGATCAGGTTGTCGGCCTTGAGTACGGGCGCGGACAGGGCCGCTTCCCAGACCATTCCTTCCTGGATTTCGCCGTCGCCGAGAATGACGTATACTTTGCTGTTGAGTTTCCTGCGTTTCAGCGCGAGCGCCATGCCGAGGCCGGCGGAAAGGCCGTGGCCGAGCGAGCCGCTGGTCATGTCGATACCCGGCGTTTTATTCAGGTCGGGATGACCCTGCAATTTCGAGCCGATTTTTCGGAAGGTGTATAACAAGTCCCGGTCGAAAAAGCCTCGCTCCGCCAAGGCGGCATAGACCGCCGGGCAAGCATGTCCCTTCGAAAGGATGAGCCGGTCCCTTTCCGGCCATTTTGGCTCGTTTGGCCTGATGTTCATAATCTTGAAGTACAGCGCCGTTACTATGTCGGTGCAGGATAAGGCCGGGCCTGGGTGTCCCGGGCCGCCTTTACAGATCATCTCGATGATATCGAAGCGTATTTTTTGTGCTACTTTTTGCAATTGGCAAATATCGTTTTCCATGCTGTTACCTCCAGTCGAATGAAATATACCTCGTACAATCGAAAACGGCTATGGCTTCCGCTTCTTCAACCAGCCCCGTTGATTAAGATGCGCGCCGGCTGCTTTTGGCTAGCGCAGCACGCGCGGCCGCGAAAATGTCGGCAATCCCCATCTGATAGCAGTCCAGCAGGGCATCGGCCGGCCCCGACTCGGGGAAAACGTCTTGCAGGCCAAGTCGCACCAAGGCTGCCGGCGCACGCTCGGCGATGACTTCGGCGACCGCACTGCCTAAGCCGCCGATGATGTTGTGGTCTTCGACGGTGACAACGGCGCCGCAAGCGCCCGCTACAGCGGCGATGGTCCCGACGTCGAGCGGTTTCAGGGTATGCACTTCCAAGACGGTGGCCAGGATGCCTTCGTTTTTGAGTTTCTCCGCCGCGCTGAGGACACGGTTCAATACGAAGCCGTTGGCGATAAGGGCGACATCGCTGCCATATTCCACTAGTTTTCGGGCCTTCCCGAGTTCAAAGACGGCATTATCTTTAAACACTTCCGGCTCGCGGCCGTTGCCGACCCGCAGGAAAGCCGGGCCGTCGATCTTGGCGATGGCCGTGGTCGCCTGGTATACCTGCGAGGCGTCCGCCGGAGCGACGATGGTCATACCGGGGATGCTGCGGAGGATACCGAGGTCTTCAAAGAACTGGTGAGTCACGCCCTCCCTTTCGCCGCCAAAGATCCCTCCGTTGGCGCCGATCATCTTGACGTTGAGGTGAGGGTAGGCGACGAAGGTGCGAACTTGTTCGCATGCTCTCATAGTGATGAAGCCGGCGTAGGTAGCGACAAAGGGAACAAGCCCGCAGCTCGCCAGGCCGGCAGCACAGCCGACGGCGTTCTGTTCGGCGATGCCCATTTCGAAAAAGCGCTCCGGGTATTGTTCGGCAAAACCGGTGACCCGCATGGCTTTCATGGAATCGGGAGAAATGAGTACGTAGCGGGAATCGGCCGCCGCCAGTTCCATGAGAGCCGCCGCGAAAGCTTCCCTTGTGCCTTTATAGTTAGTCATTGCGCCATCCCTCCGAGCAGTTCCATAGCTTCACGCCACTCACTCTCCGTAGGCACCCGCTTATGCCAGGAGTTGTCGCGTTCCATATAGGGTACTCCCTTGCCTTTGACGGTATGGGCGATTATTACCGAGGGACGGTCTTTCTCCTTCTGGGCGGCGACGACGGCGTCCAGTATGGCCACCATGTTATGGCCGTCGATTTCCTGGCAGTGCCAGCGGAAGGCTTCGAATTTGGGCCGTATCGGCAGCAAGCCGCTGACTTCGCCGACTTGGCCGCCGCTCTGGAGACAGTTGTGGTCGACGAAGACGATGAGGTTGTCGAGCTTGTGTTTTACTGCCGCCATGGCCGCTTCCCAGATAATGCCTTCCTGCAGTTCGCCATCACCGGTAATTACAAAGGTGTTGTAGTCAAGACTCCTGTATTTGGCGGCCAGAGCCATCCCCGTGCCGATCGATATGCCATGACCGAGCGAGCCAGTGGTCATGTCGATACCAGGCGTCTTTTTCATGCAGGGATGGCCCTGCAGGCAGGAGCCAAGCTGCCGCAGGCGGGGGAGCTCGGCGGGGGAAAAGTAGCCCAGCTTGGCGAGAGCGGCGTAAACTACCGGGCAGGCGTGCCCTTTGGAGAGAATGAAGCGGTCGCGTTTTTCCCATGTCGGATTTTGCGGATCAAGTCTCATTACTCCAAAGAACAGGGCCGCGACAATATCGGCTGCCGATAAGGCCGGTCCGGGGTGTCCATCTTTAGCCTTATACACCATATCGACAACATCGCGGCGCAGACCGCGGGCGATATCGTCTAAAGCAGCAGGATCATTTTTCATTCTAAGGCCCCCTTTAACATGTCACGTACAGCTTCAATGGCTAACCGCGGGCTGGCCAGAACCGGTTTGCCGGTTTCCGCGGCCAGGGTGTCGACCAGCCTGGCCATCGGCACCTCGGCGAGAACGATGACGTCGACCTGTTCGGCGATAGCCTTCGCCGCCAAAATAATCGCGTCATGTTCGTCCGGGCGGCCTGCCAGGATCGCCCGACAAGCGTTACTGGCAAAACTCTTGATGATTTTGACGTCCTTGTCGGCTTTCTCGGCCTGCCTGCGGGTAAGCCGCTCCGTAGGGCCCAACATTACCGGCGAGGTGGCGATAATGCCGATTGTTTCGCCCATCTCCACCGCCTGGGCAGTCATCGGGTCGTCCATTTTAATTATCGGTACTTTGGCTATGCGCCGACCGATGTCGGCTACTTCGCCGACCGACGGGCAGGTGTTGAGGATGATATCGGCGCCGGCTTCCTCGGCCGCGCGGTAGTAGTCGAGCATGCGCCGAGCCACGCTGCCGGTTATCTGTCCGGCCTTGGCGATGTCGTATATCAAACTGTCGTCGATGATATTAATCAGACGGCAACCAGGAACGATATCGGCGAATAGTTCCTTGATGTTTTCGACGAGGACATGGTTTGTGTAGACCGCGGCTACCGTTTTCATGCTCAAACCGGTTTCCCTTTCCGTGCATGTTTGTGCAATCCGTCTATCCTCCCGACGGCGATATTGTGCCACCGTTCTGGAAAGGTGCGATCGCATGTTACCCCATTCCCAGGTTACGGGACACTTTCCTATGCCCGCTAAATAATAAAGCAAATTCTGTGCCAATTCTGAATGACGCGCATAGTGCGCAATTTCACTGTTTTCAGCAAAATATGCAACCGGCAACGATGCGAAATTGCATTAAATATTTATGGAATAAAGTGCAGATGCGGCGGCGTGGCACCTAAAACAAAATAATGCCAAAACGCATCACAATGCATTTTGGCATTAAAAATTATTCCATTTTCTTCTTTACCCGGCGAAATTAATTAGTTTTGGCCTTTTTCTTCAGCACCGACTTTCAGTTTTTTCAGCTTGCGGACGACGGTCGACTGATTAATGCCTAGTTTTTCCGCCATTTGATAGGTGTTGTAGCCTTGTGCGAGCAGATTAAGGAATATCTCCCGCTCTACCTTCTCGATCGTTTCGCTAAGCGTGGCGCCTTCCTCGACTTCTTGGCTTTTCGTTTTGACCAGCAGTTGTCCCGGCAAACGATCGACGGTTATCTGCTCATTAGGCGACAAAATAACCAGCTTCTCGATCATGTTTTCCATTTCCCGCACGTTGCCGGGCCACTTGTATTTGGCGAAAAGCTTCAGCACCTGCGGAGAAAACGTGTTGAACATGCCGTATTTTTGATTGAACTTTTCGAGAAAGTAATTGGCCAGCGGCAGAATGTCCTTCTGCCTTTCCGCCAGCGGCGGAATCTTCAGGGAAACGACATTGAGGCGGTAATACAGATCCCGGCGGAATTTGCCGGCTTGCACCATTTCTTCCAGGTTGCGGTTGGTGGCGGCGATTATCCGCGATTTCATCTCGATGGTCTTGATCCCGCCCAGACGGGTGAACTGCATATCCTGAAGCACTCCGAGCAGCTTAACCTGCAGATGCATGGGGATTTCGCCGATTTCATCCAGAAAGACGGTCCCCCCGTCGGCGATTTCAAAGAGGCCGGGTTTGCCTGTTTTCGTGGCGCTGGTGAACGCCCCCTTCTCATAGCCGAACAATTCGCTTTCCAGCAGGTTTTCGGGAATGGCTCCGCAGTTGATTTTGACAAACGAACCGGTTTTCAACTCGCTGTTCTTGTGGATGGTCCGCGCCACCACTTCTTTGCCCACCCCGGAATCACCAGTTATCAGCACGGTGGCGTTGGTGGGAGCAACCTTAATGGCAACCGAAAAAATATTTTTCATGGCCTGGCTTTCGGCAATTACACCTTTAATTTCAGCCTGTTGACTGCGCAGGTGCATGATCTCCGAGTAGTACTTCTCCGAAAGCTCCCTGGCTTGTTCGAGCTGGGACTTGATAGTGATGAGTTCAGTAATATCGCGGACGTTGGAGATTACCCGAACGATTTTGCCATTTTCGTCAAATACAGGGCTGGCAGTGTGCAAGGTAAGTTTGCCGGATTTCAGCTTGGGCATCGTCGTAGCCGTGTCACCGGTTTTAAGCACTTTCGCGACAACCGATTCCGAAGCGAAGCCTTGTTCGATGACCTGCTCCATCGTCAATCCCATCATCTCGGAGGCGTCGATACCGGTAATCCGGCAGTACGCTTCGTTGTATTTAATGGCTATGCCATTGCCGTCGGTTATGAAAATGCCGTCATAGGCGGATTTCAGCGTGGCGTCCAATTCCCGGTAAGTTTGCTGGGAATCCTTGAGCTCACTGATATCGTGCCAGACAAAAGCTGTCCCGATAAATTCGCCGTCGGCAAAAACCGGCTGACGCTTGACGCCATACGTATTGCCCTGATAATCGATTTCGCAAGTGGTTGCTTTCCCGGCGTCGGTTAAGGCCATCTTTGCTACGTCGGGAATATCGGTCATGGCAAGTTCCTGCGGAGGCGCCAGGCGTAAATTCTTGCTAGCCGCCTTGTTGGCAAAAACAACAACTCCTTTACAATTGACAAAATAGACGGGATCATCCATAGTATCGACTATTGATGCAAAGATAACCTCAGTTGCTTTCATGCCATTTGCCTCCCTACGGCAATCTTTCTGCTAAGGCTAGGAAAAATTTCTGCAGCAAGGATTAATACTCCTGCACGCCAAAGTTCTCAAGCAAAAACTGGTCAACCGGCCAAAGCCAATTCTGCTGCAAGATTATATGTCAGGCAACTATATTTTTTTGGTTCCTATGCCTCATGCTGCTCTTCGCTCCACCCTACTTCCCAGGATAGCATCATAATTGTGATGCTTTAACAGCATACTTCTCAATACAACCGCGGTTTCTTATTGCCCCGTATATCACGTAAGTTCGCCTTGTCGGAAACGCCAACAGCGTTTCCGACCGTCATACGGTTTCCGGCGGCGAAAAACCAAGGTCTAGTGATGAAAAGTCCTGGGTAACTTCGGAAATTGAAAAAAACGACATTGCCACATGGCGCAACGATGGACTTATCGAATTTGAAGACGGAACTAAACAGTTAAAAAAGATTAAAGCGAATTGATGAGCTCAATGAAGCTATTACTCTGGCGAATAAGGCCGCAAATAAAAAAGCTCCGACGATATTGACGCCGGAACAATTGAACGCGGCCAGAACCAGGGAAGAGCAGCACCAGGCTCTCCTGAACTCAGGATTACGCTTCAAGGCAATGAGGGACGGAGACGAGACCGTTCAGAATACCGCTAACTGGCACCAATCACCAATCTCCCCGGCGTTTCGGCTGCGATTACGACCGCATATGATACGCTAAAACCCCGAAGGAGTTGATCGTGTGCGGGCCGGAGGTTTTAGGGTTCTGATTTGCATCGTCATGGTTGCCGTGTTTTTCGCGGCAAGTGCTTCGGTCGCGTTTGCCGGGGCGAGCGTCAAATGGTACACCGCCGGCGTTTATTATGACGGTACCGGGCGTATGGTCATTTCCGGCTACTTCAAGAACGAAGGAACGGTTACCGTGGACAGGATAAACTGGATCACATTGAACGTGGAACTCGTACGGACCGACGGAACGCGGTGGCTTGCCTATACGGACACTTGGCGCAATATCGCCGTCGTATTGCGTCCGGGGGAAATCTACCGCTGCAATTTGCGCAGCGTGGAGATGGCCCAACAGTTCCGTTTCCAGGGTTACCGCGTGTACGGAACGATAAACTACCATGCAGCAGACCTTCCGGACGCATGACAAGGCCGTTTCTCAAAAATAAAATGCCGGTGGTTCGTGGCGTCCGCCACTGCCGCCGGCCTCGCTTTTATTTGTCCCGCTCTTCGTCAGTACCAGTCAACATGTACATAGGTAAAAAATGTGATCGTGTAGCCATCGGGCAGACCGACGCTAAATCTGCGGATATTAAACTCGGTAGTTTCCGCGACGCTGTGGATGGCGCGTTTTATGTCGGCGCCGTTGTCCCGCGCCTTGGAATAAACATCATCGACATCGGCAACTTTTATAAGGGTTTCCGTGCCGATACCGAGCTGATTCTCGCCGAAATCCACCCCGCGGGACGAAGCGTATAACCGCCGCGATTCGAGCATCAGGAAGACGCTGCGATAATCCATGACGGCGAATTCGCCGCCGTCGGACATGCGGTGGAGCGAAAACCCGAGGCGCTTTTCCAGATATTCCACGTTGGCGGTGACATCGTCGACGACGAGAAGCGGTATAAGCTGTGCCTGCAAGGCAAATTCCCTCCAAACGCGTTTTATCCGGCACCCCCATAGTATTCGCATAATAATCAAATCTACTCGTCGACGCCGAAGCCATCGCAGAGAGGCGGCAACATAGTCGGCAGCCTCACCCGGGGTCTTGCTTAAATTTCTCTGGCCGCGAGAAAAACGCCGCAAAAAATGAGCGGCGTTTTCATATAAGATCTAGGCATCGGCCAATACTTTGTCCAGAGCGGCGGACAGGATGGAAATCATCGCATCGCTGTCTTGCTCGCTGACGATGAGCGGCGGCATCAGCCTTATCGTCGCCGGCCGCGGCGAATTGATCAGCAACCCGTTGGCCAGACATTCTTTTACTACCTCGCTCCCCTTCTCGGCCGGGAGATCAAAGGCCACCAGCAAGCCCTTGCCGCGAATACCGGCGAGATTGTACTTCGCGGCGATCTTTTCCAGTTGCCGGATAAGATATGCTCCTTGCACCTCGGCGTTGTGGACGAGGTTCTTGCCGAGCACCTCTTCGAGCACAGCGATGCCCACCGCCATCGCCAAAGGTTGACCCGAATATGTCCCTCCCTGGTCGCCGGGCGCGAAAATATTGTACTGCTCTTTGGTCAGCATCGCGGCGAGCGGAAAACCGCCCCCCAGGCCTTTGGCCAGCGTCATGACGTCCGGCTCGACCTGATAATGCTCGTAGGCAAAAAGCCTGCCCGTTCTGCCTACCCCTGTCTGCACCTCGTCAAAAATAAGCAAAATACCGTTGTCGTCACAAATTTTCCGCACTTCGTGAATATAGGCCTCGCTGCACTCGTGGACACCGCCTTCGCCTTGAACCGGCTCCAGCATAATCGCGCAGGTCAGCGGACCGATCGCGGCCTTCAAGGCAGCCGTATCGTTCAACGGCACATGCTTAAAACCCGGAACCTTCGGTGCGAATAAATCCTGCCAGGCCGCCTTTCCCGTGGCGGACATCGTTGCCAGTGTCCGGCCGTGAAAACTGTTGACCGTGGTGATGATCTCGAAGGCGCCATTCTTGAACTTGCTGCCGTACTTTCGCGCCAGCTTGATCGCGCTTTCGTTCGCTTCCGCCCCGCTGCTCGCGAAGAACACCCGCTCGAAGCAGGAGTTGGCGGTGAGCAGCTTGGCAAAATTAATCATCGGTTCATTGAAAAACGACGGGCTGGCGTTGACCAATTCCCGGCATTGCCGCACCAGCGTCTCCGCGATGACGGCCGGACAATGCCCCAGCGAGGTTACCGCCCACCCGCCGACAAAGTCCAAATACTTTCGTTCCTCCGTGTCCCAGAGATACATGCCTGCGCCGTGTTTCATCACGATATCCGGCCTGATTGCCGTAAACAGGATAGACCGCTTGGCTTCCGCCAGCAGATCGGACGTGGGTTGCCGAAGATCGCCCATCAGAGGTTCCCTCCTGTCAAGTTTGTTTTGTATTATTATACACTTCAATGTTTATTTATGCAACAAACTTTTTCACCCGGCGTCGTATCCTTTGCGGGACGCTTCCCGCCTATAGGGGTAAAGGAGGTGAACCGACGATGTCGTTGAGCATGAAAACGATCGAGATGATCGCCGTCGGGGGTGCCCGTTACACTGCGGGCTGACCGTCCGCAGGTCGAGGCTTCCCGGCCTGCAGGCCACCGTCATCGACGCCAGCAAGCTGCACGCTTTCGACCGCGAGGCGAACTTCGAAATCTTCGACCTGCCCAGAGAGCGAATCGAAGGTTATGCACGCGCCGTTGCCGAGCGCACGGCCCGGCCGCACACGTCAATAGTCGAAGCACAAAAGAAGGCGCTCCCGCAGGAGTGCCTTCTTTATCTAGGTATCGTCTGGTCGGGCCTCTTACCGTCCTGCCCGGGACAACCTAGAGCAACCTTCCTTACAGTGGGTAACCGGACGGAGCGTCATCCATACCATCTCCGTCACCTCCTTTCACGAGCACCGGCGTCTGTTTGCACCGACCTTACACCGGACAGGTCGCCCGGCATTGCCAGCATTTTATCAGATTATGGCCGCGGGGCGATTTCACCGCCAGGTTGCCGCGGCACTTCAGCTGCTCCACCGAGCCGCTGCCGGCGAGCGCGCCGACCGGGCACGCCTCCAGGCACCGCCGGCACCCGGGCGGGCAGAGCCCGGCGACGTCCGGCTGCCTGCCGGCTTCGGCCGCCGCGAGGGTGGGCGGGCATGGGCCGCCGGCGGGAAAGGCTTGTCGGTCAGGATGGAGACGAGCGTTTGATGTTGCTCGTGTGGTGGGCCGTGTAAACGACCTGGTTCCCGGCGGCCACCGCGCCGCGCGGCAGGGCTCGCGCCAAGACGACGACCCCTTTGGCCTGCGGCATTATATCCCGCGGCCGGAAACCTTCCGGCGCATCGCCGAAGTCGGCCGCGGCCGCGAACCCCACCAGGTCCGCCCCGCGGGACAGCGCATAGTCACGAACCTTCTCTGCGAGCATCTTCTTCCCCTCCGTACGGTTCTTTCGAGAGCTTACAGCGCCAGCTTCATGGCGACGGCCGACGAGCAGCAGGTGCTCACGGCCGGGCTGGCGAGGAAGGCCGCCGGCACGTCAGCCCGGTCGACGGGCGTGAAGCCGCGCTGGGCGAAGTAGCCGGCCGCCGTGTTGGTGAACAGGTAGGCGACGGCGCTACCGGCCGCCTTGGCCCGTGCGAGGGCCTCGTCCATGAGGGCCGCGGCCACGCCGGCCTTGCGGGCCGCGGGCGCGACCGCCAGCGAGCGGATGAGCGCGGCGCCGGGCGCGTATTCGCCGCCGACGACGCCTACGACGCCGCTGCGGTCGGCGACCAGGAAACGCTCCAGGCTGGCGGCGATCGCCACCGCCGTTAGGCCGGAGGCGGCGAGCAGCGCCTCGATGGCCGGCACATCCGCGGACCGCGCGGGGCGGATGGCGTAGTCCTTGCCGGCCGCCAGCGGGCTGGCCGGTTTCTTCGCCCGCACGAAGGCGCTGACCACGCTGCCGTTGCATTCGGCCAGTTCGGCGGGCGACGCTCCGGGGACGATCTTCGCGGCCGCTGGGCTCGTCAGGTCGTACACCCTGGTGACGACGACCTCGATATCCCGGAAACCCGCCGCGGCTAGTTTGGCCTTGTATTCGCCGTCGGTCAGCGCCCCGGCGACGCACCCCGCCCAGGCGAGGAAGCTTTTGCGGACCGATTCCGGCAGCGGCTTGGTGGTGACGATGTCCGAGACGGCGATCCGGCCGCCGGGCCGCAGGACGCGGAAGATTTCGCGGAAGACCTGGTCCTTGTCGGCCGACAGGTTGATGACGCAGTTGGAGATGACGACATCGACCGCACCCGCCGGCAGGGGGATGTCTTCAATGTGGCCTTTTAGGAACTCGGCGTTGGTCAGGCCCGACTTGCCCTTGTTGGCATTGGCCTCGGCCAGCATCTCGTCCGTCATGTCGAGCCCGTACGCCTTGCCGGCCGGCCCGACCCGCCTGGCGGACAGCAGTACGTCCAGCCCGGCGCCGCTGCCGAGGTCGAGGACGGTCTCGCCGGCGTACAGGTTGCCGAGGGCCGTGGGGTTGCCGCAACCGAGCGAGGTGGCGAGAAGGTTTTCCGGCAGGCCTTCGACCTCGGCGCCGTAGAGGCCGCCGGTTATCGCCCTGGTGGCGTCGCCGCTGTCGCCGCAGCAGCCCGTGGAGCCGCAGCAGCCCGCTTTCGCGGTGATCGCCTGGGCATATTTCTTACGCACCTGTTCGCGGATGTCGTCGTTCATGATTTGCCTCCTGCCACAGCAGGTCGCTTCGAACACTTCGATTTTCACGCTGTTTCCCTCCCTGTCAAACTACCAGATTGAAAAGATAACCGGTGAAGATGATGGCGACCGCGAGGATGCCGGCGAACACGCCGATGAGCTTCGGCTTGAGCACGCGGCGGAGGATGATCATCTCGGGGAAGCTGATGGCGCTGACCGCCATCATGAAGGCCAGCGAGGTGCCCAGCGGCAGCCCCTTCTCGATCAGGGCGTAGATGATCGGCACCATGCCGGAGGCGCTGTTGTACAGCGGGACGCCGAGCAGCACGGCGAGCGGCACGGCCAGCGGGTTGTCGCGGCCGGCGTACTCGACCAGGAAGGCGTCGGGCACGTAGCCGTGAATAAAGCCGCCGACAGCCAGGGCCGCGATTATATATGGGCCGATCTTTTTCAACAGGTCGATGGTGAAGTCCTTGGCCGCCTGGCAGCGCTCGGGAAATGTCGGCTCATAGACCTCGATGTCGCCGCTTTTGATCTGATAGACGTATTCTTCGACCAGATTCTCCAGGCCGAGCTTGCCGATGACGTAGCCGGCGACGACGGCGATGATCACGCCGGTAACCGTGTACAGCAGCGCCACCTTCCACCCGAACAGCCCCAGCAGCATCACGAGGGCGATCTCGTTGACCATCGGCGACGAGATGAGGAAGGAGAAGGTCACGCCGAGCGGCACGCCGGCTTCGATGAAGCCGATGAACAGCGGCACGGCCGAGCACGAGCAGAAGGGCGTCATGATGCCGATGAGCGCTGCCAAGATGTTGCCGACGATGGTGTGGCGGCGGCTGAGGAACTTCTTCGTCTTCTCGGGCGGGAAGTAGGAACGGATGACGGTGATGACGAAGATCGCCACCGCCAGCAGCAGGAACAGCTTCGGCGCGTCGTACACGAAGAAATACAGGGCGTCCGTGAAGGGGTTGCCGGGCGCCAGCCCCAACCAGCGGTAGACGACGAGGCCGGCGAAAAATTCAAACATGATTTACTACCTCTTTTCGATGCCGCAGCCGCTGCTATCGAGCCTGATATCGCAGCAGTCCGGACTGGTTATCGCTTCGGACAGCAGCACGAGGCTGTCGAGGACTTGGTCGCACTTGTCGGCCGGCAGCAGGTCGACGATGTCCGCGAAATATCTTTCCATGCGTTTTTCCAGGTCGGCGAACACCGCCTTGCCGTTGTCGCTCAGCGCCAGCGTCACGTAACGCCGGTCGGCGGCGTCCGTCTCGCGGAGCACGAGCCCCGTGTTCACGAGGTTGTCGACCGACCTGCTGACAGTGCTCTTGTCGAGCCGCAGCAGCTCGGCCAGGTCATTGAGCGACATCCGCTCGGCCCGGCCGAGCTCCACGATCACGTGGCACTGGGCGATGGTGATCCCGCAGCAGGACGCCTCGCCCCGCTCGAGGATGCCGAGCCGCCGCATGAGCATCCGCAGCGTTTCGCGCAGTTTCTTAGCTTGTTTATCGTCAGCCAAATTTTAGCACCTCCTGATACCATTATAGTAATTTAATTGCATATTGCAACAGTTTCTTTTTAAAACATTTGCAAATTGCACCGAATCTCGTTCCAGCCTTTGCCTCTATTGCCGTCTGCCGGTAGCCGGACAGGCAAAAAATCGTCCTGGAGAACCGTTTACGATTTTTGGTTATTGCCTGCCGGTCGGCCGGCAATCCCAGTTTGCGGGCGTGCCATAACCTTCCTCGCCAGCATCGACAGGAACCGACACATAAAACACGAATATTACAGCATGAATCAGTTAACATAACACTAGATTGGGGTGTATACACAAATGACAATCGGCTTAACAAAGAACAAACTGCTCGTGGCCCTGCTCTCGTTTTCGCTGCTTTCCACATCGTTCGGCGGCGTCCTCGCCCTCCCTGCCGCCGCCGCTGCCGACACGTCGGCCGAGAACACGGTCAAGGACGGCCCGAATACCGGTCTGCTGGCAGCCGTCGCCGCCGTCGGCCTGATCGCTGTCCTGTCCCACGGCGGATCGTCCGGCGACAAGGCTGCGCCGTCCAAATCTTCTGGTTCGGGTTCCGCAGGGTCCGGGACGTCGTCCGGCACCGGCCAGACCGGCGGCACCGGCTCGGCCAGCGAACAGCAGCAGGCGCTCAGCCTTCTGAACCAGGACCGGGCTGCCAACGGCCTGCCGGCCCTGAAGACCAACGCCCAGCTGGCCCAACTGGCGACAAACTACGCCGCCGACATGATCAATCGCGGCTACTTCGCCCACAACAACCCCGAGGGCCTCACGCCGTTCGACCGCATGAAACAGGCCGGGATAAGCTACAAGTACGCCGGCGAGAACCTGGCGATCAACACCAGCATTCCCAGCGCCGAGTCGGCCTTCATGAACAGCTCCGGGCATCGCGCCAACATCTTGAGTCCCAATTACACCGACGTGGGCATCGGCGTGGTACATAACGCCAAGGGCCAGGTGTACGTCGTCCAGGAATTCATCGGCCGCTGACGCCTTCTTAATGAAACCGAAAGCCCTGCAGCGCATCGTCTGCAGGGCTTTTTCGCTATTCGTGGCCTTCCTGGCCGCCGTGGTGCGGCCGGTTTATTTCTTCCTTCACCAGATACAGCGGCCGCCGCTTGACCTCTTCGAATATCCGGCCGACGTATTCGCCGATGATGCCCATGAAAACCAGCTGGAGGCCGCCGAGGAGCAGGATGCTGGCCGAGATGGTCGCCCAGCCGGGTACCGCCTCGTCGGTAAAATACTTGATATAGACTACGTGAGCGGTGAGGCCTAAGCTGATTATGCCGCAGGCGATCCCGGTGTAGAAGGCGAAGCGGAGGGGCAGCTTGGAATAGGCGGTGATGCCGTCGAGGGCGAAGGTCATCATTTTGCGGAGGGAAAACTTCGACACGCCGGCATGACGCGGCGGGGCGACGAATTCGAGCGTCGTCTGCCGGTAGCCGATGTCGCTGATCATGCCGCGGATGAAGCGGGCCGTCTCCCGGAAACGGCGGAAGCTGGCCACCACCCGCTTATCGAGCAGCCGGAAATCGGAGCCGCCTTCGCGGACGCGCACCTTGGACATGGCGTTCATAAGCCAATAGAAGGAGCTGGATGTGAACTTCTTGAACCAGGAAGCCCCTTCGGTCGTCAGGCGGATGGTCTGGACGACGTCGAAGCCTTCCTCCCATTTGGCGATCAATTGGGGCAGCATCTCGGGCGGGTGCTGCATATCGCCGTCCATGGTTATGACGGCGTCGCCCCCGGCATGGTCGAGGCCACAGGACAGCGCCACCTGGTGGCCGTAATTGCGGGCGAGGAGGAGGGCCTGCACGCGTTCGTCCTCGCCAGCGAGGCGGTGGAGGATGGCCGGCGTGGCGTCCCGGGACCCGTCGTCCACGAAGATGATTTCGAAGCGGTACGGCAGGTTTTCCATGTGCCGGCAGACTTCCTGCTTGAATATATCGATATTGTCCTGCTCGTTGAACACGGGCACGACGATGGATACGAGTTTCACCCTCATCCTCCTCCGTCAGGTTCCTTTCGCCGCTTACGACGGCTTCCCGCCGTTCTTCGCCAGGTCCTGGCGCAGAACGGCCGCGCCGTGAAGGTAGATATGCCTGATGTCCCGCTGCCCCTTGTCGGTATTCCAAAGGATGAGGACGCGAATGCAGCGGTCCGGCCCCGCGGGGCTGTCGATCTCCTGCGTGCCGAACAGCGGCACGTCCGTCCAGCCCATGGCCCGGGCGGCGGCGGCCGGAAAGGCCGCGTCCAGGTCGGGGGTCGAGCTGAAGATAACGGCGCCGATGTCCTCGCACGCTATGCCGTTTTCGGCCGCCAGGGCGGCGATAAGTTCGCCGGTGCGGCGCAATATCCCGTCCCGGTCGTTGGCTTCGACGGTCGTGGCGCCGCGTACGCCGCGCAACATAGTACTCCCCCCTTTCCGCAAATTATTATCTAGTTCGTGCGCCTGGCGCTTTTTTCCTGCCTGGGAGCGGGTAAAAACCCCGACGGGAAGAGAAGACCCGGCTTTAAGCCGGGTTTTCTCTTCCCTCTAGGATTTGGGGGCAAAGGTGTGGCAGTTGGTCTGCTCGCTCTGTCCGGCCTGGCTGCCGCCGCCGTCGACGTTGACCTCGATGGCGGATGCGGCGCAATGCTCGCCCTGTTTCCAGAACTTGCAGGTCTGGACGGTGCATTTCACATTCGACAAAGCCATATCGTCACCTCCTCGGAATTATGCCCCTAGTATGGACTGCGCCCCTGGCGTTTATGCCGGAGAAAAGGAAAAACCGGGATAAATATCCCGGTTTTCATATAAGTTTCCAGCCTTCAAGCTGCAACGACTTGAACCCGAACAAACTGCGCAGCTTGATGACGAGCGGGAACGGCGAGTCGAGGTCGCACGGCAGATGGAGTTCGACGCCGGCGACCGTCAGCCGGCGGTATTCGCCGGGTTGTTTCGGCAGCCCCAGTCCCACGGACGGGGTAAGTTTGATCCGCCCTCAGCAGAGGCTGATGCCCTGGAAGGAGACGAGATGGGCGACGCCGCCGCGCGCGAGGATGTAGTCGCGGGCTTTGGCGTCAATCGCCAGGTCCATGCCAGTCACCTCCACCCTGCTCACAGTTCGGCCAGCCGCTCGCGCAGCGCGGCGAGGCCGTCCTGCGTATCCTCGGGCTGAGCGGCGGCGATGGCCGGGAAAGCGCCGACCTCGATCGTTTCGAGGAGCGGTCGGCGGGCCTGATCGTAGAACACGCCGTACCATACGCCGGCCACGCCGCTCTCCAGCCACTCGGCCGGCTCGGTGCTGTTTTCGATGGCGATGCGGACCCCGCCCTGGCCGAGGCATTCGCGGATAGCCTGGCGCTCGTCCTGGGTGAGCCCCATCTTGTTGATGTAAATGGTCCAGCTCTCGCCGCCCGCCAGGAACCGCTCCACGGCGGCGGCGATTTCGGCCAGCACGGCCTTCGCCTTGTCGGTCGTCCCGCTCTCGGTTGTCAGCATGCGCTCACCTCCACCTGCCAGGCGGCCAGTTCGGCCACCACGGCCGCCACCGCCTTATCCACGGCCGCGGCGACAACGGAGGTAAGTTCCAGGCCGACGTCGAGCGATTCCGGCTGGACGCCGAGGACGACGACTTCCGCCACGGGCCGCCCGGTGGCGGCGAGCACGGCCAGCACGTCCTTGATGCCGAGCTCGTGGAGGGAAACTTTTTCCCGGAAATACGCCTGGACTTCTTCGCCGGCCAAGCGGTAGAACGTCCCAGGCGGTCCGTCGCCGGCGATTGCGTCGACGACGATCAGCCGCTGCGTCCCGGTGAGGAAGCGCAGCAAATCCATGCCAAGGGTACCGCCGTCCAGCACCTGGACGGCGGCGGGGAAGCGGTAGCGGCGGAGGAGTTCTTCCACCACCCTGACGCCGAAGCCCTCATCCTTGAGCAGGATGTTGCCTATTCCTAATACGGTTAGCTGCGGGGCACGTTCCGTTGTCATCAGCGATGTCTCCTATATCCGCAGGCTCGTGGGCGTAGAACTTGACGCCGGAAAACATGCTCGACACCTCGCCTTCGCGCTCCATGAAATCGGAGCGGATGGCCATGTACACGTGGACGATGACGAACAGGACGATCAGCCAGGCCACGTAATGGTGGACGACGTGGACGGTGTACTCGCCGCCGAGCAAGCTGTTGACCGGGCCGAAGAACTTCGCGCCCAAGCCGTTGGGGTTGACCATGGTGTACATTGCGAAGCCGGTGACCGCCTCAATGGCGAGGAGGACGTACACGGCCAGGTACGAGCTGCGGGCGAGGGAATTGCGCAGATACGGCTGATGGGTAGGCCGCAGGAAGAGGTAATGGAGCGTCGTATCGACCAAGCCCTGCCAGTAGAGCGCCGTCCAGAACTTCGGCAGCAGGCGGTCGCCCTTGTTGACGGCAAAGCCGTAGACCCGCAGGATGAAGGCGAACACGAGGATGTACGCGGCCGCGAAATGCACGTAGCGGATGCTGTTCATCGACAGCAGCCCGAAGGCCGGCTCGCTGCCCCGGTTGGCGGCGAAGAAGGGGTTGCCGATGTACAGGCCGGTGGCGAAGAGGATAACGACCGACCCGACCATCAGCCAGTGGAAAAGCCTCAACCACGGGCTGTAGATGTAGTATTCCTTCGACTGACCCTCATGCATGCTTCTCCCTCCTAACCTTTGAAATAGGGATCGGTATGCACGATGCCCACTTCCTTGCCGGTGGCGTCGTAGAGGTGGGTGGCGCAGGCGATGCACGGGTCGAAGGAGTGGATGGTCTTGAGGATCTCGAGCGGCTTGTCGGCGACCTTGACCTTGGTGTCGATCATGCTGGCCTCGTATGCGCCGTGGCCGGCCTTGTCGTCGCGCGGGCAGCCGTTCCACGTCGTGGGCACGATGGCCTGGTAGTTGGCGATCTTGCCGCCCTTGATGTTCACCCAGTGGCCGAGCGCACCGCGCGGCGCCTCGTGCAGGCCGACGCCCTTGGCGTCCTTGGGCCAGGCGGCCGGATCCCACTTGGCGGTGTTGGCGACGGTGGTGTCGCCGGAACGGATATTCTTGACCAGTTTATCGAAGTAGTATTTGTTGATGTACGCGTTGAGCTGGGCCTCCAGGCCGCGGACGGCCGTGCGGCCGACCATAGTGGGCATCCAGACCTCGGGCGGCAGGCCGAGGACCTTGGAGACGGCCTCGATCTGGTCGACGACCATCTTCTCGGCCCAGGTGGGCTGGATGACGCCCTTCTTGACCTTGGTGTAGACGATGATGTAGCGGGCCAGCGGGCCGACCTCGGCCATTTTGCCCCGCCACTTCGGGGTCTTGAGCCACGAGTACTTGCCTGTCTCGTCGAGGAACTTCCATTCCGTCTTGGAGCCTTCCTTGGGGCCGGTGTACTTCTGGTCGGTCACGCCCTCGAAGGGGTGGAGGTCCTTGCCGGCCTGCGGGTAAGTGTACCAGGAGTGGTCGACACCCTCGGCGATGATCGCCGGGTCGGCGTAGTCCTTGCCGGACAAATCGTGGTAGACGGCCGCATTCAGCCCCTTGCCGAAGTTCTCGACGACGCCGTTGGCGCGCAGGAGCAGCTTCTTGTGGAAGTCGCCGTTGGCGGTGCCGCTGTAGGGCTCGTCCGGGAAGTCGCCGTAGCCGAGTACGCGTTCCTTCGCCAGGCCGCCTCCGTCCACGTAGCCCTTTTGGACGTACATGTGGCCGATGGCCAGGAGATCGGGCAGGTAGAAGTAGTTGACGAGGTTGATAGCCAGCATGATCGACTGGTCGACGACCGCCAGGCGCTCGCTGTTGACCGGGGCATTCGCATCGTTCATCGAGATCGAGCAGGGCATGCCGCCTACGATGTAGTGCGGATGCGGGTTCTTGCCGCCGAAGACCACGTGGGAGCCGACCAGCTCGCGCTGACGGTCGAGCATGTTGAGGTAGTGGCCGACGGCCATGAGGTGGACCTCAGGCGGCAGCAACTGATAGTCGGGGTGGTCCCACCAGTGGGCGGCGAAGATGCCGAGCTGGCCGCTCTCCACGATCTGCTTGACCTTGGCCTGGACCGCCTTGTAGTACGCGGTCGTGGCCTTGGGGAAATCCTTGGGGTAGGCGTCGAAGCTGAAGTCCATCGGGCCGGCCAGCGGCAGGGCGTACTTGTCGAGCACGACGTTCTGCAGCGCCGCGGTGGCGGCCGGGTCGGCCTTGAGGGCCTCGACCGGGCTGACCCAGTCGAGCGCGTGGAGGTGATAGAAGTGGACGAGATGGTCCTGGGCGATCTGGGTGGCGTTCATGATGTTGCGCATGTAGTTGGCGTTCTTGGGGATCTCGATGCCCAGAGCGTCCTCGACCGAGCGTAGCGAGGCGAGGGCGTGGACGGTGGTGCAGACGCCGCAGATGCGCTGCACGAACGCCCAGGCGTCGCGCGGGTCGCGATCCTTGAGGATGAGCTCGATGCCCCGCCAGGCGGTGCCGCTCGACAGGGCGTCCTCCACCTTGCCGGTGGCTTCGTCTATTTTCAGTTCGACCCGCAGGTGGCCTTCGATGCGGGTGACGGGATCGACTACAATTCGCTTCATGCCTCAGGCCCCCTCACGTCAGTATCTTGCTTGTTCTGCTTGTTTTTCTGCACGGCCGACAGCGCCCCGTGGACGACAACCCCGGCCGCGGCGACGCCGGCCGCGATCATGCCGAGCTTATCGGCGTCGGCGATCGTGCCGGGCAGCGGGACATTGGGCAGCCGCTCGTAGAACGGTCCGTTGTCCCAGAAGTTCGGGCTGCCGCAGCCGAAACAGGGCGCCCCCGACTGGATGGGATACGACAAGCCGTTCCACCAGCGCATATTGCCGCAAGAGTTGTAGGCCTCGGGCCCGCGGCAGCCCATCTTGTACAGGCACCAGCCGGCCTTGGCCCCGGCGTCGTCGAATTTCTCGACGAACATGCCGGCGTCGAAGAAGGGGCGGCGGTAGCAGGTGTCGTGGATGCGGTTGCCGTAGAACTGCTTGGGTCGGCCCTGGCCGTCCAAAGGCGGCAGCTGGCCGAACAATGCGAAATGCATGACGACCGCCGTCATGACCTCGGGGATGGGCGGGCAGCCCGGCACCTTGACGATCGGTTTGCCGGAGACGACGTCGCTGACCGACACCGACTTGGTGGGATTGGGCTTGGCCGCCTGGATGCCGCCCCATGCGGCGCAGGAGCCGTACTCGACAATGGCCGCCGCGCCTGCGGCCGCTTCCTTGAGCGCCGCCAGGAACGTCCGGCCGCCCACCATGCAGTGGACGCCCTGGTCCGCCAGGGGCACGCCGCCCTCGACGGCGAGGATGTACTGGCCGGCATACTTTTTCATGAGTTCTTTAAGATGATGCTCTAACGGTTCGCCGGACGCGGCCGACAAGGTGTCGCTGTACTCCAAGGAAATCATTGTCAGCACGACGTCCGACGCCAGCGGCGACTGCGACCGGATGAACGACTCGTCGCAGCCGGTGCACTCATGGCCGTGCAGCCAGATGATCGGCGGCAGCGTCTTCTTTTCGGCCGCGGATACGACTTCCGGCAGCATGGCCGGCGGCAGGCCGAGCAGGCCGGCCACAGCCGTACACGTCTTCAGGAACGAACGCCGGCTGAGACCCCGGGACCGGAACAACCCCCATAACGAATCGCAATGGTCCATGATCCACCCCTCCCCAATTCTCTCTCTGCGAACAGGCTCACTTGCCCCGCGCGCGCCTTTCGGCGGGGGGGACAAGTGGGAATTTTCGCTATATTTGTCTTAATGGTATCATGAAACTGGGCTAGCGATGAACACGGCAAATTTTTATGGTGATATAGGCGGCGTTTATCCCCGGGGGGAGGGGGTGCGAAAAAATCAGCGTCCGCACCCGCACCACGGCTCCTCGGCCAGGTAGTCGCCGCCCGAATAATAATAGGCTCGCGCCCGGCAGCCGCCGCAGACGTCGCCGAAGCCGCAGCGTCCGCAGCCGCCTTTGAGAGGCTGGTGGCGCAGGTCGTGCAGCAGGCCGCTGTCCCGCCAGATGAGGTCGAACGGCGTTGCGCGCACGTTGCCGGCTTTCAGCGGCAGATAAGGGCAGGGATGTACGTCGCCGTTGGGGAGGACGACGCAGTAGGACGTACCGGCAAGGCAGCCTTTGGTGAACCGCGTCCTGATGCCCTTCTGTTTGGCGATGCGCATGAACTGCGGGGCGCAGGTCGGCTTGAGCTCGATCGGCACCGCGGCCTGCTTGGCGAGGATGCGTTCGAGCAGCGCTTCGTACTGGGCGGTTTTGAGGGTGGTCTCCTCAATGTCGCGGGCCCGGCCGGTGGGCACGAGGAAAAATATGTGATGGGCCACCGCCCCCAGCTCGACGGCCAGGTCGGTGATCGCCGTGACCTCGGCCTCGTTCCAGTCCATGACCGTCGTGTGGATCTGGAAGGCCAGACCTGCTTCGCGGCAGGCGGCGATGCCGCGCATCGTCTCCTCCCACGCCCCGGCGTAGCCCCGGAACTTGTCGTGCTTTTCCCGGTCGCGGCTGTCGAGGCTGATGCCGGCGCAGGCCGCGCCTGCCTCCTTGAGAG
>MTLD01000641.1_pt1 | contig 30369 bp, 44 predicted proteins | sample 1982471 | NCBI WGS metagenome assembly MTLD01 (sample SAMN05712604, study PRJNA340218) | biofilm metagenome | isolation source: sample SPM anode biofilm adapted to -50 mV | place: USA | collected 2012-02-03 | reverse complement strand
CTGCCGGAAATTATGGCGCTGCCACTGCCGGATATAAAGGCGCTGCCACTGCCGGAGAGAATGGCGCTGCCACGTCAAGAGGAACAGTTTCTGTGGGAGATAACGGCTGCGGCCTAGTGCGCGGAAACGGTGTGAAAATTAAAGGTGGCATTGGTTCTGTACTTGTTATCTGCGAGGAAAACAAGAACGATTACGACATTGCTTCGTGGAAAGTTGTTGTTGTAGATGGTGAAAAGATTAAGGCTGACGCGTTTTATCGCCTCATAAACGGCGAGTTTGTGGAGGTAGAAGATGAATGACGTAACTATGGTAAAACTAGCCGATGCCCTCGATTCCGTTAATCTTTGCATCCACAGAGCGGCGCAAGAGTGCGATTGGACAGTATACAACGACTTGCAGGTTGCTGCTGACGTTTTAAAGGCGGCAAGTGCAGTAAAGGAGTCTGGTAAATATGAGATGCAAACAGTGTGACAAGATCCTGCAAAGCACGTTCGAGCATGAAGAAGGAAAGTGCGAAGATTGCTTGCTGACAGAACCTTGCTCCAACTGCGGCGAGATGGTTAAAACTGGCGATATGGTGCAATCGTTCTACGTGCAAGGATGGCTGTGCCCAGAGTGCGCTGCGGCGATTGAGAAGGAGGCTCGCGAACATGTTGAACTTCCAAGCGCGAGTTGAAGGAACGTATGCAGACGGAACGACGATTGTTGCAACGATTCCTTTCAAGGCTGTCGATAAGGATTTTGCAAGCGATTCTGCTAAAAGTGCTTTTTGCCAGTGGCATTATAAGCACAACACTAAAGAGCGTATGACCTTTGGTCAAACAAAGGTTCTTGAGATTACGGAGGTGGCGTGATGTTTAAACACTATGAGGCATTGCGTAGCGTTCCGAAAGACGCTTTGAAACCTATCGAGTTTGGAAACCTTAAAGGCAAGTCAGACATTAATCCCCAATGGCGCTATGAGGCAATGACTAAAGAGTTTGGGCCTTGCGGTATCGGATGGAAGTTTGAGGTAGTTAACACTTGGACGCAGCCAGCTAATGACGATCAAGTAATGGTATTTGTAGAGGTCAAGGCTTATATCAAAGATGGTAATGAGTGGAGTTACCCTGTACCGGCTATCGGCGGTGACTTCCTACTAAAGAAAGACAAGAACGGCTTACACGGTAACGATGAAGCATACAAAATGGCTACTACGGACGCATTAGGAACGGCTTTAAAGATGTTTGGCGTAGCCGCTGACATTTATCGCGGCATGAACGACACAAAGTATTCCATACAGCCGCAAACGCCTCCTACAGCGTCAAAACCTATTGTGACTAATCAACCTACTCAAACGCAGCAAAAACCGCAACATCAGGCTAATGCGAGCGTGTGCAAGTGCCATGATTGCGACGAGACTATCACGGAAAAGGTTGCAAGTTTTAGCACTAGCAAGTTTAAAAGGCCGCTGTGCATGAAATGCCAGCAGAAAGGAGCGACAGCATGAACCTGTACGAACTGACCACAAACTTTGTAGCGGTGCAAACGGCTATTGAGGAAGGAAATGCAGACCTGATCGACACCTTGGAGGCTATCGAGGGCGCGATTGAAGTCAAGGCCACAGGCATTATCGCCGTGACTCGAAACATCACTTCTCAGATTGAGGCTATCAAGGCCGAGGAAAAGCGGCTGGCTGATATGCGGAAAGCCAGAGAAAACCAGATCAAGCGGTTGAAAGAATACGTGCTTGAAAATATGCAGCAGACCGGCAAGGACAAAATCAAAACGGACTTGGGAGTGATGCGGATTCAACCATCACCGGCTGCGCTGCGAATCACCAAACCTGAGGATGTTCCTGCTGAGTATCAAACCATCGTGCCAGAGCATTATGAGGTGGACAACGAGCGTGTGAAGGCGGCACTAAAGGAAGGTAAGGCGGTTCCAGGGGCCGAGTTGGTGCAGGGTGTGCATTTGCGTATTGCTTAACAAAAATGATTGAGAGGGGGCGCTCAGCCCCCTTGGGGGTGAAGGTATGGCTGGATGGGTGAAGCTGCATAGGTGCCTCTTAGAAAAAGCGATTTGGAAAGATTCGACGCTAGAGCAAAAAAATATTCTTATTACGTTGCTTCTTATGGCTAGCCACAGTGAAAAATCTTGGGTTTGGAAAGGCCAAAAATTCACAGTCAAGCCTGGTCAATTTGTAACAAGTCTTGAGAAAATTGCTGCTGCTTGCGGAAGTGGGCTAACAAACCAAAATGTACGTACTGCGTTAGCGAAATTTGAAAAACTCGAATTTCTAACAAACGAATCAACAAACACCGGAAGGCTCATAACTATAGTAAATTGGGGCCTCTATCAAGACAAAGAAGATGAAGCTAACAAACAACCTAACAGACAGCTAACAGACCATCAACAAACAGCTAACAAACAACCTAACACCTATCAAGAAGATAAGAATAATAAGAATGATAAAGAAGATCTCTCTACGGGCGAAAGCGGAGAGGAGATTCCGCACTCGCTGCGATTGCAAAAATACATCTCTGAACAGCTTGGAGTGTTTTGTTTAGCTCATACCGATTTAGGCATAATAAAAAACTTTGCTGACAGAATCGACAGAGAAGATTTAGACCCTCTCTTGTTGGATGCGGCAATAAAGCACTCAGCGAAGAACGGAGCTAGAAGCGCCTCTTACATCGAAAAAGTTTTAAGCGGTTGGGAGTCCAAAGGAATACGCTCGCCGGACGAAATGAACGGCGGCAGGAAGGAGAGAGCAGCCGACGAGCTGACATTTCTGAACTATGACAGATACAAGTCTTGAGCAGCAGGTCATAGCGGCAATGCTGACAGACGGTGATTGTCTGAACGATGGCTTGGCTGAACTGAAAGCAGAGGACTTCTCGGACAACTTTAACCAGCACGTTTTTAACGCCATGGAGCGCATGTGGCAGAAGGAGCAGCCGGTCAACGCAATCACGGTGTATGAGGAAATCAAGTCTATCGCAAAAGGGCGCGGAACTTCTTGGATGGCGCTGAAAGATGCTTATTGGCCTAAAGGCACATTCGCTGAAATGGTACGGCGCGTGGTTGACTTCTCCAAAGCGAGAAAGCTGGCGAAAGCGGCACAGGCGGCGATACAGGCTTGCAGGGAGCAGGAGCCAGTTGACGCGGTTATAGAGAGCCTTGAAAGCGAGCTGTTTAGCTTGACCGGCGGCGAGGGTAAGGAAGATGTTATAACGCCAAAGCAGCAAGCAGAAGACATTCTTAGTGTGGTTGCTGAGCGGATGGACGAAAAGAGCCGCAACAAGAAGTGCTTGTATGTGTCATCGTATGAGCTGAACACGGCAACAGGCGGTCTTGAAGCAGGCGATCTAGTGATTATCTCAGGGCCAACAGGCGGCGGCAAAACAGCTCTTACGCAGAACATCGTGAAGGACATTGCAATTACGCAAAAGGTTACCTGTCTCTACATCAACACGGAAATGAGCAAAGGGCAAATGGCCTTGCGTTGGGCGGCGATCCTCTCTAGCGATGACGCTGTAAATAACACGACGCTTCGCGCAGGCAAGATTACAGACAATCAGTTTGGCAAGCTGACAGGCGATTTAGACGCGATGTACAACGGCGGATTGCATACGGTGACGATTCCAGAGCTAACCATACCGAAGATGCTGTCAGTGATTCGTAGGTACTCCATGCAGCACGGCATTAGGCTTGTAGCGGTGGACTACATCGGGCGAGTGGATACGATGAACAGCAACAAGGATGATTGGAAACAGCTTTTATCGGCGGCAAAGAAGCTGAAAACAGCAGGCCAGAAATACGGCTTGGTAGTGCTGATGGTAGCGCAGAATGATAAGTCTGGGAACCTTGCAATGGCCTCCTATATGGAGCATGAAGCAGACCTGCACTTGCACGTAAGGCCGCTAGATAAGGATGAACTTGGCAAGATGGATGGAGAGCCTTGGAATTACGCGGTGCAGATTAAGAAAGGCCGGTCAGCGCCGAAGGGTGCAATTCCGGTTCGGTATGTTGGAAACAAGCTAACTTTTGTTTACGACAAGGAGGTAGCGAAACATTATGAGGTGTTGGATGCAAATGAACAGATACAGCGAAAAGCTGCGGCGGTTGAGCAAACTCAGAGTAAAAGTAACTTTGCAAGCAGTCAACGGAGAGAAAGAAATGCTGAAATGCCGTGGTGAGTTAATGAGAATCAATCAGCTAATTGGAAAGCTGTATGAGAGGGGGCGGTTGGCGTGAGCGAGTGCAAGCATGAATTCAAATGGTTTGGATTCAATACAAGTAAGTGCGAATTGTGTGGATTGGTTATCCCAGACGAAATTGTGAATTTTTATCGTGATGAAATAAAAGATAGTTGCGCAAGGGAGTGGATTGACGAACTTTTAGAAGCAAAGAAAAAAAGTGGAGAACTACAAGCGCGATTAGAAGCAAACAATGAAGAATGTTGCGCTTGTAGCAAAGAGCGAGACGAACTGCGCGAACACATGCAAAAGTATATGAATGACGCTTTGCGCATGATGAAGGAGCGCGACGCCGCTTTAGCGAAGGCTGCGGTGCTGCGTGGGGCGCTGGAAGCGGCGTTGCATGGATTAGTAACAAGCCATAATTTACTAGCAACTGATAGGCCGGAAGTAGTGTGTTTGAATAATATTATTTGCAATAAGCACTCTATTGAGACAATGAAAGCAGTTAACGGCGAAGAAATTATGTGGACTACTGATAATAGCAAAGAAATTGAGGTTGCTACACAGGCGCTAGACACTACGCCAGTCGAAGCCGCCGAGCGTGTGCAGAAGTTGGTTGCGGCGCTGGAAACTCTTGACAAAGATTCCGGCAGCCCTTGGGTGCGTAACGTTGCAAAAGATGCCCTTGCCGAATGGAGGCGAGACAAATGTTCGTCATAGGCTTTCTAGCAGGCGGATTGTTCGGCGCATGTTTCGGTTGCATATTCGTGGCGATGTGCGTGGCTGCGAAGGTGGAGAAGGAGACTAGGTTGTAATGTTTAACTGCCAGCGATGTGAGCGAGACTTTAACCTACTTGGTAGAGATACACAAGGGAATGAATGTTGTCCTTTTTGCGGCAGCAGACATATTGTTGTTGCTCAGGAAGATGAAGAAGGTGAATAGTCATGACAGACGAGCAAAAGCGTCTTATGTAGAGCAAGCGCGCAGGATGATGCTGTACAACAAAGGGCTGACTGATGCGGCTTTAGCTGTGGCGCTGAATCTAACTAAAGCGGCTGTAAGCGATTGGAGAAAGCGCAACAAGCTGTCTGCCAACAACGCTAACAGACCGATGCCAAAGCCATACACGTATAAAGAAGCGCCTAAAGGTGCAAGCTGCGGAACTTGCAAGTTTTGGGAGCCGAGTGAACCTGAGTCGAGGAAGTGCAAGACTTGCGATCATCGGGAGATGTGGGAGGCGGTTTGAGTGAAAGTCTTTAATCATACGGCGCATAAGGCGTTGTGGAATTGGTTGAGCAAGCATCCAGACCATAAAACGAAAAAGAAACATTGGCCTGGTTGGTCACCTAACAGAGGGAACGTAAAACCGAACGATTCTGATTGTTTTGCTTGTGAGTATGTAGACAGTATTGATCCCAATAGCCATTGTTGTGGAAACTGTCCTATTGTTTGGCCTAATAATGCGGTTTGTGGAAATTATAAAAATGTTTTCGATAATTGGTTTTCTTCTCACGACACAGAAACAAGAGCCAAGTTAGCCGCGCAAATCCGCGACCTACCTGTCCGCGAAGGGGTGGTGTGCAAGTGAAGCTGGTTATACCAGGCAGGCTTCCGGGGCTAAATGAGTACACCAAGGCTTGCAGAGCGAATAGGCAGGCTGGTGCAGCGTTAAAACGCGATACAGAGGAAGCTATCATGTGGGAGATAAAGCGTCAGCTAAGAGGCAAGACGTTTGAGCGTGTGAGCATCGCTTTTAGCTGGTATGAGCCTAACAAGAAGCGAGACTTGGACAATATCTGTTTTGCGAAAAAGTTTGTCTTAGATTCGCTGCAAAAAAGCGGTGCGCTTACGAATGACGGTTGGGGACAGATTAAAGGACTTTCGGATGCGTTTGAGGTGGATAAGGCGAATCCGAGAGTGGTGGTGGAGATTATGGAGGTGGCGTAAATGAAACCTCGTTATGATTCCATAGGCGTATCTGGCAGACAGGCTAGGAAGTTGGAGAAGCAGCGCAAACGCTGGCAGGGTGAGCTAGGCAAAATGGTTGTGGCGGTGATGAAGAAATGATGAAAATTAAACCTTGCCCGTTTTGCGGTAGCACAGAGATTGATTACGGAATTTGTAACGGTACTCTTAGAGGGTTTGGATATGTTCAGTGTGAAAATTGCGGCGCTGAAATAGTTGAGGCTACAAAGCGCAAAAATGCTGACACAGCTATTGAGGCTTGGAACCGGAGGGCTGAAAAATGAGCAAGAACATTGCGTGTGATTTAGGCTATCATACCGCCTTTGCGGAGAGACGCTTTTTAGCTACAGGCATACACCAGGTAGTGATAGAGACGCCTGGCAGCTATCTAGTCTCTCCGCTTGACGAAAAGTCGCTGAAATCAGCAGGCGCTATCCTGTACAGGACAGACCAAAGGCCGCAGGAGCCTGCACAGATGCAATGCTTTGCGGTGTATGGAGGGATGAAGCTATGAGCAAGTGGAGTTTTAATAGCCAAGAAACAGGGGATTGGTGTTATGGAATATTTGACACTATGGAAGAAGCTGTCGCAGAAGGAATGGAGTATGCAAAAGAATTAAGCTGGTCAGAGCTTTTTATTGGCGAAGTTGTTGAAGTTCCTATCGGTTACAGTATTGACGCTGACTCCGTAATAGAGCATATTGCTGAAAACATTGAAGAAAACCATGGTGGAGACTGGGGTGCTGACCAAGCGTTTTTAGACAATATTGGAGATAAAGATACTGAATGCTTGCAAAAAATACTAGACGATGCTTTAGAAAAGTGGGTTAACGAAAGAAACATTAGCTCTCATGTGTTTAATTTGAAAAACATTGAACGAATTGAGTTGAAGAATCCATGAGCCTTTGTGAATACTGCAAACACTACCTAGGCCTAACCTACAAAGGCAAGGTGCGCTGCAAGGAAAGAGGAACTAAAAGGCCGCGTACTAACAAGTGCGTAGCGTGGTTGATGAAATGATTGACGTTGAACGGCATGAGCAGAGAGATTGGGAGCGCAGAGGCTATCGGGTGGTAGGCGAGGCAGCTACATGGTGGGGCGTGACTATCTACATGGCGCTGCCTTGCGAGTTGAGGGAGATGGGCTGGGATAAAAGGGGGAATGACTTATTAACAAGGTGATACTCGTTGGGAGACTTGGACAAGACCCTGAGGTTCGTTATACGGCAAACGGCAAGGCCGTTGCTACATTCTCGCTGGCTGTCAGCCGCCGCGTAGGGCAAGGGCAAGAGGCCACGGACTTCATTCCGATAGTTTGCTGGGAAAAGCTGGCTGAAATCTGCGGGAACAATCTCAGCAAGGGACGTCGTATTCTCGTTGAAGGCCGTCTGCAGATTCGTTCTTACGAAGCGCAGGACGGGACGAAGCGGCGGGTAGCGGAAGTTATAGCGCAGAATGTGGAGTTTTTGGACAACAAGAAGCCGGAAGATGGTGGGCAACAAGAGAGTAAACAGCATGATGGTTTTGGATTCGGGACGAGCTTGCCAGAGGAGGACATACCTTTCGCGCCGTTTTGATGTGTAGCTAATGATATGGGGGCGTAAAGCCCCCTAGGAGGTAACATGACGCAATATGAGGGATATTTGGCGTGTTTGGTTAGCTTAATTGATATTGGGTTGCTAGTAATGGCCTGTTTCTTTGCTTACTTCGACAATGTTTGCGTTGTAATTATTCTGATGGGAGTTTATCTGAAGAAGTAGGAGGGATAAGATGCGAGACTTTGAGCAAGACAGGAAGATTTGCGAGGCGCTTGGTGATCGGAAATGGACGTTTGAAAAAGAGCAAGATGGTTTTGCCTCTGGTATTTGGAGCCAATACGGTTGTGTTGCCGAATTTGTTGACGAACCTGACAAGGTAAATATTGATTTTATTGTTGGGGCTCGCGATGGATGGCCTGCGGCGTTGGATGAAGTGAAGCGCCTGAGTGAAAACATTCATGCTTATGCTTATGAGTCAGGGAGAGTGTCTTTGAAGTGCCAAGACCAAAGCATTGATAAAGAGTTGAAAACAGAACCTGCATAAACAAAGGGAGGCTATGACCTCCCTATTTCCCGTTTAGATCACTTTGGAGGTGGCGAGATGCGAAAAGAGCTGAAAGCATATATCGAGGTAGAACTCAGAGACTATCACCGGACAAAGAATGAACTTTCCAGTTTGGAAGAAGAAATTATTTGCGGCTCTAGCAAAGAAGAATGTTATGGACGCTCAAATATACCGGGAAGACCTACAGAGCAAAAGGCAATCAAGCTGACAACAAACAGGCGTTTAGCGCAGATGGAGCGCACGATTCGAGCAATAGACAGCGTTGTGGCTAGACTTGACGAGGAAAAGTATAAGTTGGTTGATTTAATGTACTGGAAACAGCCGCAGATTCTAACTCCTTACGGCTTGGCAATGGAGTTACATATCTCACAGCGTACAGTGTATAACTGGGCTGATGAAATATGTCTTGCTGTAGCTGTTGAGATGGGGCTGATTGATGCGCCTGAATTGAAAACAGTCATCACGAAACGATGATTGCAAAAAGTCTGCAAAAATAAGGCCATAAACCGTTGTAAAATGGTAATGTGAGTTAATAGGGAGTGCCAATAAGGCGCTCCTTTTTTATTTGGAGGTGGCCTAATTGCCGTATGTACAATGCAAACATTGCCTTGAGCGGCAAAAGGGCCGCTGTCTGCAAGGCAAGACTAACTTTAAGGGTTGCTGGTGCGCTACTACAGCGATAGATTGCATGCATCCTGCTGAATTGCGGGAAGACCCGCTGCCGAGTTGGCAAGCAGGATACCGGAAAGCGTGGTGGGAGTGATGAACTTACAGAAGCATCGCCGCATAGTTGATCCGAAAGCGATCAAGAAGGTTAAGGAAATCGGCTATTGCGAGTATTGCGGCAATGGGTTGAGAGAACTCCAAGCCCACCATATCAAGTCTAAGGGTGCAGGTGGTCATGATATACCGTCAAACCTCATATGCTTATGCTATGTCTGCCACAGGACGGTGCATGACGGGAATATAGGCAGAGATGTGCTGAGAGAGATTGTTGGGAGGCGTAGATGATGGAACTTGTTATAGCAATGATGGTGAGTAAATGGCTTGTCAATCGGGCCTGGCGTAAGGGCGAGGAAAACGTGAAGAGGACAACCGGCTAATGCGCTGGCTAAACGATTGGGCTAGATGGATGTGGGGGTGGGCGTGTGGATTATGTTGTTTTTTGGGATAACGGACGTGTGACTTCTCATTATGGCACTTCTGTCCCTCTCGCTTTTATGAGAATGACTAATCTGTACGGGACTATTTTTGATAAGTGGGGAAGGGTTGTCAGATGACTGACCAAGAGCGCCAAGAGCGTGACCCTACGGCGTTACAGCGTGCCTTGCTAGATATTGAGCAGGAGATTGCAGACAAAACGCCTGTGATGATAGAAGCAAAGCTGAACGCTACGAAGGTAGACTTTGAGATTAGGTTGCTTAAAGAGCGAAAGAGCGCATTGCAGAGCGTGCTGAAAAGCATTAGCCAGTTTTAGTTTTACGGTTTTTACGCTGTTTTACAGAGGGAAAGCGAGGTGGTTATGTGGCTACTATCAATAAAATAGACAGTCTTGGCCTTGGAGAGTATGTGCTACAGGCGGCAGGAGAAGGCAAGGGGAGCAGAGAGATAGCTGCCTTACTTGAATCTGTAAAGGGCGTAAAGGTATCTCACGCCAGCGTAAATAGTTGGCTAAAGTCTGTACGCAAGGAAAGGGCCGAAACAACAAAGGCGGTTGTACAGGAAGCAATAAAGGCAACCGTTCCGAGAGACCTTGAAATATTAGACGAGCAGATATTACAGATGGACGAATGGCGCAAAGATGGTTCCCTGAAAATCAGCGATAGGCTGCAAGTCATTAAAGAGCAAAGGGCGACAATCGCAGAGAAGCTGAAGCATAGCGGGGCTGGGGAAGATACAAACAAGGAGTTAAATATCTGCGTGAGCATTGAAGATGCCGAAGATTAATATCAAGATCAGCAAAGATATTTTTAATCCTTGCTACTTCCCGTATTTGGGGTATACTGCACCGCTTGAAATATTTTACGGTGGGTCTTCTTCCGGTAAGTCTTACTTCTGCGCTGACCGCTGTGTCATTGATATGCTTAGCGGCGGTCATAACTACCTTGTGCTCAGAAAAGTAGCTAATACGGTCAGACGTTCAGTGTTCAACCAGATTGCGAAGTCAATAAGAAAACTAAAGGTTTCGGAACTGTTCAGCGTTAACAAGTCAGATATGGTTATTACTTGCCAGAACGGGTATCAAATTCTATTCGGCGGCATGGATGACCCGGAAAAGGTCAAATCTGTTACTCCTGCAAAGGGCGTTATTACGGACATATGGGTGGAGGAAGCAACCGAGTTTGATTATGAGGACATACAGCAATTAGACAAGCGCTTGCGCGGTAAATCAACCGTTCGCAAGCGTATTATTTTGTCGTTTAACCCGATCTATCAAACACACTGGATATACGTTAATTATTTCGCCGGCAAGTGGGACGAGGCGAAGCAGACGTATAAAGATGACCGCCTTTTTATCATCAAGACAACATACAAAGACAACCAATTCCTCACGCAAGACGATGTGGAGCGTTTGGAAGCGACAACCGACAAGTATTACCGCGACGTATATCTTAACGGAAACTGGGGTGTTCTTGGAAAAGTAATATTCCAAAATTGGCGCACAGAAGACTTGTCCGAAAAGGCCAAGTCTTTTTCTACGTTCCAAAACGGCTTAGATTTCGGTTATGCTGCCGACCCTGCCGCGCCTACGCATATGCATTTTGACCGCAAGAGCATGACCTTATATTTGCTGGATGCTAAGTATTGCTACGAAATGACAAATGATCTTCTTGCTGCAGAGATTAAAAACATGGTGGACAGGCAAGTTGTTACTTGTGACTGTGCTGAACCTAAGAGCATACAGGAGTTGAGGCAGCATGGTGTGACGGCAATACCGGCGAGGAAAGGTAAAGACAGCGTAAACTTCGGTATTCAATGGCTGCAGAAGCTGCAGATAGTCATTCATTGCACGCTTAAAGAGGCTATTAATGAATTTACGGTCTATAAGTGGCGTGAGGATAAAGACAGCAATGTACTGCCGGAGCCGGTAGACAGGGACAATCATATCATCGACAGCATCCGTTACGCCCTGGAAAACGAAATGGCAATGGGAGAGAGCATGGATGTTGTTGTTGAAACCAAACACAACCCATTTAGGAGGCGATAACATGTGTAGTTTGTTTAAATCCCCAGATATCAAGCCAACGCCGGTGAGTACAGTCACCAAAGCAGACAATACCAGCGCAGAGGACACGGCAGCAACAGCCTTGGAGCAGCAGAAAAAGCGGCAAGGCTTTCAATCCACGATTGCTACCTCTGGCACTGGTGTGAAGGATGCTGCAAACGTGGCGAAAACGCAGCTTGGAGGCTGATGTATGGAAGAAAAGAAAGTCATTAAATACTATGAGGCGAAGCTTAAAAAGCTGAAGAAGATCAGGCAGACGTATGAGGGCGATTGGGAAGACATTATGGATTACATTGCGCCGGACTTGAAAGGCTATCTGCATACAGACCGCAAGGACCGGGGAGAGCGCAACGATGAACACATCTACGACAATGCGCCGGTAGCTGCAAGCCAGAAGTGTGCGGCTGGGCTGTTTGCCTCCATCTCTAGTCCTTCAAGGCCGTGGATGCAGCGCAAAATGAGCGATGCAGACTTCAACGATATTCCGGGCGTTAGAAGTTGGCTGGATGCTGTTACTGACAAGGATTACTCTATCTTGCACCGATCTAACTTCTACCGCTGCGCTTATACGGTTTACCTTCATCTTGAGAACATCGGTACGGCGGCAATCATCTTTGAGCCTGACTACGACAAGATCATCCATTGCACCGTGCTTAACGTTGGCGAGTATTGGCTAGGCATCAACGGCAAAGGCTTGGTTGATACGCTGTTTCGCGAGATCAAGTACACGGCGGCGCAGCTTAAAGAGTTGTTCGGAGAGCGCAATGTACCTGAGACTATCTTGCAGACGATCAAGGACGATAACCCGGACGGCGGTGAGTATACTGTCGCGCATGTGATTGAGCCAGACAGTCAAAAGGTAGCGCCCTTTAAAAAGCCTTGGGCCTCCGTGTACTACCTCAAGGAAGAGCAGCATGGCAAGCAGATACTGGATGTAAAAGGTTACAACCGCAAGCCCTTTGCTGCGCCTAGGTGGTACGCAAACAACAACGAGACATACGGCAAGATGTACCCTGGCCGCAACTCTATCGGCAACTGCAAGCAGCTAGAGGCCATGATTTACGACTACATGGACGCGGTGGAGAAAGAACTCAATCCGGCGTTACAAGGCAATGTGGCGGCGGCCGCCAAAGATGGCAAGATACAAAACATCCCCGGACGCTTTAACCCCACAAACGGCAACAGCCCGGATGCCACCATCAAACGCCTGTTCGAGATTAACCCGCAGTTACAGGTCATGTGGCAAGCGATACAGGATAAGAAAGAGCAGATTCAGCAGGACTTCTACATTGACCTGTTCATGTCGGTTTCCATGCGGCTGAATAAGGACATGACAGCCGAGGAAGTGCGCAGTATCAGTGGTGAGCGCATGATGGCACTTGGCCCTGCGCTGGAGAATTTTCATGATGAATTTCTCAACGAGGCGACAGACATACTCTTTCAATATGCTATGGAAGCTAAAGCCTATCCTCCTATTGCAGACTATGTATCCGAGCAGGATTGGCAAGCGCTGCAGGGCAGAGAGATCAAGACAGACTATGTGTCTATCTTGGCGCAGGCGCAAAAGATGGTTGACAGCGGCAGGATCGAGCAAATGCTGGCAGTTATACAAGCATGCGCGGGGCTTGACCAATCGGCTCTGCTTAAGTTTGACGGACAACAGACAGTTGACGAGGCCGCTAAAATCATCGGTTGCCCTGGCAGCATGATTCGCTCAGACCAGCAGGTGGCAGATATTCAGCAAGCGCAGCAGCAGCAACAGCAAGCAGAGAAGATGATGCAGGCGGCGCAGGTAGGCGCTGACGTAGCGCAAAAGGCAGGCAACCTTCCGATGGACCAAGACACGGCGCTGACGCGCTTTTTGGGGGTGGATAACTGATGCAGACTTTGCAGGACAGGGAGAAGCAAAAGCGGCTGTCAAAAGAGGCTGCTGAGTTGCAGCGAGAGCGATTCGAGCATGTCATCAACACGATCATGGCATCAAGCGAGGGGAGGGAGTTTGTAGGATGGGTACTTAGTCTGCTTAAGCATGGAGAGAAAAACATGCCGAACAGCGCCGAGGCTTACCGTATTGCCGCCGTGCAAAATGTGGCCTTGGACGTATACCAGGCCATCTACGCTATCAATCCAGCATTGTGCGAGCGCATGATGCGAGAAAAGTTGGAGTAGAAAGGAGGTGATCCTTGTCTACGCTGGGCTAACTCCCCAGCACGGCAGCTATAGGCTGCTATTTTTTATGTCTAAAAGGAGGAAATAGATATGGAAGACTTGGCACAGGGTAACACCATCGCCAACTTTGACCTGCAACTATTTGCAGACGAACCTGCTGTGGCTGAACCTGCGGCAACGCCTGCACCTACAGGGAGCGCAGAGCCACCTGCCGCGCCAGAGCCGCCTGCACCGGAGGCTACCACCACGGAGCCTACCAAAGCAGAGGATAAGCCTGCTGAACCTGCTGCAGCGGACGTTCTTGCAGACTACAAGCCCACCATGCCCGAAGGATTTGCTGTTAATGAAGCGCTGATGGGCGAGTTTTTGCCCACGGCGAAAGAGCTGGGTCTTAACCCGGAGCAAGCAGACAAACTGGTAGGATTGGGGGCCAAGGTAGCGCAAGAGACCGCGCAAAAGGTAGTGAAAGATATCAACGCGCAATGTGAAAAAGGCTATGCCGATTTTATTGCAGCGCAAAAGGGGCCGGACTTCGAGCGCGACTTAGGGAACGCTAATTCGCTCATTGAGAAATACGGTGGAACAGAGGCAAAAGAGAGCATGCATGCGGCGCTTACTGCGTTGTCTGGATTCAGTCCGGACGCGGTGGGGCCGCTTTTTAATGCGCTCATTGCTATGGGAAAAGACTTTGCCGATCCAAGCGTACACCTTGGAGCGCCAGCTCCTTCGGGGCAGAGTAACTATTACCCAGATTTACCTCAAAACAATAAAGGGAGATGATTAAATGACAACTATCAATGGAGCTGCCGTTTCGTGGGCAGACCTCAAAAACGCAATGAACCCGGACGGCTCTGCCGCCAAAATTATTCCTATTCTGGAACTGTCTTGCCCTGTGGTGAAGTCTTCTATGGTCATTGAAGGTTCCGCTAACAACGGCAATCAGACCACCATTCAGGCGACAAAGGGGAGCGCTTCCAAACGTACCTATAACGCCGGTGTTCCGAAAAGCAAAAAGACGGACATTCCCGTATTCGACATGGCCTGCATGTATGAGGCCAACGTCGAAACCGACCTGCGCCTGCTGGAAAAATACCCGAATCAAGCCGGCTACATGGCTGGGCAGGAAAACGCCTCTATTGCGGCTGCCACGGAAGATTTTGAAAGTGATTTCTTCTATGGCGATCAGAAAGCATCCATCCTGTCGATTGATGGCCTTGCCACGCGGTACAACAAACGTTCTGCCACCAAGACGGAAAAGGGCTACCAGATTGTAAGCGCTGGCGGTTCTACCAAACTTTCTTCTTTGTACCTGGTTGGCTGGGGCGATGGCGGCTTTAACCTGTTCTATCCTCTTGGATCTCAGGCTGGGATTGACCGCATCGTCAATCCGAAGCAGCGGGTCACGGATGATGCAGGCAATCCTTTCTATGCATATTGCGTGAATATTAACTGGCAGGTTGGTTTGACGGTGCAAAACTACCGCATGGGCGGTCGTATCGCAAACATTGACACAGCGGCGCTGGCTACCTACGGGCAGACTGGCAGCACGGCTCCCGATCTGTTCCGAGATATTCTTACTCTTAAAAACCGGCTGCAGTACAAGAGCGGTTACAAATTCGCATGGTACTGCAATGAAGAAGTTTACACGGTGATGGAGCAGATGAATAAAGACAAGTTCAATGTTATGTTGAGCTGGAAAGAGCAGATGGGCGCTCCTCCCGAACTTCTTCTGAACGGCTGGCCTGTATTCATGTCTGACAAAATTACGAGCAGCGAAACCGCTGTATCCTAAGGAGGGGCTGTAAATGGCTATTTTAGACAATGAAATGATTATGGCAAACGCCCAGGCTGATACGACTGTGGCGGCTCATGATTCTAAAATCATCAATTTTGGGCGCGCTGCCGCCGGCTACAATAAAAAGGTGTTCGTGACAATCGCGCAAACATCTACGTCTGGCGGTTCGGCAACGCAGGCGTTCTCTGTGGTCACTGCTGCAGACGAGGCTTTTTCCAGCCCTGTGACTCTGCTTGCCACCACAGCGGCGGCGTATACCGGTTTTACGGCAGGTAAGAAGGTGCTTGAACTGACACTGCCCGCAGAAGTGCTGAAATACGTCAAGGTTGTGCATACCATTGCTGGCGCAGCATTGACCGCAGGTGCTTGGAACGCATGGGTGGATGATGCCCAGCAGACCAATATGACCATCATCTGATGAACAAGGGAGGGCTTAACGGCTCTCCCTATTTTTATAATGAGGTGCAATATGAACAGATACGACATTTGCAACATGGCTCTGCTCAATATCGGTTCAACCAGACCTATCGCCTCCTTTACCGAAAACTCCACCGAGGCGCAAGCCTGCGGGCGTGTTTATGATACTGCTAAAAAGACAGTCTTGGCTGCGTATCCGTGGAAGTTCGCCACCCATACGGCGGCGCTAACTGTCGCCACAACCGACGTAAATGGCGTCGAAACGGAGATGACGAGCAATAAGTTTGCGCATGTTTACGAGTATCCTGCTGATGCCGTTCGCATACTGTCAATCGGTACGGCGGATGATGTTGGCAAGCATCCGCAAGCCTATGAGGTGCTTAATATCAGCGAAAATACGATGCAGAGCAAGTACATTGCAACAAACGTGCAAGATGCCTATGTGGAATACATCATCGACGCATATGAGGAAATCTTGTCTTCGCAATTCATTGAAGCGCTATCTTGGAAGATATCCTCTATGATCGGCATGGGATTAGCTAAAACAGCGCAAATGATTCAGTTTTGCGATCAGATGTACGAAAGCAAGTTGGACAAGGCCAAGCAGGCACAGTATTTGGAGACTGAGGATGAAGAATCAAAGGCTCCAAGGTATATCGAGCAGCGCGGAGGTGGTTGGTGTGGCAGGAGATAGGATGCAGCCTAGCTTTGCGGCCGGTGAGTTTTCTCCGGCTATGCGTCGGCGCATTGACTTTGCAAAGTATGCTGTCGGGGCCGACACGCTGGAAAACTTGATTGTTCTGCCGCAGGGAGGTTTTCAAGCGAGAGCTGGCACAAAGAAAATAGCTGCTGTTAAAAACTCAGTGTATAAGTCTAGGATTGTGCGCTTTGTGTTTAGCCTCACACAGGCCTACGTCCTTGAGTTTGGCAACTATTACATGCGCGTCTATATGGATGGAGGCGTTGTTTGCTCGTCCGGCACCACTCCTTATGAGTTAGCAACACCTTACCCTATAGCGGATGTGTGGAGCCTTAAATTTGAACAGTCCGCCGATGTACTGTTTGTTACGCATCCCAAATATCAAGAACGACGAATCACCAGGCTAGGACACGCAAACTGGACTATTTCCACAACGGACTTCAAAAGTTCTCCCTTGATGCAAGAAAATAGCACAGGAACAACGATCACCCTTTCTAATGCTTCGGCTAGTCAGTGGCTGGCTAAAGATTCTACAGTAAACGTTACTGCTTCAACCGGTATTTTCAATGCTGGTCATGTTGGCTCTATATGGGGCATACGCTACAGAGCCTTCACGCAAAGTTCGTTTTATTCTCTGGCAAGGGGCGCGGCGTTTGACAGTGATTGGTTTCGTGTTATTGGCAATTGGACGGTTACGGTGCTTGCTGGCGAGGGAGATATAAACAACAGCCCTCTAATTATCTGGAAGTCGATAGACGGCGGGACAACATGGTTTAAGATCAAAACCATTCCTGCCTCCATTACGAACGGTAGTTCTGTAGAGGCTGCAGGCAGTGAAAGCGACGAGTGCCTAATCAAGATCACCAAAACGGCGGCAGATGACGGCGGCACCGTTACGGTTGATATAGCAGGGCAGTATTCTTGGGCCTGCTTTAAGATTGCTACTTACTCTTCGCCTACGTCCGTAACTGCAGTTATGCAGCATACCTTTAGCGGCGGCTCTATCGCTTACAAAACATGGGCAGAGGCGGCATGGTCCGATTACAGAGGATGGCCTAGGGCCGCAACGTTCTTTCAAAATAGATGGCTTCACGGCGGCACAGAGTATGGGCCTAACTCTTATTGGGCCAGCCTAGTAGACGATTACAGCAACAACACAGTGAGCATTGACCAGGTGGAGGACGAGGCCATTTCAGACCGCCTGCCGTCAAGAGAGGTCAACGCAATCGAATGGTTAGTTCCCACGCAAGACCTGCTTGTTTTGACGGGAGATTCCGAGTGGACGATTTCTCCTTCATCCACAACCGGCGTATTTTCGTACAAGCAAAAAATAGTACACCAGCGCACGGCAAACGGCTGCAGCGGCAATGTTAAGCCGGCTGTTATTGGCGACACGGTGGTTTTCTTGAAGAAGAACGCTAACAAGGTGCAGGGCCTGTCTTATTCAGACTCCAACGGCTATGTTTCAACCGAGCTATCTGTTTTAGCTGACCATTTATTCTCTGGATATACGATAGTCGATTGGGCCTATCAGCAATGCCCTAACTCTATTCTGTGGTGTGTGCGTTCTGACGGCGCTTTGCTTAGCTTTACTTACATGCGAGAGCAAGATGTATGGGCATGGTCCCATCACTACACAGACGGTCAATTCGAGAGCGTGGCGGTCATTCCTGGTGATGTACAAGATGATGTGTACTTGCAGGTAAAACGCCTTATAAATGGCTCGTATGTGCGCTATGTGGAAATGATGGCGGCAAGAGATACAACGAGCGAGGATACCTATTGCGGCTTAGATTGTTCGGCAGACGCAACCTACCCTGCCGGCACAACGACTATAAGCGGCTTGGGCTACCTTGAGGGCAAGCAAGTAAAGGTCATAGCGGATGGCATTGACGTAGGCCTTAAAACCGTCACTAACGGCGCTATTGCTCTCAATAAGTCTGCTAATCATGTGCGCGTTGGGTTGGACTTTACTTGGCTGTTTAAGTCTTTGTCGATTGATTCCAGCGTGGATACTAAAAAGGTCATTAGTTCGGTAACTGTTTCGGTTATTGATTCGCAAGGCGGCGAGGCCGGAACAGAGATTGGCGGTATGTTCAACAAGCTGCCTTACCCAGGGACTGATTTATACACTGGTGATCTAGTTGATATTGTGGTACCGAGCAGCCCTGAGTATGATGGGCGAGTTGTACTGAGAGGATCGGGGGCAAGCCCGTTTTGGTGCATTGCAGTAACCCCGAAGGTGACTCGCGGTGGGAATTAGAGCAGCAACTAAAGAGGATGCTTTGCGCTTCAACCTGCGTGAAGAGGACAAAGACAGCTTCAAGTCTGTCGGCTATACCGGCAAAGACGGTTTACTTGCATCTCTTGCTATGTCAGATCATTGCTGGGTGGCAGAGGACAAGGGTAAGCTACTTTGCTTCTCCGGCGTGGCTCCCAACGATAAAGGGGCTACCTTGTGGATCATGTTTGATGCAGAGTTGACTTCGCTACCGCTCTCCTTTTTCAAAGAGAGCAAGAAATATGTAAAATTCATGCTTGAAAAGTATGGGTATCTCGAAAACTACGCAGCAGTAGACAAAACCTTTGTGATGAATTGGGCGCGTTCGATGGGCTTTACCGTTGACGCTCCCTTTTCTACTCCTAGGGGACAATATTGCAGAGTGCATATCGGAGGTGATTGAATGTGTGATTTACTTACCGGTTTGGGGATGCTTAGTTCTGTAGCGCAAGGAAACGCGCAAGCGTCTGCATACTCACAGCAAGCCGCTATAGCGCGGCAGAACGCGGAACTTGCCAACCAGCAGGCTAACCAAGTGCAAGAGGCCAAGCAATCGGAAGAACAGCAACTGCAGCAGAGAAAGCGGCAGACCATCGGCACTGCAAGAGCATCTTTAGCGGCGAATGGTGCTGATACCGGCGTGGGGACAAGTTTGGGCGCTATCCAAGACATTGCCTACGGCGCGCAGCAGGACATAGATAACCTTAATTACAATGCAGCAGGGCAGCAAAACGCCTACATGCAGCAGTCGCAGAACTATAAGAACCAAGCCAGCGTGTACGATTCAGCCGCCTCTAATGCGAAAATGGGCGGTATTTTCGGCGCGGCGGCAGGTTATGCGTCTTCCTTAACGCCGTTCAAGAGCAGCGGCAATGCTCCTTCGAGTGGTTTTTCTTGGGACAGCGCCTTAAAGACCAAAAAGCCGCAATCTTTCTTTCCTATGAATAGTTTTTCGTGGAATAGCAGCCTAAAGTGAGGTGATTAGATGGCTAGTGTACCAACATGGCAACCGAGCGTAACGGTTCAACAGGCTCCTTCTGTGCGCGTTTCAGCACCTATGGGCGATATGGGCGCACCGGTGTTTGCTGGGATTGATAAATTAGAAGCAGCCGGCAAGAAATACCAAGCTGATTCCGACGCTTACGCTGTTGTAAATGCATCCAATGCGATGACAATGGATATGCTCAACTACTTCAACGGTGAAAACGGTTTGTTTGCTAAAAAAGGCGCTGACGCTATGGGAGCATCGCAACAGGCGCAACAGTTTTTCACAGATAGTGTGCAAAAATATTCCTCTACGCTGCAAAACGATGCCCAGAGGCGCATGTTTGAAGCACACATGAAGCCAAACGCCTATAATTACCTGCGTGATGCTGCTACGCATGAGCGCAATGAGATTTCCAGTTTCCAAAACCAGCAATACAACTCAGGCATTTCGCTAGGTGTGCAGGGCGCTGCTTTAAATTACAAAGACCCAAATTCCTTGCAAGGCTTTCTGGACAGTAACGAGCGCCTATTGCAGACGCAAGCAAAGGCGCAGGGGTGGTCTCCGGATACCGTCACCTTGCATCGTATAAACAACAATACCAACGCTGTCAAAAATGCTTACCTGTCGGCGATCGACAACAATGATTACTCTTCTGCAAAGAACTTGCTGGATAAGTTCGGCCCTATGATTGACCCGGTAACCAAAAACAAACTTTCCGAGAACATCCGGCAGCACCAGCAGAAGAATGATGATTTTCTAGCGGCAGACAGCATCGTTAAGCAGGCCACGCGCTCTGACGGCAGTATTGACATGGCGATAGCTCAAAATCTTTTAAATAAAATGTATGGGCCTGGTTCGGGAACAAGCATTGGTGGAAACGCAATCATACAAGAAGGTTCAAAACAGATCGGTAAGCCGTATTTGCTTGGAGCTGACGGTGTAAGCTCCACTGATTGCGGCTTGTTTACGCAGCAAGTGCTGCAAAATGCAACTGGCTTCGATATTGGCACCAGAACAGCAGATGGGCAGTATTTGGCTCTTCAAAAACAGGGTAAGGTTTTCAATGATGCAAGCGGTTTGCAAAAGGGAGATTTAGTGTTTTGGGATGTGCCTAGCAATCACAGCCATTGGTCTCCCAGCGATGATCCTTCTGCTGTAAACAGCGACTCAGAGGCGTACAAAGGAATTACGCATGTCGGCCTTTATGCTGGCGACGGTAAAGTCCTGCAAGCTGGTAGCAACGGCGTAGATTACATGGATATTAACACTTATCCAGTTGTTGGTTATGGGAAGACGGGTGGAGATGATAACCAATCAGCCGCGTTTGACGCCGGGAGATATAAACAGGTAGAAGGCATTGTTCATGCCAGTATTGCAGATAATATGCGTATTAAGGCGCAGCAAGACAGAGACTACCGGCAGCAGCTTTCGCAGCAGATAGATGGCGCTGGTTCTCTTTCTGACGCCATGGATGTTATTAATAGTGCAGAACTTCCATTGCAGACGAAAAATGCGCTCATAGGCGCAGCAAAATCAAAATTCAAAGCGCTTGCAACGGGCGACCCTGATAAAAAGCATTACGCATATTACGAAAGAAACGGCTTGTATCGAGACCTTAACGTGACAGCAGAGCAACAGGCCATGATTGAAGAAGGCAGAGATCCGACACCGGCTCAATCTACAAAGTTTTCTAACGCATGGTATCGCATTAATCGCTACAATGCTTTTGTTAACGGTGGAGGCTATGGAGGTTCTGAAAGTGGTGGAGATAGCGGTGATACTGACGTTGCAAAGAACAGATACCAAGAGATTTTGCAGGACTTGTGGAACTCAAAAACACCAGAAGAACGCAAGCAAAAAGTGCGCGATAACATGAACGAATTGAACAGCTTAGAGCAACAGCTTGGCGTTGACGCGAATAATGACGTTTCCTATATCATGGCTAATGGAGAAACACCTCCACAAGCACAAGAAGAAGTGAGCCCAGACGATTACAACTATTCTCAAGGCGGTGATTGATTTGCCAATTACAGAGGAAAGTCTAAATGCAATGTATCAGCCGAAGCAAGACCCTGGATTTTTAAGCAGGGCATGGGATGATGTTTCTCAAGCAGCCGGTGATTTTGCAACCGGAGCACAGCAGGCTTGGGACGAAATGGGCAGGGAAAATGCTGCCGTCAATGACCTGTACGAGAAAGACGAAAACGGAGCCTTTGCCACTGACGAAAACGGCTATGCCGTTTTAAAGGATGGCGTTTCCGAGGATTACGAGAACGAATCGCTAGACTTGCGAAACAAAGCCGTAAAGGACTATAACGAGCAGATTGGCTCTACCGCAGGCACTACGGCTCTTTCTATTCTCGTGCCGCAAGTCGGCATCCCGACAACTATCGCATATATGGCTGGCAAGGGATACGAGAAAGACGGTGCTGCAGGAGCGGCAAGAGAGGCTACCTATGGCCCTTTGGCTGATTGGTACAATCAACCGGACTTAGGCCAACAATTCCACGACAGACCTGTTACAACAACGATTAGCGGTATCCTTGGAGCAGGGATGGCTGCATTGCCGGTTCTTGGCGCTTTCAAAGGTGCTATGGCAATCAAAGGAAGGATTAAAAGCAAAGCCCCTGCAGAGGGCGAGATTAGCCCTTATCTGCAGAAAGTAATTGAATCAGACCAAGAAAAAACCCCTGCAGATATGGAAATAGCTCCTAGCGAATATGCAAGAAGTGTTGTCGAAAAAGGTACAGAAGATGCCTATGAGACGATGGACAAACCGGAAACAGGATATGAACCAACTGATTCATGGATGATGAAGGACAGCAATATTGATATTGGCGAGATTCCAGAGGTGGCAGAAAAGAACATTATCGGCGCTCCAATTCGTCTAAGTGAACGGAATTTTGACCACATCAAAGACAGAGAAGCAGATATAGTTAAAGCTGGCTATCCAGATGCCGAAACGTTTGTGCAAGATGTAATCGAGAATTACAGTGAGATTAGAGACAATCAAAAAGGCCGCCTGCTCTTGGTTAAGAGAGGCGACCAGCGTCATAGTGTTGCTTCTGTTGAGTTAGAACTAAGCAAAGGACAGGAAGGAGACTTCTATTCAGTAATTACTGCGTTTCCAGTGAGAAAAGCAGGAGAAGGATATATAAATAAAAGGGAACTGCTGTCCGAGCGGGGACCTAACCGCTCGCCCCAAACCGACCCGGGGGCCGCAACCGAGGGAACTCGCTTTCAAAGGGTCGGAAACGAGTCCCAAGGGATCCGCGACAACAACAGTTCCTCTACTAATATTTTACAGCGGTCTACAAAGAAGGTCAATCCCTTAGAAGAACAGTCTTTCCAAGCTGCCATAAAAGGCAAATTTGACGAGGCTGTTCGTTTAGCCAAGCAAAGCGGTAACGCTACCTTGCTGGAAAATATGAAGGCAGCTAGATTGTTGAGTAAACAAGGCTACCATGTGCGACCAGGCGAGCAGTATTCTTTGCCTAGTAGAACCGTTCCGATGGAATCCACCTACGGCAAGCCGGTAACACGGCAGGAGATTACCCGAGATATTAACAAGCTGGTTGCTGTAAGAACCGGTAAAATAGGCAATGCTGCAGCAGATGGCGTGTTTAAGATGCGTTCCGAAGTCATCCGGACGGAAAACTTTGGCGATTTCGACGTACAGGCGCATGAGTTGGGCCATTTTGCGGACAAAAAGCTTGGGATAGAAGGGCATGACGCGGAACTGATTGGCGCGGCTGACCGCACTTGGGGCGGCAATAAGATGTATGACGGCTACAGCCAAGCCCAGCGCCGTGCGGAGGGCGTTGCCGAATTTACGCGGCAGTATTTGCTAAACCCAAACGAAGCAAAGAGAAACTTCCCCGGCTATTATGAGGACTTCACAAAGGCTCTTGCATCCGACAAGAAGCTTTCTGCATCCTTAGAGAACATCGGTAGCAAGATTCGCGCATGGTACGCGCAAACGCCAGAGGCCAGAGGAAGGGGTTCGATTACCTTTGGCGGTGATGACCATGCCACCATATTCGACAAGGCCAGAGAAAAGGCGTACAAGTGGTATGAGAACATGATTGATGACAAAACAGGCTTGTCTCGCCTCACTTCCGCTATCGAAAAGGCCATTGGCGAAAACCTTTCTTACGAACAGAACCCATATAAACGTGCTAGAATGGCGCAAAACTCTGCTACAGCAAGAGCAGAAATGCTTATTGCTGACGATAATCCGGCTATGGCTGTCGATACGCTCAATCGCTTGTACGGCGGCAAACTAAAGCATGATGTGACCTTGAAAAGCATTTTCGATTCAATCAAAAATCTGAGCGAAAAGTACCCAGAATACCTCCAAAACGGTAACTTCAAGAACTGGAACCAGGCTTTGGCAAACTATCTTACCGCTAAAAGGCAGCTTGAAATACAGGGGATAAGCGAAGAATATAAAGGCCCAATGTCCAAGGCAGACGCTAAAGCCATTGTGGATAATGCTCCTAGAGAACTAGAAGCGGCGGCGCAGCAATTCCATAATTATCATGACAACATGCTTTCCATTGCCGAAGATGGCGGCTTGATTAGTGCTGAAACCTCCCAACTTCTCCGCGAAAAATATCAAAGCTATTCCCCGATGTTGCGCGATATGGCAGATGAAGAGGCTATGGCTACGGCGTTTGGAAACTCTAAACGGTTGGGGAATATCGGCAATCCATTGAAAGCATTGAGCGAAACAGGTTCTACGAGAGACGTTATCGACCCTCTTGAGGCCACAATAAAAAACACCTTCACGCTGCTTAGTGCGGTAGAACGCAACAAGGTAGCGCAGGTGTTTGTGAAGCTGGACGAAGATTTTGCCGACTTAGGCCGCTTTGTGGAGGAAATACCAGGAGGCGCAGCCGACAAGAGCAAGTCGATCTTTACTGTCATGGTAGACGGAGAAAAGAAAGCGTTCCAGACAGAACCTGAGTTTTACCGCGCTATTATGGCAATGAATCAGCAATCTTCTAACGCGGTGATTTCTCTATTCAGACCGTTTGCCAAGGCGCTTAGAATCGGCGCTACCATTGCTCCAGACTTTATGGTAAGAAATATGATTCGCGATACGCTGACTGCTGGCATTTACTCTGATACAGGGTTCAAGCCGGTTCTTGACACCTTCAAGGGAGCCAAAGACCTGCTCAAGAACGACCAACTAGCCTATGAGTTTAAAGCATCTGGTGCGCCCATGTCGGTATTTGTGGGCCTAGACCGTCCTGAATTGGCATCGTATCTAGCAGAAGTATCCGGAACTGGCTGGCGTAACCTACCTCCTGCTAAAATTGGCCTTTCTATCTTTGAGGGAATGAGGAAAGCATCGGAATTAGGCGAATCTGCAACACGCATGGGTGAGTTTTCAAGAGCCAGAGCGCAAGGCAAGAGTATTGATGAAGCCGGTTTGATGGCAAAAGATATTACTCTTGATTTTAGCCGTTCGGGAACCATTACGCGGCAAATTAACCAGGTCGTTCCGTTTTTCAATGCGGTACTACAAGGCGGCGACCGCTTCGCAAGGGCCATGATTGACGATCCGAAAAGGACTACTCTCTTGGCTACCATGTACATCACGCTTCCAAGCGTTGCGCTGTGGGTGATGAACCATGACGAGGACTGGTATAAGGAACTTTCTGACGATGTTAAAAACGGTTCTTGGCTGTTTAAAGCCGGTGATACTATCGTAAAAATCCCTAAACCCTTCGAGCCTGGTATTTTCTTCGGATCTGCTCCTGAGCGAGTTTTGGACACGCTGGCAGGGGAAGACAAAGACGCTATGAAGCAATGGGCCAAATACGCGGCGCAAGGCTTTGCTCCTAGCGTTATGCCTACGGTTGCTGGCCCGATTATTGAATGGATTACCAACTACAATATATTCCGCGGCAAGGCCATTGTGGGGCAGAAGGAAGAGAAGTTGCCTAACGAATATCAGTTCACGCCTTTCACAACTGAGCTGGCTAAAGGCATCGGCTCTCTTACAGGACAAAGCCCGATGAAGATTGACAATACTATTGCCGGTTATCTTGGCGGCGCAGGTACGTTCTTAGCCAACATGCTAGACAGCATTGTAGGTAACAAAAACAATCCTGCCAAGACCATTACGGAGATGCCTGGAATCCGCAACCTTACCTATACGCCGTTCAAGAATCCGAAGTCTGTCGACGAGTTTTACGACAAATTAGACGATGTTACCAAGGAACAGAACGCGAAAGGCAAAGGCTCTGCGAGAACTGCGGAATATAATCGCATGATGAACGCGAGCAAGCAGATTCAAGACCTCAACAAGAAGAACCGCGATATTACAGCGGATCCCAATATGGACCCACAAGAAAAGCGCCGGCGCATTGATATAAACAGCCAGCGCATCTTGGGCATTGCAAAAAACGCGGTTCAATAATCCGGCGCGCCTCTTCCTCCCCCTCCAATTCCGACATGGATGCCGAAGTAATTCAGCACCAGAAAGAGGACTAAGGCTATGATAAAAAATATGAACAAAGCTCCTCCATCCGGTCCGCGCATTGCTTCGGCAACACCGGAGATAAACGCGCCAAATACGGCGATCATCATTAGAACGCTGATGATTAAACAGAAGATGGTGTAAAGCGTTTCAAACATAACACTTACCTTCCTAGGAGCCAATAGGCTCCTTTTTATTTTACCAGAAAGGGGGCATTACATGATTACCTCACCTGCCTATACAGACCAATTTTACAACATGATTCGTGGTGTGCAGTATGACATGACCATGACGATTTACCTAAACAACATGCTCATGGATTTAACAGGCTACACAGCCAGTTTTTCCCTCAAGGAAAGCGCCGACAGTGACAGGGTTTTATTGAACCTCACCAATGGCAACGGAATCACGCTAGGAGGCGCAACCGGCACTGTTTCTTTGACCATACCGGGAACAGCTACCGATGCTCTACCATCAGGAACCGTTTATTTTTACTTAGACATGACGGCTAATGGCGTGACAAAGCGTTACGCAGAAGGCCCGATAAAAGTGAGGCGATAACATGGCAGATACAATCAAAATCTTTGTGTCGGATCCAAAGGCGCTTGTCGGCACTGTATCTGTATCGGTAGCCGAGGCAACTGCAGCGGCGCAGGCGGCTGCCAATAGCGCTACAGAGGCGGAGCAAGCCTTAACGCAAGTGCAACAGAAGTCGCAGATGGTCATTGACGGCGGTGATTCGTCCTCTAGTTCCGCGATAACTCTTTTTGACGGCGGCGACTCAACAACTAGCACTACTAGCAGTAGCGGGAATATACACGACATTATCAAAGTTAGGCGCGATACGGCAGCTAATTGGACGGCTAACAACCCAATTATTGCAGAGGGAGAGTTGGCGTTGATTAAGTCAGCTACGGCACCAGCGATTAAGTTTGGCGACGGCGTTACTCCCTGGAACGACTTAGCGTTATTCTCTGCTGGCAAGAGCATAGAATCCATCATGTGGGCCACGCCAGGAACCTACACTTTCACGGTTCCGGCAGGCGTTACGCAAATTACTCTCTATGGTTGTGGCGGCGGCGGCGGTGCTAACAGCAACTTCGGCTTAGCCGGCGGCGGCGCAGAGTGTGCATTTGGCGTTGTGTTAACCGTAGTACCAGGAGAGACGCTGACTATCGTTGTTGGTGCCGGCGGTGCAGGCGCGGCTGCTGGATATACTACACAAAGTGGTGGCGTTCCTATTCCTGGCGGTGATGGAGAAAACACTACCATTACCGGCTCTTTTGGAACCGTTACCTTGCACGGAGGCTACGGCGGCGGTAAGGACGGTAAGTTTGACCCTGGCGCTTCCGGCGGCAGCGGCGGTGAAGACGGTGGCATGCCTGCGCAGTACGGAACTGCAACGACAAGCGGCACAACGTACATGCTTCGCGTTGGCGGCGTAGGCGGAAACACGATGTACGGAACCGGTGGAAAGCCTGGTCGGTATTGCCAGAACCCTTCTTGGGCCACAATGAAAGATGGCCGTCCCGGACTTGGCTATGGTGCAGGTGCTGGCGGAGGAGACCATTGCTTTGATGGAGTTACCCTGTCTACGGCAGGCGGAGCAGGAGCAAAAGGCATGGTTTGCCTTGTTTATGAGGAGGCAGCATGAGTAACGAGGTGATTGTATTGAGTTGTTTATCTTTGCTTGCGTTCGTATTGATGCGTAGCAAGGCTACGATTATACCTTTGCGCAAGGTTGTTTGCTTGGGAGACTCTAACACTTGGTATCCAGATGAAAGCATAACGCCTACCGCCAATCAGTGGATAACACTGCTTTCGGCGCGGAAAGAATTGTCTATCGTCAACAGCGGCGCTCCTGGCAGAACGTCTGCGTACATGTTGGCCAACTTCCAAACGTTGGTTTTGGACTATAAACCAAACATCGTAATCATTGAGGAAGGGGCCAACGACGCTCTCAACTGGATAACCGGCGATCAAACGTTAGCCAATATCAAAAGTATGGTTGCTCTGTGCCGCGCTAACAACATTGTCCCGGTCATTATGAATTGCAATCCGCAGCAGTACAGCGAGGCTTATTGCGCGGCAAGGCCGTCGCTTTCTGCATTAAATCCTCATTGGGAGGGTACAAACTACCTTCCCTTGGCTCGTTCTTTAATTAAGGCGTACTGCGAGGAAGAAGGGCTTACTTTAATTAACGTTTATGACCCGCTTTTGCTCTCTGACGGGACGCAAAACACTGCATTAAATGCATCTGACAACGTACACATGAATGCTGCAGGCCATTTGATCGTATTCGGACTACTGAAAAAATATTTTGGATTGGGGTGATAGTGTGGGCGCTCTTATTGGAGATTTCAAATTTAAAGGAGCAAAACTTGCTGAATGGCAACGAGATAACCCCATCCTGCAAGAAAGGGTGATGGCTCTCGTTACCGATTCTACGCCTCAACGTGCCAAGTTTGGCGACGGCGTTACTCACTGGAATGACCTCCCTTATGTGATTGGGACAAATATTCTTTCATCTAATGTAGATGGAAGCGGAAATCTTATCCTGACTTTGCTAGATAGCACGGTTATTGATTGTGGAAAAGTCAAAGGTATTGACGGTACGAACGGCACCGCGGCTACGGTCGAAGTCGGTACGGTAACAACAGGAGCGGCAGGGACAAGCGTGATTATTGAGAATGTCGGAACTTCAACGGCAGCGGTACTCAACATCACTATCCCTCAGGGCGCTCCTGGGGCAACATACACGCCGCCGGACGATACCCGCACTTTCCCCCTGATCGCGGGCGGCACTCCGACGAAACATTTTTTCAAGACCGCGAAGACTTTGAAAGAGATTATTGTCTTGCAGTCGGCGGTGGCTACAGCGACAATCACTGTCAATATTTACGGGCAGGTGCTTGGATCTACGACAGTGACCACGCTAGCAACGGTGACTATCGCGGCGACAAGCCCAGCGGTGGCAACGTCAGTGGATATTGCCGACGTAGCTATTGCAGCGCAGTCGCACGTGTGGGCTGATTGCGCGGACCTCAAAGGCGGGGGGAAAACAAATGTAAGCGTGGTGGTAGGCTGATGGCTACAACCTGGAATCCTGCGGATAATACAGGATTTACCTTATCAAATGGAAACCTAACGGCTGGTAATACACAGCTAGTAGACGCAATTTATGCGAGGGCCACAGGACCAGCGAAAAGCAGTGGGAAATTATACTTTGAAATTACCTGCGTAGGGTCAACTACGTGCGGCGTTGCATCCCCAACCGGTTCTGCATCATATGGTAACTATGCAAACGTGCTATATTTGGGCAATGCAACTGGGTATTGCTATGGAAGTGGTGGTACAACGTATGACCCTAGCTGGTATAACCAAACGGGTAACGGAACTTATGGCTTTGCCGTTGACCTAGATGCAAAAACCATTAAAGTGAGAAAGGGAACCGGAGCCTGGTCTACAACTAAAAGCATTGCCCACCTTGCTTCTGTTCTTCCAGCGCTAAGTTATAATGCGGTTGAGAGCTACTTTACCCTTAACTGCGGCGACAGCGCATTTGTCGGCGCAATCCCTGACGGCTATTCGGCATGGGATTCTTCCGTCGCCGTTACTGACGATCAATCTGTAATTTAGGAGGTAACTATGCATTGCTATAAAATAGCAGAGGATGGCACTATCACGTGTGTCCTGCAAACCAATACACCACCAGACGATTACCCTTACCGATATGAGCAGCCGCTTGCTGCTGGCGCGAAAATCATCGACGGCAAAGTGGTTGAGCCTGCGCCGGTCGTTGAGCCTGCGCCGTATGTGCCGACTTCCGACGAACTCAAGCAGCAAAAGTTTTCCCAAATCAACATGAACTACCAATCGCAACTCAGGCAGCTTCGCGAAACAATGTCTTTACTGATTGCTCAAAACCTTGCTACGGACAAAGTGAAAGCTAAATATTCTTCTGTCGTGGCTGAGTATAAAACGGAACTGATAGAAGCAAATCAATGAGCCGGCAGGCTCTATTTTTATTGGGAGGTGGCGCATGTCAGATG
>MTLD01003152.1_pt1 | contig 30540 bp, 26 predicted proteins | sample 1982471 | NCBI WGS metagenome assembly MTLD01 (sample SAMN05712604, study PRJNA340218) | biofilm metagenome | isolation source: sample SPM anode biofilm adapted to -50 mV | place: USA | collected 2012-02-03 | reverse complement strand
CCTGCTGGTCAGGAAGATTCTCCAGCAAAATAACGAACTCGTCGCCGCCGATCCGGGCCACGGCATCCTCGTTGCGGACGCATGCGACCAGGCGCTCGCCCGCCGCCTTAAGCACCGTATCGCCGGTCTCGTGGCCGGCGGTGTCGTTTACCGCCCTGAACCTGTCGAGGTCGGTGAACAGCAGCGCGACCAGGCGATGCACCTTCTCGGCGTGAGCGATAGCCTTAGACAGGCGCTCCTGGAAAAGGACGCGGCTCGGCAACCCGGTAAGCGGATCGTAAAGGGCGAGATTACCGTACCTGGCCTCCGACTGGCGGATTATTTCCCCCGAATTGCGGACCTTTAAAAGCTCCAAGTGGCTGGCCAGCGCCTCTTCCAGAAGCTCCCGGTTAGCCTCGCTCCGCTCAAGCTTATTATTGATTATGCGGTTTTCCCGTTCCAGCATGGCCAGATGCTTCTCCAACAGCGTCTTCTCCACGAGCCTGCCCCCAAACTAGCCTTGCGCGGCCTCGCCGAACAGCAGCGTGATGAACGTAGTGCCGCCGTCTTCGCCGGGTCGGAGGAGAGAGCGCTCCGCACGTAAAAGCTCGCGCGACCCTTTTCATAAACAGCCAGGCAATAATTCATGAACAAGTCGTAATTGTCGATGTACTTGCGGAAACACCGCCGGCTTGTTGTCGCTCTCGTACAACACATTCTTAGCGAGTTTCGTCACAAGCTCCTCGGGCCCCATGGGTGCATGGCCGCCCAAAACACCCTGGATGCCCTTGCCCACATAGAAACCTCCGGCATTCAGCGGGTCGGCCAGGATAACGGCGAACCGCTCCCTCCCGGCGTGGCGCTGCAAAGCCGCCTTGGGCGACAAGGCCGCGTCCCGGCCCGCCGCCTCTGACCTCGGCGGCGGCTTCCGGTGTCAGCACATCTTCGCTATGGCCCACGATAACCTTGAACAGCCGGCTCCCTCCCAATGGTGTCAAAGCCATTTCGTCCGCCAGATTCTTTTCCGGGTTTTTTATAATAATTAGGCAACTGCCGACAAATACCTTTCCCGCTTTCGCAAATATTCCCGACGGCAATCAAGTTACGCTTCGGGCGCCGCCAGGGAAACGAACAACTCCACCAGCCGGGGATCGAACTGCGTGCCAGCGCAGCGGCGCAGCTCGGCCATCGCCGCCGCCGGTGCCATAGCCTTGCGGTACGGCCGATCGTTGGTCATAGCGTCGTAAGCGTCGACAATGCTCAAAATACGGCACTGCAGCGGAATATTCTCCCCCGATAACCCCAGCGGATACCCGCGGCCGTCCCAGTGCTCCTGATGCTTCAAGATCCAGTCGGCGATAGGCTCCAGGTCCGGGGAAGCCTTGGCGATGCGGTACCCGATCTCGCAGTGCCGCCTCATGATCGCCATCTCTTCTTCGGTCAGGCGGCCCGGCTTATTCAGGATACTGTCCGGAATACCCACCTTGCCGATGTCATGGAACTTCGCCAGCAGCCGGAGATCGGCGATCGTCCCCTGCGACAGCGTCAACTTTTGCCCCATCCTCTCCATCATGTCCCCCAGGCGGTCGGCATGGCCTTCCGTGATGTGGTCGCGCTCCTCCATCGCCTTCATCATCGTCTGCACGATCGACCCATGCACACTTTGGCTCTGATGCAGCTTCTGGCGATACATGTTGTTATCGGCTTCCTTGAACACATACTCCGCCCCGGAACTGTCCGTCCCCACGGCCCAGCCGAGCGACAGGCTCAGCGGCAGGTGGGGATTAGCCCCGTTATAAGCGTCGACCTGCTCGCGGTAATACAGATAAAGGCTTTCCATCTGCTCCCTGCACGGCTCGTTCAAAACCACCGAGAACTCGTCGCCGCCGATCCTGGCCACATAATCCGGCATATGCACGCCTGCCTCCAGGATGCCGGCCACCTTCTTCAGCAGCTCGTCGCCCTGGCGATGGCCAAGCGTATCATTGATAAGCTTCAGCCCATCCACATCGCACACAAGCATGCCGACCGCGCCGCGCTCCCCGGTGTGGCCGCGCAGCATGTCGTTCTCGAAATGGGCGCGATTGAACACCCCTGTCAGCGGATCCTTCATCCGCAGGAACTCCAGCCCCTCCTCCAGCTCCTTGCGGGCGGTCACGTCCCTAATGAGCGCCAGGCAGCGCGTTTTGCCGTTGATCGTCACTGGCGTCATGCTCACCTCGACAATGAGGCGGTGCCCTTCTCGGGTTACCGTCTCATGCTCAAACAGTGGCTGCGGCCCTTGCGCGGCCGTTCGCCGCAGCATTGCCCGGGCCTCCTCCAGATAAGCCGGCGTCAAAATCAGGACGATGCCGTCCCGCTTGAACTCCTCTTCGCTGTAACCGAAAATCTCCGACATCCGTCGGTTGACGGCCACCACCGCTCCCGTCTCCCCGTCGCACACCATAAAGCCGTCGCCGGCGGCGTGGAAAATATCCTCCGCCGTCTGACGGCTTTGGTTCAACTGCTCGTTGGCGGCGACCACCTTTTCGTACAAAGTGCTGAGCTCCTCATAACTTCTCTCCAGCAGCTCGTCCTTGCTGCGGAGCAAGTCCTCGGCCTTCTTCCGCTCGGTAACATCGATCGCCAGGATGGCGAACTTTTTCCTTTCCGGACTGTAGACCCTTACGGAATAAATCTTCCCGGACGCATTGGCATAGTTTATATCATTGACAGGCTCGCCGGTCAGCGCCACCCTGCCATGGGTCTTCAGCAAATACTCGAGAGGAATTTCCGGCGTCGCCTCGCGTGCCGTCCGCCCCAGGATATCCTCCCGGCCGCGCCCGCACATCTTTTCGTAGGCCGAGTTCACGAACAGGTACCGCCAGTCGACCGGCTCGCTCGCCTCGTCGCAGATAATCTCGTGCAACGCAAAGGCGTCGTGCATATGCTCGAACAGCTCACGGAGCTGCCGCTCGCGGGCGGCGAGATCGTCTGCCGCCCTCTGCAGGGCCTCGTTCAACGCGCGTAGCTCCTCCTCCGACGCCCTCAGCTCCTCGTGGGAAGCGGTCAGCTCGTCCAGGCTCTGCTGCAGTGCCTTCTCCTTTTGCTCCAGGGCGGTCTCCATCCGCTTTCTATCGGTAATATTGATACCGACGCCGACGATATAAGGCTTCTGATCGATCACCGTCTTCACGGCCGTGAAATAATAAGAAACTTTGTCGCCGCTTTTCGTCTGCAGGTCGGCTTCGGCGCTTGCGGCGCCCTCTTCGAAGGCCTTTCCAACCTCGCGGTTGATGCGCTCTTTAGTCTCCTCGTCGCCCCGGTACCAGTCGGTCAGCGTCATATTGGCAAGCTCACGGGCGGAATAACCCGTTAACCTCTCATGGTTTTTATTCCAGCTTATCAGGCGGCCGTTTTCGTCATACAGATACAGCAACCCGGGCACGCTCTCCAGCACGGCATTCGAAAACGCCCGCTCGTTGGCCAGTGCAGTATAATTGGCCCTCAGCTCCTCCTCGTTGGCCACCAGTTCCTCGTGGACCGCCGCCAGCTGCGTATAGCTGTCCTGCAGCTCGGTTTCGGCCAGCCGCTGCCTGCGAGCCTTCCTCAGCAGGCCGCCCGTAAATAGAAGCACAAAAACGCTCGTGCCGCCGGCCGCCGCAAAATAAGCATTGCGGCGCTGGGCCAGTGGCACGAGCGCTTTGTCCGATAACCCCACCTCAACGACGAAGGGAAACTTCGGCAATACCCGGTAACTCATATAGCCTGCTTTGCCAAACTGCGTATCGGGCGCGTAATAAAAACCGGCAGGCTGCTTGGCCACTTCCTGGAAAATAACCGCCCGCGAAATATCGTTCCCTATTTCCTCCAAGCTGTTGCTGGCCCGGATCGCGCCGTCCAGGCCGATAAGCCGCAACGTATAATACTCGCTCAGGTTTATATCTTGATAAAATTTGGAAAAATAGTACGGATCAATGACCAGGAGCGCCACGCCGGCAAAGCGCCCGTCGGCATCGTTGAGCCTGCGGGTCATATGCAGGGACACCTTCTGCGTCACCTTACCCAGTAAGGGCTTGCCGATATAAGTTTTGCCCGTGTCGGCGGCCTCGTGGGTAATAAAATGGGGAACGTCCGCAATATTTGACCCTACCGTGTCGGGAAGCGTGGAGGCCACAAAATTTCCCGCCCTGTCCGCGATACTGGCGTGGATGATTACCGGGTCAGCCCGCAGGTGATCGAACAGGCTTACAATCGTCGGCGTAGCCGTCAGCGTCTTTTCGTACTCCTTTTTTATGAAGGCAAGATAATCGTCATTTTTATTCAGGATAGTTTGGACGTGCTCCTCGAAAGCCCGGGTGAACTTATCGCCGTCGCGGATAACGCGCTCAATGGTCGTCCGCCGGTCATAATCCGCCTGCCAAACGGCCGCCGTCCAAATAAAAATCAACAAAAACGCGCAGAACAGAACGATGGCCTTGTCAGTTAGAATCCAGTTACGGATAAAACGGCAGGCTGTATCCATCTGGCCCCCTCCGCTGCTACAAATAAACCCCATTTCCGACAATTTTCTATATTAATTGCAAATATTCCTGCATTTTCCTTTGAGAATAAGGTAATTGCCCCTGGGCGCCGCAAAGGCAAATTGCGAACAATATGTCGAAATGGCGCGAAAAATGACAAAAACACAAAGACGTTTGCCATATTTTTAAGAATATGTCTACTTTGTTCTGCCAATGGGGTGATTGTTTTGCAAAGCATCCAGACAAGGCTCACAGTATCCATCCTGGGGCGACCGACCAGGTGGCCGCCTCGCGGCGACCGAAGCGACCGGGGCAGGACGCGGCTTCGCCGTGGTGGCCGTGCGGAAACTTGCCGAACAGTCCCAGGGGGGCCGCCGGGCAAATTGCTACCCTCATCGGCGAAATTCAAGGCGACACCGCAAAAGCCGTCGTCGCCATAAACGACGACACGCGAGAAGTCAAAACCGGCGCCGAGGTAGTCAACGCCGCCAGGACCTCGTTCCGGGAAATTGCCGGCATAGTCAACGACGTATCCCGGCAGGTCGGAGACATCTCTGCAGCCATCCAGCAGATGGCATCTGGCAGCCAGCAGATTGTCAGCTCAGTCAAAAGGATAGACGGCAGTAAATCGCGACAAGAATACGCTTAGCTAGTCGCAAAAAAATTAAATTCCTATTACTATGTCCAAAGCGACGACCGGCCGGCTAAGAACTCGCCCTCGCCTAACAAACTTCCCCGGCGGGACAGCGGATTTGAAATGCTTGCCAAGCCTTGACTTTACTGGCTTTATACGTTACAATAAAGAACACTGGGGCGTGGGGGCAACCCTTCGCATCAACACATGCGGGCGTAGCTCAGTGGTAGAGTACCGGCTTCCCAAGCCGTGGGTCGCGAGTTCGAATCTCGTTGCCCGCTCCAGTAAACATGCGGCCTCCAGGCATTAGCCTGGGGGCCATTTTCTTTAGGAAGGCAGTAGAGGAAGGCAATAGAGGATATAACAGTATAGAAACAATAGAATGAGAATGAGCGCAACACCACCGTGAAGGCAGGGACATAGTACCAATTAGCGGAATTAGTGTTATTATAAGGAAGATTGTAAAGTTGGGGGTGGTGCTCATGGATGACATACAAAAAGCGTTAAAAAACTTGAAGCAATTTGCTAATAATGACTTAACACAGCGTATATCTGATCTGGAATTTATATTAAGCAATCGAGACGCTATGGCCGTGAAGCATCGCTTAGAGGCGGAGTGTATTACGGAGCCTTTGTTACAATCCGCATTAACGATTAAACAAGTCGCCAGTCAGATCGATGTTATTGTCCATGCTCTTGGTATAATGGTGGCATTGCCCTATATTCTTGAGAATGGGGAAGTTATACAATCTCTTTCGCTAGGCGCTGGTAACACTGGCAAAGCCTTTGATCTGGAAACTGATCTGCGTATTGCCGAATTTAAGTTTATAAATTGGCGGGGCGGTGCAGAAGCTATACGGCAGAACCAGTTATTTAAAGATTTGTTCAGCTTGGCATCTTATAAAACTACAAAACGGAGATTCCTGTATTTAACGGGGGCGGAAATTCCATTAAGATTTCTAAATAACAGTAATCGGGCTTTAACTAGTGTACTCAGCAAAAACGAAGGAGTCAAAAGTCAATTTTACGATATTTATGGAGATAAGTATAAAACCGTATCCAGTTATTATTATGGCGTTAGACATATTGTGACCGTAGTTGACTTGGCCACTGTTGTACCAACATTAGCCGGTCAGGTGGGTTGAGGTGAATACCGTGTTGGATAAGGGGAAAATTGAACTGGTTCAACATTATAATATGTGGGACTTTGGAAATCAGATATTATACGATATGTGTCAAAAAGCCCCTCTCCATATCAATGAAGAAGAAGTGATTAGCAAGGTCTGGTTAATTGGACGGTCTTATGCTGCAGCGATTGAGCGGGGGGCAAAAAGTGCCTATAAAGGTGACGAGTTTTATAAACACGTTGTCGGGAAAAAGATTAAATCAATAGGAAAAGAACTGGATAAGAGGATTTCGTTTTTTAGCGAACAAGAACAAGTTACTAAAAACCTTTTGGGTAAGATTGCCGAAACCCACAACTATTTAACAAAGGTCTTTTATGATATATCCGGGATGGATAACAGATCGCTGGCTTCTAAATACTTACACTTTCATGTGCCCAACGTTTTTTATATTTACGATTCAAGGGCCATAGCTAGTGTTACTAATTTAAATACATTGGACAGAAATCTAAAAAAAGACTTATTAAAGTTGGATTCAGATCTTGTTTATGTTGATTTCTTAGCAAAAGTATATCCACTTAACGAAAAGATTTATAAAGAATATGGCGTCTGGCTTAAACCACGAGAAATAGATGCTTTGTTATTACAATATTGAATTCGAATCCCGTTGTCTGCCCAGTAATGACGCGGCCTCCAAGCACTTGCCTGGGGGCCGTTATCTGTTAGGAAACCAGTAGAGGAAGGCAATAGACCAAATATTACTAGGTAGAGCGGGTCGAACAAATCTTGACGCGATAGGAAGGGCAGGCTATAATTTAACTATGAGCCGCCGTGGCGAAGAAAAGTGAGGCGATGATAATGTCCCCCGACGAAATTCTAGAGGACCTCAACAAAATCGGAGTCAAACTCTCCCGCTCAAGCTTGATGCGGTACGAAAATCAAGACCTAATCCCGAAACCTGCCCGGGGTGGCGGTGGGCCAGGAGGGCGTTTCACTGACTACCCATACGAAACAGTGTATGAAGCGCGTGCAGCCTGGGCGTTACTCCACGGGAAATACAGCGATAAGCATTTAGAGAGCCTATTCGCGGGCAACTGTCCGAGCATCGCCCCGGATGCGGTAAAAAAGATTCGGGCGGAGGTATATAATAGCGGCATTCTCGATGATCCTGACATCTATGAAATGGGCCTGCGCGCTCCAGCATTTGTCAAGCATAATGAAAAACTAATAAAAGAGTTTACTTCACAATTTGGGCCGGGATACGCACATTTTTTTACATCATTGATGCTTGTCTGGATTGACGAAAGAAACAATGCTCGCGCCATGGCCGACTTTTTAGAACCTTACGTCGAGTAGATCGGCGTTTATCCTTCCCTTAACTTTGCATGGCCGTGGCGACAACGAGAGGAGGTGATAATATGTCAGCTGCAGACAAAAAACTGTATGAGGCTCGGTCATTGATTGAGAGAAACGGCGGCCCCATTCCCTTGTCCCTGGCCGGACTCTACAAAGCCATTGCGGACAAGAAGATCCCGTCGGTTTCTATTGGTCGCAGGGTTTTCATACCCAGCTGGTACGTGGATTCGCTTCTTGAGAAGCCTAACTAAATAGCGCCATCGTACATACCGGGTAAGTAACGGACAGTACGAGTTTATTCGGGTACCCCGAAATGAAGGGAGGTGAAACGAAGGATGGCGATTCCCGAACTCGCTGCCATACGAAAGCGGAAGAAGGAAGAAGATCGTCTCAAACGGTGGGAGGCAAACCAGATCGCGAAAGAAGACGAACGCAAGTATGCAAAGGTACATGGTCTCCCAGATATCACTCCCCAAGAGGCGATACAGAATATGGAGAAAGCAAAATTCAAAGCAGCCGGATAGGCTGTTTTTTGTTCGGCAAAAAAAATACGCCGTAAAGGCGTTTAGGAGTTACTCTCTATGTCTATTGTAATTGACGCAGCCGAGGTTGTCAAAGCGCTTAAACTTATTACCCGCGATGACCCTCATGCCGTTGCTGAAATCCGGCTCTTGCCCAAGAAGAAGTCAGACCGCATCTTTGCGGGATACTTCGACTACAAGTCCTTCGACAAGGTTCCGGCCCTGCTGGAGGCCATTCTAAGGCGCCGCAGGCACAACGCTTACGTCACCATGAACAAGGCCCATCCAGGGCTTGTGGCGCGATACTGCTGCCGTTTCGAAGAAGCACCGGACCGGACGACCACCGATAGCGAAGTCCTTGACTACCGTTGGCTGCTTGTTGACTGTGATCCCACCCGGCCCACCGGCATTAACGCGACCAAAGCGGAGTTCCAGTACGCGGTCGGCCGGGCGGAACTGGTGAAGCGGTATTGCGTCGATATGCTTGGTTTACCCGAGCCGGTGGAGTGCGAAAGCGGCAATGGGTATCACCTCCTCTTCCCTATCGACTGGCCGGCGACCAAAGAGACCGCGGAGACGGTCAAAAATGTCCTGAAAGGGCTTGCCAAAGAATTCGACTCCGCCGAGTGCAAGATCGACGAAACCGTCTTTAACCCAGCGAGGATAACGAAGCTTTACGGTACCCTGGCCGGCAAAGGCGACGGTACCCCGGATCGACCTGCACGGATGTCCCGCATCGTGAGGATTCCGGAGGGACTTAATGCTGGATAAACTTAAAGCTTTTGCAGACGAGCAGGCCAGGAGCAACTCCCCGCCGGCAAAGCCGGGCCGCTCCAAGTGGGACGTCAACCAATGGATACGGGAGCGCCATATCCCGGTCACAGGGCGGGAGAAGCTGGATGGCGGCGTTAGGTACATCTATGTGGAATGCCCGAACGACCCGAACCACAAGGACGCCGCCATTATCGTCTGGCCTGACGGGAAAGTCGGCTTTAAGTGCTTCCACAACTCCTGCAGCGATTGGGATTGGCGGAAGTACCGAGATCACTACGAGCCAGGTTGCTACTCCCGTAGGGACCCGGCCGGGGACTTCGACCCGGTGGACCTCGAATCCGCTCTTGACGAGCTTGCGTCGCTTGCCGAGAAGGACAGGTTGTCCTTTTTCCGTTCAGATATTCTCCCGGCACTCGCGGAACTGCCGCCCATTGAACTGGCCCTGTATACCAAAAAGGCCGCCAAGCTGCTTGATGTCAGCATGACGGCTATTTTAAAGGAGATACGCGAGGAATGCGGGGAGGACTTCGAGGAAAAATCCTCGGCCGACATGCTGACGGAAATTGCTCTTGCGAACCGGCTGTTCCACGACGATCTGAAAGAGCCTTATGCCTCGGTCGCCTTCGAAGGGCACGACAAAATCCTCAAAATAGGCGGCAGGGACTTCGCCCGCTACCTTGCCGGCGAGTATTACAAGCAGATCGGCAAGGCTCCTGCGAACGAGGCCATTAAACAGGCTGCCAACGTCGCGGAGGCTAACGCCATCTTCGAAGGCCCCGAGTACAAGCTGGAGCTTAGGGTGGCAGCCCATGACGGCGCGTTCTGGTACGACCTGGCAGATGACAAGAATAGGGCCGTCAGGATTACGCCGCAGGGGTGGGAAGTGGTTTCCAGGCCGCCGATCATCTTCCGGCGCCGGAACAATCAGGCTCCGCAGGTTGACCCCGTTCCCGGCTCTGGTGACCTCTGGGAACTGGAGCGGTTCATCAACGCATCCAAGGAGGACATAGAGCTTATCGCCGTTTACCTTGTCACCTGCCTGGTTCCCGGGATTCCCCACGCCATGCCGATCTTCCACGGCGAAAAGGGGGCGGCCAAGTCTACTACGATGCAGTTCCTGCGCCGGCTGGTGGACCCGGCCAACCGGGAGCTATTCGTTCTACCAAGGGACCAGAACGAGCTTGCGCTGCAGTTGTACGGCAATTATATGCCCGCCTACGATAACCTTTCCGCCATGTCGCAAATGCAGTCGGACACCCTGTGCGGCGCCGCCACCGGCGGAGGAATATCGAAGCGGACCCTGTTCTCCAATGACGACGATACTATCCTCCGCTTCTTCTGCTGCCCGATGATGAATGGCATAAACGTCGTTGCCAATGCTCCCGACCTGCTGGACCGCTGCCTGATGTTCGAGTTGCAGCGTCTGGAACGGGAGCAACGGAGGGAACGGAGGGAGGTTTTCGACGACTTTGAGAAGGCCCGTGCGCGTGTCTTCACCGGAATGCTCGATGCTCTTACCGGAGCAATGCGGTTATATCCCCAGGTTCGCCTGAGCAGTTTGCCGCGGATGGCGGATTTCGCCAGGTGGGGCTATGCCATCGCCGAGGTGATCGGTGTTGGTGGCGATACCTTCTTGGACCTTTACCAGGCGAACCTGGGTAAAATCAATGACGCCGCCGTCGAGGCGGACCCGGTGGCCACCGTGATCGTTGAGATGATGAAGGTATCACCCTCGTTCAATGGCACTATGCGGGAACTGCTGGAGAAGCTGAACGCCAGCGTGACATTCTCTGAAACTCTATCAGTCAATTCGCGGTCGCGGTTGTGGCCTAGAGACACCCACGCGTTGTCGAAACATTTGACTCGCATTAAATCGAATCTGCTTGAACTAGGCATCACCTTTGAAAAGTATCAGAACGATAGGGCATGCATTCGGATTACTTATAATGGCCAGATTTATGGTCCCGTTCCTCCCGTTGATCCCGAAGACTTGGATTTCCTGAGCTGAGGCACGGGAGCATAAAAAGTGGTTCCTCCCGTTGTTCCCGTGCCTGGCCCTTGATCGGCGAGGGTCCGGGAGCAGCGGGAGCAGCGGGAGGAGAAAAAGGAGCTTTTAAGGAGGTGCCGCGATGCCTGCCTACAACGCCAATCTCGTCAAATGGTTGAAGGGCGCCCTGTTCGTCCAGCCTGGCATAGAAAAGTGGCTGAATACCGACAAGCTCTATCAGGAGTTTTTGGCTAGCCCCGTCGGTTGGCATTGTAACTCCGCTCAATTCCGGCGCACGATCAGGCGAATGGGCTTTGACGTTATCGGCCGCACGGTGAATGTATCGATTGAATCACGTTACAATGGGACCTTTCCATCTGACCGCTACATTACAGCTAAAGGAGTAAGTCATGGCATTTCAATTTCTCAAGAACCTGTTCAACAAGCCGACACCGGCACAGCAAACGTCGATAGTGACCCTGCCCTCGGGGCTAGCCTTCAGGAGCTACGGCGGCTTAAGCAATTCGGACATATTCCTGGCTAGCGTAAACGCCGTTGCCAAAGCCGCTTCCAAGTTAACGGTACAAGCCGTCGTCGGCCAGGAAGGAAATAGGCTACCCGGCGATGAGCAGATCAACAAAGTGCTAGGCTTGAGGCCGACGCCTTTCTGTAATCCCCAGGAATGGCTTTACCGAAGCACCGCCCTATACTTTGCCAGGAACGACCTCTGGCTATGGCCACAGTTCGATGACGGGGTTTTGCAGGCCGTGTGGCCGGTGGCGCCTTCCTCGGTCGAGTTCGTGAGCGATCGGAGCGAACTTTTCGTGCGATTTCTCTTTCAAAATGGCAACAGCAGCTTACTGCCCTACCGTGAGCTAATCCACCTGAAACGGATGCCCATACAGAACGATCTGCTGTCGGAGACCAACCACTCCATATCGCCGGCGCTTCAGTTGGCTAGTGATCAGACGGCGGGCCTTATCTGCGGAATCCAGCAGGTGCAAAGCCCCAGGGGGCTACTATCCTTCGTACAAACGCTACGTCCCGAGGACATGGAGGCCCACCGTAAGAAGTTCACGGAATCGCTTAGGGCCAACAACGGAATCGCATCAATCGATGCCAAAGCAACCTTCCAGAAGTTGGACATACCTCCATATTCGATCCATGCTGCCGAGCAGATGGCTGTCGCCGCCAAGATTTACAGCTACTTGGGGCTGAACGCTAAAATCGTGGACGGCACTTACAGCGCCGAGGAGTACAGTAACTTCGTCGAATCGGTCATCATGCCTTTTGCCCATAGCTTGGAGCTTAGCCTCTCGCGGGCGCTGTTCACCAGTCGCGAGTTGGCATTTGGTAACAGGATTGCTGTGGAGACGGCCGGGAGGATGGCCTTCGCCTCCATGGCAGACAAAATCAACGCCATCAAGGAGATCATGCCGCTCAGCGTCTTGACCAAAAATCAGGCGCTACAGATTCTTGGCCTCCCGCAGATCGAAGGTCCGGAAGGCCAGAAGTGCTTGCAATCGTTAAATTACGTGGACGAATCCATCATTAGCGCGTACCAGCTATCGTATAAGTTCAAACAACCTGCTGGCGGCCCTGGAGAGGAAAGCGAGCAGTAAAAGCCTTTACGCGGCGGTTGGATAGCCAAAGCGGCGGACCGGATGGACGGTGGCGCATACATCGTGCGAAATACCGAACGCCGGGGATGGCACGTCCCGCAAGACACGGCGTATCACTCAAAAACGGAGCGTGTAACAATGACTGTAGCCGAATACTTTAACCAGCACAAGAACCTGACCGGCTCCCAAATCGAGGCCCGCAAACTTGCCATCCGGAATGAACTGCGGACCAATAACGACGCCAACCTCGAAGAGATTGAGAGGGAACTTGCCGCCCTTGACGAAGTCATCGCCCACCAGGCGGAGAAGCGGGGTGGCAGCAAAGGGTTTAACCCCCTGCAAAACGTCAGCGCCGAGAACCGGGACGACAGCGTTTTCTCTACTCAGGAGTACCGTCGGGCGTTCTTCAAGAACCTGAAGGGCCTTGACCTGAGCGATGAGGAGCGGGGCGTTTTCAACCGGGGCAAAGCCGAGCTACGCGAAGCTACTTTCGGCACGGCCAGTAACATGGCCGCCGTCATCCCCACACAGACCCTGAATCAAATCCTCGTCAAAGCACGGGCTCAGCTCGGCGTCATCGGCATCTCCCGGTCCTTTGGTATCCCGTCCAACCTTTCGGTGCCTGTGGCGACTCCTAGCGGCCTGACGCAGTTTGGCGGCCACTCCGAGGGTACCGCCGTCGATACCGACACGCCGAGTATCGCCAATGTTCTGTTCAAGTCCAACGAAACGATCAAGATTTTCTCTCTGTCCCGCAACGCGGAGGCCACCAGCATCGACGCGCTGGAAAGCTACTTGGTCGATGAATTAACCGCCGTCATGATGAACTCGCTCGACAACGCGCTGATAAACGGCGCCGGCGGCACAGCCGGTACTGGCCTGGCCAGCATCGCCTGGACGGCAGCCAACTCCGCCACCTATGCCAAGGGTGGGGTGCCCAAGTTCACTGACCTGACGGGCATCGCGGCCCTGCTAAAAGCCGGCTATGGCGGAAGCGCCAAGTGGGTCATGAGCAACCAGACGCTGTTTTCCATGATTTGGGGCATGACCAATGCGGTCAGCGGCCAGCCGATCTTCGTGAACAATCCGCAGACGGAAGGCATCGGCTACCTGCTTGGCCGCCCGGTCATCCTGGACGACTATGCCGGGTTCGGGAACTTCTTCTTCGGGAATTTCAGCTATTTGGCCTTCAACTTGCCGTTGAGCATCTCGGTTGAAAAGAGCCTGGAGTCCTCGTTCAAGCAAAATTTGGTAGATTTCAAGGCCGTGATGATTGGCGACGTGCAGGTCATCACCGACGACGCCTTCGTTAAGCTCAGCCAGGCCGCGGCCTAAGAAACAATATAGCGGGGCCATCGTAGGTCGGTGGTCCCGCCTTCTTTTTAGGAGGCATTGTGAAAGTAACCAAGGCAACGTTTAGGCACTACAGAACGCCTCGGGACGAGGGGCTACGGGGCTTCTGTTCGGTCGAGTTGGACGGGGTGCTAGTGATTGACCAGATTAGGATTCGCAACAACAAGGACGGGGTGATGGACATTGAACTGCCGAGTTGTATGAACAAAGGTCGCTACTATGGCGTCGTTTCCGTTTTAATGGAGCCGCTGCTGGAGGAGATTCGGGCGGTGTGCATTGAGCAGTATGAACTATTCCATATCAAACGGACGACAGCTATAAACCATCCGCCGGTGAAACCGGCTGGGGCGAACCGACGGCTGACCTTTGGTTAGTATTTAGCCTTGCTGGTCAAGTATGAATCGCCTCGCGTTGAAATAATAGTCACTCCCGTCCGCGCTTTAAGTATCGGGTTTTTATCTTGGATGCAAAAAGCCATACCAATGTGTACGGTACCAAGTAGGATAGGAAGGTGAAGCCGAAATTCCAATGATGATATACAACGAAAGAGCTAAAGCCGTGGATTAAATATTCACCTAATGTCAATAATCCGGCGACAGCTAGCGTAAGCAGTATATTGGACCAAAAATTACGTAAAAGTATAGCCTGAGCGACTGCGTAAGGAGGATAGTATAGAAGGTTGGTCAACAATATGCTCCACCATTGCCCTAATGTAGGTGAGGTAAATTGCCACCAGTCGAACCAGGAGGAAAGTGTAGTGATTATGAACGCAAGACAACACATTAATAGGTAGACGGAAATGCAGTAAATAGGCGGTGCAGGGAAAAGGCGATACGACCAATAGCAACACGCAAAACCTAGCGAAATACCTAGCACGACAAATGCAACATCCATCATTGGTACTACCGCCTTTAGGAGACTTTCCTGGATTCAAGTTTAACCTTTATCGCGGGACCATATGCAACAGAGGGTGAATCCACCATGAGCTTATCTTTGGTGGAAAGGATACTGCAATTTTTCGAGTGAAAACTAAGGTGATTTGCTGTAACTCAAAGTACGACTCTTCCGAAACATTGAACTACCCTGCTTGACGCAAAGAGGCCCCCCGACCAGTGATTTCCAACTTGCTAATAGCAAGACCGGAGGGGGGCCTCAAGTTTTGCGCGTGAACTCGTTCACGGGTTTTTTGGAAAACTACCATATTTTGTAGATTGACCAGACGCTGTCACTGATCTACACTTCTATATGCGAGTCATGGCGCGGCGCGGCTTGGCAGGGTCCGGCAGGGCAGGGCTTGGCGTGGCTGGGCATGGCATGGCAAGGCAAGGGCCTGTATAGGCAAGAGGGAGATCGGATAATCCGGTCTTCTTTTTTTTATACAAATTTAGCCTATTCATGGTTGATATACCTCTGAACCAGAGCTAACATTGACACACTACTCGAACCAGTGAAGGAGAACGGAAATTGGCTAATCGAACAAGGGTCCGAGCATCTGGCGAGGGGACGATTTACGAAAACGTAAAACGCAACAGGTGGGAGGGACAATATTCTTATACGGACCCGGCGACGGGTAAGACAAAACGTAAGCTTATAATAGGGAACAGCCAGACTGAGGTATCCAAAAAAGGGAAAGAGTTTCAAGATAATATAAAAAGCGGCTTGGTACCAGGCGCAGACAAAAAGACGCTTTGGGAGTGGCTAGACCATTGGCTCAATGAGTGCATCAAACCGAACGTCCGGATAAAGAGCTTTGAAAAATATGAATCGTGCCTGAAAAGTTATATTAAGCCCAAGCTGGGGGACAAGCCCATAAAAAAATTGGCGCCGGAGGACTTTCGAAAAGTATTTAACGAAATGCTTACGCGAGGGGGCCGGGCTGGTACCGGGGTATCGACCTCAACTGTGCGGGCAACCAGGCGATACTTAGCGATGGCCTTTAAACAGGCAATTGAAGACGGTATAGTGGCGCGAAACATCATTCACGCTACGAAGCCACCTCTATTAGTTAAAGAAGAAATCCGGCCATTGTCGGAAAGCCAGGCAGGTCTATTGCTTGAGACTGCCAAGGCGGGGGAATATTTTTATTTGGGTGCAAAACAGCGACGTAAACCGTCTCCGGCTAGTGAATATCATAAAGCAATGGCCTATACGGCGGTGATGCTGGCACTTAATACCGGTATGCGGTTAGGCGAAGTATTTGGCTTAAAATGGGCGGATATCGACCTACCTAAGAATGTGGTCAATGTCCGGCGAGCCCTAGTATCCTCGGCCACTAGGGGTATGATATTCGAGGAACCTAAAACCAGAGGCTCCAAGCGCCGTATCCCGGTCACCGACGCCGTCAAAAAGGCGCTCGAACGGTATCAAAAGGAACAGCAATGGTTCATTAATCTAACGGGCGACAAGTACGATGGAAAGGAAGACATGGTGTTCGCAAATTTGTTCGGGAAACCGGTTGATACGTCAAATTTTACCACAAGGTACTTTAAGAAAATGCTGGTACAGGCGGGGCTAGATCGAGAATTTTGTTTTCATGATTTGCGCCACACTCACGCCACATTATTGTTAAAGCAGGGCATAAATATTAAGGTGATCAGCGAACGATTAGGCCATAGTACAATTCAAATGACGCTGGATACTTATTCCCATTTAATGCCTGACATGCAACAAACAGCAGTTCAGGCCCTTGAAATGTTGAATATGAATTAAAGTATAGATGTAAGAATTTAGTAGCTGACACATTCATGTGAAGCTACTTTTTTGTCTAGCACATGGATGAAGTATTAGAAAAGATCAAGCTTTTATGTTATTATATAAGCGAACATATGTTCCGGCAGGGTGAGGAATTACACATAACAAAATGGAATTCGAGCCCATCTCCGGAGGTTTTCGAATTTAACTTTATGTAGTCTGGAGGAATTTAGTAGATAATGATGAACAATAATAAAGAAAAAGTGCAATCCCACGCTATTAGTGCTCTAGTTACCAATCAATTGGGAGCGTGAAACAATGAATCAGCAGGACCAGTTGATAGGTGTATGTTTAGGGCTTATAGGCAAAGGGGTGGCGACCCTTTCCCCCGAGGAAAAGAAACTTACGGATAGTAATAAGGGGACAACTGTTGATCCGAGAGAACTTCAGAACTATAGGAGACATATCCTTCGAGGGAATGATCCTCTAGGAAATGCATTTACTCGGATTCGAGAAGCGCAGGAACGCCGGAAATCAGGAGCGGTGTATACCCCTAATACTATCGTAAGATCAATGATCGGATGGGTGGCGCATCAGGCTTCCCCTATCCGTATTGTCGACCCAGGTGCTGGTTCTGGCAGGTTCATTCTGGCAGCCGGGAACGTGTTCCCCAATGCGCAACTCATAGCAATAGAGCTTGATCCATTAGCTGCACTCATTCTTCGTGCCAACCTGACAGTTTTTGGTTTCTTACAACGTACTACAATTATCGTAGACGATTACCGTAACATCGAATTGTCACCGTGCCAAGGCCTAACGGCGTTTATCGGTAACCCTCCATATGTACGACATCATGACATCGATAATGGCTGGAAAACTTGGTACTCATCCAATTTTTCAAAGCTCGGAATCAAAGCCAGTGCGTTAGCAGGCCTGCATTTGCATTTTTTCCTTAAAACTCGTTTGCTTGCTTCACCGGGTGATATAGGAGCCTTTATTACTTCTGCTGAATGGCTTGATGTTAACTATGGGTCATCGTTACGTCAACTTTTGGTAGACGGGTTGGGCGGTCTGTCGATTCATGTCCTCGAGCCTTCAATCGAGGCCTTTCCGGGTACGCAAACAACAGCGGCAATTACTTGCTTCCGTGTTGGAGCAGCGCCAGAAGTAATACGGGTGCAGGCTGCAAATTCCGTGAGAAGCCTTAATTCGCTATCACGCGGAACCGATGTCCTGAAGGAACGAATGCAGACCGAACATAAATGGTCGACCATCATTCGCCCATCACGGAAGTGTCCGGGTGAAATTGAACTTGGCGAACTGTTTCGTGTGCACCGCGGGCAAGTAACCGGCGCCAATAATATTTGGATAGCTGGTAACCAGCCAGTAGAATTACCAGCCAGCGTTCAGTTTCCTACAGTTACTAAAGCCAAAGACCTGCTAGATGCCGGAGCTCTTCTTAATAAAGCACACTGTCTTCGCAAAGTCATAGACCTTCCCCCCGACTTTTCAGCGTTTAATCTCGACGAGCAAAGGCAAATAGAGTTATTTCTTGCTTGGGCCCGTACTTATGGTGCCGACGAGGGTTATATTGCGAAACATCGAAAAGCTTGGTGGTCTGTTGGGTTAAAGTCTCCCGCGCCGATTCTTTGTACCTATATGGCACGCCGGGCTCCTCAGTTTTCGTTGAACCTTTGCAATGCGCGACATATTAATATTGCTCATGGATTATATCCTAAGATTGAACTTAGCCAGGAAATATTAAATAGCCTCGTAGGCTGGCTTAATGAAAACATTAAGGTTAATAGTGGTCGTACTTATGCTGGAGGGCTAACAAAATTCGAGCCCAAGGAGATTGAACGTTTACGAATTCCACGTTTGGAGGCATTAACAAGATGATAAGCCAGCCACCGCGTTGGACAGAAGCTGAACTAGCAGAAGATGCAACAATTTCGGCAGATAATTTTCGTTCTTCCCGACTTGCGCCATCTGATCTTTGGGCGAATCACTATAACTCAGCGTACGAAAAATTCGAAGTGTTGCTCGAAAAGCTAAACGACTTAAACCCAGGTCAGATCACCGACGCTAAGCTCGCTGACGTATATACAAGCAAGTTGGGAGAGGCATTGCGCTACCTAGCTGGGCCACCAATTTCTGAAGATGACCTGCAGGTTCTTTCAGATGTCGAGTCATTGGCACCCGGTGTGTTAAGTAAAGATATTGTATCGCTTCGCAAAGTCTATGATATAATTGCACGAGTTGTAGATCCTTTCCGTTTTCCATGGATTGTCGCGGGAACTGAACCAACCGAGAATCAAAAAAATGCGGCGATATTAGCATCAGCGGTACTGCTTGCCGCCCAACGTATTGCGACAGAGAGGCGAAATACCGGGAAAGAGGATCAGGAGCTAACTGTAAAAAACTATTTGCGTTCGCAGGGCTTTTCGGAGGTAAAAACTGAAACGATTAATACCATTGTTAAGGGACCTGGTCCGATGCAATTTTGCGGCGAAGCACAATTAGGTGAGCGGAAGGCAGATATTATAGTGCGGCTGCATGACACCCGTTTAATGGCCATTGAGTGTAAAGTGTCCAATAGTGCGACTAATAGTGTTAAGCGTCTTAATAATGATGCAGCCGTTAAAGCGGAATATTGGTTAAAAACTTTCGGGACATCGCAAGTTGTACCTGCGGCTATGTTATCTGGCGTTTTTAAACTATTAAACCTTGTGCAAGCTCAAGATCGAGGTTTAACAATGTTTTGGGCACATCACCTTGTCAAACTTGGAGATTTCATTGAATCGACGCGATAAATTCACATAAAAATTAGCCACCTCTGAACCTATGAGGGCTGGTAAAGCAAGCGGTTAAGTTAGTTTTAGGAAGGCAATTAGGAAGGCAATAGGGTAAAAAAACGGTGGAATTAGTAAACTGGGTAAAACTTGCCGGAGCCGAATCCACCCGATTTGTTTGACATCATAGACTGAGTATGTTGACATAATACTGCCGGTGTTGGATTCCCAAGCCGTGGGTCGCGAGTTCGAATCTCGTTGCCCGCTCCAGTAATTTCAAGGCCTCCAGGCATTTGCCTGGAGGCCGTTTTCTGTGTTAAAGGGATTTGCGGACCAATTTGCGGACCTTTTAGTTCAAAGACGGTAAAATAGTGAGAGGATATGATAGATAGAATGCAGGAGCAGGTCGAGCCCCTTCCAGTCTTCAAAACCGTTCGCACGGCACTAATCCGTCGTGGGTGGGTTCGATTTTCCTACACGCTCCTTGCCTGTGCCTATTACCACTATTCGGAATTTAACAGACCCCCCCTTTTGATAATGCGGAAGGGCCATGTTTTCAATGTGAAAGGGTATAATGACTGGGTGGTGGTTATACTACGAAGGTTGGCAAAATTTTTGGTCACCCCAACCCCGCATCAAAGACCGTCAGGAGAGACAGCGTGGCCTAATGTCCATTTTTTTTTGCACAAATAAGCAGGAAAATACCGAGGGTTAGCATAAAATAACAAAGAGAAGAATACATAATTGCTCGAAGGGGGGATTGGTGCATGGAATCCGCAGTGCTTCTTGAGGCGGTTTACAAAAAAATCTATGGAAAAGACTTGAATTTTTTTGATTTTGACGACCGCTTACAGATCCAGAAAACTACCTATCTACTTCAAGAGCTTGGTCTTCATATTGGAGAGTATGGCTTTAGATGGTATAAGAGAGGGCCGTATTCCCAGGCGGTACATGATGATGCTTTCTTTGTTTCTTCCAAAATCGAGTACATTAAGAAAGAAGCTGAGAAAGTTCAATTTGGAGAAAGGGCAGCTAAGATTGTCGAGAAAATAAAATCTGTAATTGCTGCAAACCCTGCTCCATATAGTTTGCCGCTCTGGCTCGAAGCGGTTGCGTCGATTCATTACCTGAAGAAATATGAAAAGATTGGCGATGACAAAGTAGTTCTGGAGAAGCTGGCTTCTGAAAAACAACATCTTAAGGACGATGCCTCAAACCGACTGGCATTACAGATTGCAAATGAGATTGCATAGAGAGTAATGCTGGGGGTGAATTACCTTGGACTCGCTTAAGTTTGTGAACTATGTATATGATAATGTTCATGGGTTTATTGGACTGACGGAAGTTGAAAATGAAATTGAGAAACTCCCAATTTTTCAACGATTGCGCCGTATTAAGCAATTAGGATTGGCCAATTGGATTTTTCCGGGTGCTGAACACACCCGGTATATTCATTCTTTGGGAGTAATGCACATTATAGACCAAATGGGGTCAAAGCTTGGATATAACCCTGAAGAGCGACAAGCTTTAAGATTTAGCAGGACTTCTGCATGACATTGGCCACTATCCATTATCTCATACTGGCGAGAGTGCCTATATAGAAGCGGATGAAACTGCAAGAAACGGAACTGTTGGGAAAGACTTTTACCTTAGAAACAGCGAGAAAACTAAGGCTGATTTACAAAAACTACTTAAGCCTCGGATTCTCAACAGTGTTTTCATGGTAAAGAACCAGAACGGTTTTCATCATGAAAATATGGGCGTTGAAGTGATTCAGCATAGCGCAAAGATTCAAGCGTTAATTGCTAAACACTGTAAATATGTTAAAATTGAAGACCTTTGCAGATTAATTACGGGGGATTTAGCCAGGCGTATTGATCTCTCTGCCCAGGTACAGTTACTGCATTCGGAATTAGATGCTGACCGAATTGATTACCTTTTACGAGATGCAGCCTTCTCTGGGGCTTCTTATGGACAATTTGAGGTAGGGGCTTTGATAAAGTGCCTTGCTAAGAAGCCGCACAGTCAATACGGTGCTGAAATTGTTGGAGTAGAGGCAAAAGGAGTCGGTCCGGCTGAGCAGTTTTTGATTAGTCGGTTTATGGCGTATAGTCAAGTGATTTACCAGAAACATGTGGCTATCTTAGAAAGCATGGCCGAGACTGCTATGCATTGGATGGCGAATGAAAGCACATTTGGAGGGTTTCCAAGCCCGTCTGAACTTTTGGATTGGATTAACAGACATGAACAAACAAGTTCGTACCTTGAGTTTACGGACTATAAGTTCATGGATGCGTTGTCTCAGGTAAGTCAGAAGGCGAACGATTGCCCAGAACCAATCTATATGATAGTGGAGAAGCTGAAACAGTTTAGAGCGCTTGAACTTGCATTTCCGGCTACTGCCCAAGGAGGAAAGCTCGCGACAGAAATATTTAAGACTCTTGAAGCAACAGATGCCTTTAAGAATTTAACTAATGACGGATATCTTCGACAAAATAAAAGAATTGGTCTTGTTAACAAAGTAAATCTTACAGACCATGTTCCAGAGCAAGAATTCGTCCAATTTTATAATACCATGTTTAATGTAGCAGATGGAGTTACGGAAGATCAGCAGCCGGATATAAAAGAATATCTGATGCAGAGGCTTCAAAGTGGCGTAGCGTACATAGCAGACGGACAAGAGCCTACACTAATCATTGATTTACCATTTAGCATCATAAAGGAACTTTCTCAATATACCCGAATACTTCTAAGAGAATATGTGCTAAATCCATAAGCAGGGTTAACCTGCTTTTTTATTTTGATAGTCAAGTAGTAAGCCAAGAAGGGGCTGAGACGGGTAAGCTTGATTTGCCATATAATTCGGGATTTACCTCACGTAAGGCCGCGAACCCCTGATTTTACTGGTTTATTGTGTATCCGGCCTGGTGGCTCCTACGGTCTTCAAACCCGTTGAATGGCGCTAGCCAGTCGTGGGTAGGTTGAAGTAAAAGCTACTTGCGAAAGGTTCAGCAGGTAAAAGATTCTTGACTGATTAATTCAGAATAACATACTATAATGGCAGAGTAATTTATATAGAGGCGAATAGAAGTGAGAACACGCGAATCAGATGTTCGTGAAGCGCTTCGTAATAATTTAATAGATGAATTTAAGTATGATCTGTCCACAAAACTGATTAATGAGATGCAGGTTTGTTTTGGACAGGCGCGTGTTGATATTGCGGTTATCAACGGATTTCTTCACGGATATGAAATAAAAAGTGATAGTGATACGCTTGAGCGGCTACCGCAACAGGTATATTGCTACAGTAAAGTATTTGACTTTGTCACTCTTGTTTGCGGTGAAGGATTTCTTGGCGAGATAGACAGTATCATTCCCCGTTGGTGGGGAGTTAAGGTTGCAACTATAGATAGTGAGGGTGATGTAGCAATTCGTGTTATTCGTGATCCGGAAGAAAACACCTCAATCGATCCCCTATCTCTAGTTCAGCTACTTTGGAAAGATGAAACACTTTCCGTACTGGCTAGTCGGGGGCTCGATCGAGGTGTCCGTAGTAAGTCTAAGTGGGATATATGGGATAAAATGATACAAACCATGGATTTGGACGATTTGAGGCAAGCGGTTAGGGAGTACCTGAAGAAGCGAGAGTGTTGGCGAGCTGATCTACTACAAAAGTAAAATGGTGATTGGCTCCGGCAAATACCCAAGTCACTAGATTACCAGTACTACAGGCTCCGTTTGCGCATTCATAAATTAAGTTATCACCCGCGCTAAAGTGGCGACCGCAATATATGGTTGGTTTATAATTAATAATTTGTTTGGCTAAGTCGCTAAATTGGGCGAACCTAATCGGTTCGCTTATTTTTATTCCGCGGACAATAAACCAAGTATTATCACAGGTATAGCGAATAGTTGCTACGATCATTTTAAAAAGAATACGAGGGTTAAGATTGTCAGGGAGAGACGGATCGTCGATATTATAATCACTAAAAATTACTTTTATAGGATTGTTGGTGTTCTTATTTACTTTTTTCCAAAGGTCATATTCTGATCTTGGGATGAAGTCGCAGGAACTTTCTTTAATATTTGCCAGTGACTTTGGGAAGGCTGTTGCGGAAAGGATTACACGTCGGTATTGCTTAATATTCGGAATACGCTTTAACAAAGTCTCTATTGAAAGATCAAGTGGATTAACATCATCTTCTGTAATCAATTCACAGTCAATGATTAGATCCGTTTCTGACGGAGTAACCGCAAGCGTTGTTAGCAGAACAGGAAGGGTTGTATTTATGGAACCAAAGTATTTCTTTTTAATTCTTATGGCTACGCCTTCTTTATAAGACGTGACTGCGGATTTAACGACTGTTTGGAAAGCCGGATCATGGCCAAAACCGGTGACAGGAATAACTCGAACCTTATGTGCGGCTGCATCCTTCAATAGCCATTCAAGGACAGGGCTTGCCCCATCTAGCATAGTTGTTTGCTTTAGTAGGGAGAGATCTAACATTACTGGCTGGTCTATTTTCCATATTTCAGCTAACTTTTTGCCGAATTTGGATAGATAACCGTCAATTGTTTTTTTATCACACTTCTTATCAAAATCGTAAGGGATCGGAACCATTTCAAAGATTGGAAGCATTCGCTGTTTCGTTTGGATAGCTAAGAATTTAATTGCTTTTTGTTCTCCCTGCTTCCATTTGATCATTGGAGCATAGATAATAGATGTTTTTTGATCGGCCGTAAATATCACTCCCTCCTCAAAATAAAACACGGACTGATAGCGTGATATATCAGAGCCGTGTTTATTACTTCGTACAATACGATTTAATGGTTTATGTAATTTTATCATTTAATTGTTTTTCAATTTCGATATAATTTCGCTAAAACCCTTCGCATAGCGCGCGCTACTAAAAAAATTCCGATTTCTGCAATAATGATACCTTCTCCCAATTACCTGATATCGCCAATGCCGCTATTTTTCATAACATATTCTTTGACGGCCAATTTGGGTATCTTCCAAACACGATTATGCCGAAAGGCTTTGATTTGACCAGAAGCCAGAAGCGTATAAGCAGAGTTTTTACCGATGCAGAGTATTTCGCATAGTTCTTCTACCGTTAAGATGTCATAATAATCGTTGAACATGATTAAATCACCTCATACTTGTTTTTTACTTTATGTTGAAGTGTTAAAATGATAGTTCAATATTTAATTTCTAATAACTGGATGAGAAGAAAAAAATCTTAGATATTACAATATAATTCAAGATAATCAAGGGTAAAGACGTTGAGACTACAACTTGCATAAAAAGAGGGAAAAAGGATTTGTGGGGGTTTTTACCGCTTACAACAAAGCCATTTTTGGGCTCATCCGACAATCGAGATAATAGAGCAGGTTTTTTGTCAAAAATCGGGAATGTTTGTTTATTAATATTTCAACCGGCTTTTGAAGGAGGTTGAATGGGAATGAAAGTAGTGCGACTGGTTATCGAGCGTTTCCGCGGAGTGAAAAATGCAACACTTTATTTCAATGGGCATACTTTGCTGGTCGGTATGAATAACGTCGGAAAGTCCACAATTTGTGAAGCACTGGATATGGTATTAGGTCCAGACCGGGTTACTAAAGTGTCGCCTGTTGGGGAATATGATTTTTATAATGCCGAATATCTGGCTGAGGATGGCGTTACCGCCATTCCTGCCCGGATCGAAGTAGTTCTAACCGATTTAACCTCAGAAGTAGAACTTGCCTACTTGAATCATATTGAATTATGGCATACCGAGGGACATAGAATTCTAGGTGAAGGTGAAATTACACAAGCAAATCCTCCTAAAGTTGTTCGTTGCCTGCGGCTTGAAACAATTGCTCAATATGACCAGGAAGATGATGAGTTTGAGGCTAATACCTTTTTCTCTCATGGAACAAATAATTATGATGGCACACCCGAGAGAGTCGGAAAAAGGCTTAAACGGCTTTTCGGGTTTCTTTATTTAAGAGCATTGCGAACCGGCACGAGAGCACTCAGCCTCGAACGAGGCTCTTTATTGGACATTATTCTACGATTGCAAGATATCCGAACAGGACTCTGGGAGCAATCAATAAAGAGACTGCGAGAGCTAGAACCTCCAATTGTTGATGATGCAACAGGATTGACAGTTGTTCTTGATAATATCGAAAAACGTCTTGCACAATATATTCCAGTCCAGAGTCAAGATAAGGCGACCAGACTTTTTGTTTCGCAACTAACTCGGGATCATCTTCGGAAGACGATCTCATTCTTTCTCTCGACAAATGCGGATCAAAGACCCGTCCCGTTTCAAGAGGTGGGGACTGGCACACTTAATACCCTAGTCCTTGCACTGCTTTCGTTCATAGCCGATATAAAAAAGGACAATGTTATATTTGCTATGGAGGAGCCAGAAATTGCTCTTCCGCCTCATACTCAGCGACGTATTGCAAACTACTTGCTCAACGAAACTACGCAGTGCTTCGTCACATCGCATTCTCCATATGTTATTGAGCGATTTGATCCAGAGCAAATTCTTATATTGCGGCGCGATAACTGCGGTACAGTTTCTCCAACACCAGTATCTTTTGGGGCATCGCTTAAGGGTAAACTGTACAAAAGGCATGCAAGACGAGGCTTAGCGGAGGCTATGCTCGGAACAGGTGTAATAATAGCCGAAGGCATTACCGAACATTCTGCTATCAATGCTGTTGTCGAAAAGCTTGAAGAATCTAGTGAGTCGTACTACCCATTAGATTTATCGGGTATTACCATCCTTCCTGTCGATGGCGATGGCTCTTTATCAATGTTCGGTTCCTTTTTTAAGAGTCTTGGTTTGAAGACATATGCCTTTTATGACAATAAACAGCGTAAAGACGAAGAAAAGCAGAAACTCATCAGTTGTTATGACTTTCCTTGTGAGACTGCTTATGCAGGTATTGAAAGGCTTCTGATTAATGAGATTCCTGTTAATCGCCAATGGCAATTTCTTGCCTCCTTAAAGCAGTTAGGGGAGCAAGGCGGTTTAGGAATACCGGAGGACTACCCTGGCGATGAGAAGGTGAAAGATTTGACTTATCAGGCGCTTAGGAGTAATAAAGGTAATGGGTATGCTGCCAGGCTTATAGAAATCTGTGCGATTGCTGAGGTGCCTGCAAGTATTAAGGATTTTTTGATTCGTGTTTATGCTGATTTTCCAAAGCCAGCAACAATATTACCTCCGCAAACCAAGACTGATGCTGCGACTCAGCAAAAAGCATCCACAGGCGGCGAAAAGAGCGCCGAGGGCCTGAAATCATGATTTCCAGTCTACAATCAGTTCTTGATGCGAAGGGGCACATACTGGTTCTTGGTGGACCGGGAAGTGGCAAAACAACAATCGCGCTCCGCAAGGCTATCCAAAGAATAGACGAAGGTCTTTTGCCCGGACAGTCAGTACTATTTTTAAGTTTCTCACGGGCCGCGGTTGCACGAATCGCAGAAGCCTCTAATTCCGAGGCTCCAAAGGATAGGATAGGTTACCTGTCAATGCAAACGTTCCATTCGTTTTGCTGGGAACTTTTGCGATGCCATGGGTATTTGTTGGGAGCATCAAAGAAACTTCGGATACTACTCCCTCATGACGAGAAGGCGCTGAGCAATGGTATCACATCAAAAAGTAATGAGTGGCCTGCTTGGGTTGTAGAACGGGAGCGGCTTTTTAGGGAGGAAGGCATAGTAGCTTTTGACCTTTTTGCCACAAAAGCTTTCGAATTGCTTTCGCGTTCCGCCCTTATTTGCGATTTGATCACGCATAAGTTCCCACTAATAATCGTGGATGAAGCACAAGACACAGGGCCGGAACAATGGCGTTGTATTGAGAGAATGGCTCAGCATGTCCAAGTTTTGTGTCTGGCAGATTTGGAACAACAAATTTTTGATTTCTTACCGGGTGTAGGCCCTGAGCGCATAGTGCACATAGAAAAAGCACTTAATCCTTTGCGGGTGGATTTAGGTAGCGTCAATAACAGAAGTCCTGGCACCGAGATAGTATTTTACGGAAATGATATTCTTGCGTGCAATCTTCAAAAAAGACCATACAAGGGAGTAACCATTCGTAACTATAATCCGAAAACTCAGGAATTCTCAAGTCTTATAAGAAGCGCACTTGGTATGTTGAATAGAACTATCAAGAAGGAAAAAGGGGTACTACCTAATAATTGCGCTTTCTTGGTCCCTACCGGTGCGGAAGTTACTCGGATTTCGGCTGCGTTGAACAGTGGTGCCCAACCTATTCCACACAAGGTAATATTCGATGAGGCAGAGGTCATCTTAGCCAGCAGATTAGCAGCTTTTTTACTTGAGCCTAAGCCGGAAGCTAGCCATAGTAACGATATTGCCCAGGGACTTGAGCTTCTGGCGAATATTAGAAAAGCCAGCGGAACTCAGACTGCAATAGGGCAGGCGGATAGCATGATTAGATGGGCTGATAAGATTAGGCAAGGGAAGACTCCCAACACAAATGCTGTCATGGCGATGAGTACTTTGATACACGCAGCCCGTACTCTTGAGTTCTCTGGTAAGCCCAGAAATGACTGGCTCATGGTAAAAAAAATACTTCAAACAAGTAGCGATGCAATTATCAGGCAAACAGCAGAGCACCTTGATTATTTGGCAGCTTTTAATAGAGGGAAAAGAATAGCGGCAAATCTATCTGCGGCGTGGAATGGTGAGGGCGCTTATGCAAAGGCGAGAGAAGCTCTCGACGAAGCCCTTACCGAAGATTGGATTCTTTCGGGGCTTGAGGAGCTCTCCGGCATACACGTGATGACAATACACCGTTCAAAGGGAAAACAATTTGATGGTGTCATCATTTATCGCGAAGGTAAACGCGAATCTGGTGGCAGATGGATATCTTCACTAGTTTGGCGCGGTGATACAACTCCATATTACCGTAGCCGAAAAATTTTTCGAGTAGCGATTACTAGGGCACGCTGCCATGTATTGATTCTAAACCCCGTTTATCCGACCTGTCCGATTATGTCACCATAAGAAGCGGTGGGACAGTCATTCACTAAAAGAAGTGGTATACAAAGGTGGATAAGATTGTGTTCATAAAGGATCTGTTAGTAAAGCAAGAAGAATCCTGGCTCCTTCCACCCGAGCTTTATTCTTGTTTTAATGCTAGAGGATTATATAACCCTATGCAATTTGTATTGAGGCTTAGGCCTGATATTCATAAACAACTTGATTCAATAGAACCTGGAGTAAAATCAGCCGGGGAATTGGGCTTTGAATCAGTACAGGCTTTTTCAACATACTTTCACGAGACTATTCATTGGTGGCAGCATGTTGGCTCAACTTTGGGGTTGATGTTAAGTCTTATATATCCTACACAGACGCATATAACAAGTCGAAATTTGATCGAATTTCTTAAAGATATTGGTCCTATTAAATCGATTAGAAAATACAACAATCTTTATGACGCCCCTTTTAGCCATAATAAAGATACCGGAGATAGAATCAATCGTATTTTAAATAATTGGCATGATATTGAGTTTTTTAGATGGTTAGTAATGGATCCCCAAAAAGCTTCTAATATTGTTACATCACCATACTTCGATTCTGTAGGACATTCTTACAATATTGCTTGGGCTTCTATTCTTTGGTTATTAGCCGCTACAATTGATCGTAATTTTGATGTTTTACCGGATATAAGAGCATGGGAGAAAGAATTCGATACTCTCAGGCAAAAAAAGGTAGGCAATTTCTACTATAGGTCGCAGGTTAGATTGCCTCCTCTAGGGGCAAGAGGAATTTTCGAGGGACAAGCCCGGTTTTCCCAGGTTCAGTATTTGTACTTTGCCTCAGAAGGACGAATGAGTTGGGATGACTTTGAAAGTATTGGAATGCTAGATGGCATATATAAAGAGGCTTTTGAAATCTATCTTAGGATTCTTGGCGTAAGTTGGCCCAAAACACCAGGAGACTCTTTGGTTGGACTATTCTTACTGATCTGTGATATTGCCATCAATCCAGCAGATGGCTTCCCATTTGGCATTTATCATTTTGAATCCTTCATCATCTCTGTAGATCCTGGTATTCGATTTATGATGCTATGCCAATTAATTCATCGTAATCACCCAAAGCTTATGGATTCAATCAAAGGGTATACCCGAGAAGAATATCTTGAAATAAGTGAAATTCTGTGTAAGTTGATTGCCTGCAAAACGCCTTTGAATGCCGCTGAAAGATTATGTTACTGGTCTTCTACACATCCCGAATTTCAAAAATTACTTGAAGAAGATAACACCTTTGATTTTTCACCCGAAAACCTACCAGTACGAGTGTTTTTTGCGAGATATTTGCGGTTTCAACACGATAAACTTAAAGTGCCTGAATATTTTTGTTGGCCTGGATTTTGGTCGGTTGGTAATCGCAATTACGGGATTAGATTAGATGAGGCTGAACAATTATTTAAGACACACAGTGCTCTTTTTGTTGATAGAGAGGACGGGGATGTTTATCCAAGAATCTTTTCAGATAGGGATGAAGAATCAGTTCAAAGGACATTTAATTCATTTTATTCATGGAATGCAATATATGACTTAACGAGGCAATGGATTATCCAGGACGGAGATTTTGAATTTAACTTCTTATGGTTGACAAGTAAATACTCGAAATCAGAAACTGCCGAATGGGTAAGTAATCACTTTGAAAATGTTTACGGCGTTAACCCGGCATCTTTTAAAATAATATAACAGGATAACAATATATTGGATTAGCCTCTTTAGAGTCCACCACTGACTTTGGTATTTACATCGAAATAATAAAAAAATATAAGCATATATTATAATCCTGACACTGCAGACTTGCGGATATACCGCAAAGCCCCTGCAGAGGAACATAGTAACATAGAAATTGGCCAGTTTAAGAACCAAGCGAATTTTCGCTTGGTTTTTTTGGTTTTATACAAGTCAAAGTTAAGGAGTAAAGGAGAAATCACCATGAAACAAGGGAAAACTATCCCCCAACTGGCGCAGGAGCTAGAAAGACAGCGGTTAGCCCGAAAGGACTATCTGGCCGATACCAGAAACCTGGAGGTGGAAACAACCAGCGGTGTCAGTAAATTAACACTTGGTATGGAAGACAAAACAAAAACGTTCACCCTCAACGACCTAGCCCATAAGCTGTTCAACTAATCTTCTTGTCTTGCACTGAAG
>MTLD01002208.1_pt3 | contig 30573 bp, 25 predicted proteins | sample 1982471 | NCBI WGS metagenome assembly MTLD01 (sample SAMN05712604, study PRJNA340218) | biofilm metagenome | isolation source: sample SPM anode biofilm adapted to -50 mV | place: USA | collected 2012-02-03 | reverse complement strand
CCTGGAAGAAGCGGCGCCAACAGCCGAAAACAGCATCGCCATGGTCTGCGGCCCGCCGATCATGATCAAGTTCACCCTGCCGGTGCTGGAGAAGCTGGGCTTTACCGACGAGCAGGTTTACACCACCCTGGAGAACCGTATGAAATGCGGGCTGGGCAAGTGCGGCCGCTGCAACGTGGGCAACATCTACGTCTGCAAGGATGGCCCGGTCTTTACTGCCAAACAGGTTAAGGAAATGCCGGCGGAGTTCTGATATGTCCACTGAGAAAAAGAGCCGTAAAAAGAAGTTGAAGAGCGCCGAGAATCCCTCCAGACAGGATACGCTGACGGTTGTTACGGTGCGTATCTCGGACGATGAAAAAGAGCGTATTGACCGGATCATGAGTAGTTGGAATATCAAACGTTATTCTGATGTTATGAGAATGGCTGTACAGATGTTAAGATCAGTGCAGATGCAGTAGAATGTCTACTGTAGATTAATACGACGACAATCGGGCGGAGAGTGCCGTGAATTCAGAAAACTCAACAAATGTCGCCCTTAATCCGGACGTCCACAAGGCCGCTTTGGCTGCGCATCCTGCCAAGTTGTTCGTGGAAAGTACGACCCGCTGCAACCTGAACTGTTTCATGTGCGTTAAACAGAACCGGGGGAGTGATGTCAGTGAAGGCGATTTCTCACCCGAACTTTTTTCACGCCTCGAAACAACACTGCCGCTCCTTGGTGCCCTGGTTTTGAATGGAGTAGGAGAGCCGCTCTTAAATCCCCATCTGGAATCGTTCATACAGAGGAGCAGAAGGCTGATGCCGGCGAGCGGTTGGATCGGTTTTCAGTCAAATGGTGTTCTGATGACCAATCTGCGAGCCATTTCCCTGGTGGATGCCGGTCTCGACAAAATCTGCCTTTCCGTTGATGCGATCGCCCCGGAACAGTTCCGCCTGCTTCGCGAAGGAGGGGAGGTGGAGTCGGTCGATCGGGCATTGTCTTCGTTGAATCGCGCTAAAAAACAGTGTGACCGACCCAATGTGGAACTGGGCGTCGAGTTTGTGGCGATGCGAAACAATATCAGGGAACTTCCGGCAACGCTGGAATGGGCCGCCAATCGCGGAGCCAGTTTTGCCATCGTTACCCATGTGCTTCCCTATGACGAGCAGCACGCCCACCAGGCGGTTTTCTGCAATGTTACTGATCAGGCCTTGTCTCTGTATCATTCCTGGCGCGGAAAGGCTGCCTTGGCGGGGGTGGATATTCAGCGTTATTCAGCCGTCCGCTGGAAGTACTCCCGTACAGCAGAAGAGCAGGCGATCGTTGATATTATTGAAGCGATGAAGTCCGAGGCGGAGCAGCAGGGAATCATGCTGGATTTGAAGAAACTGCTTGCACTGGAGCATGACCGGCTGGACGAGACTATCGCAATCTTCGAAGCAGCAAAAGAAGTTGCAGTAAAGACGGGTCTGGATTTGCGGTTGCCGGAGGTGGCGCTCAAGGAACAGCGCAAATGCAGTTTTGTCGAGGAGGGGAGTGCCTTTATCTCCTGGAACGGCGACGTGTCACCCTGTTATTTTCTGTGGCATCGCTACGAATGTTTTGCCAGCGGCTGGACTCAGACGGTGAAACCCAAGGTCTTCGGCAATCTGGCACAGCGTGATATGCTTGAAATCTGGAATAATCCGGAATTCAGCTCTTTTCGCAGAGATGTCCTGGCCTACGATTATCCCTCCTGCGCCAGTTGCGGATTGGCGCCGTGCGACTACGTCCAGAATGACGGTTTCGAGCAGGATTGCCATATCGGAAGCGTTCCCTGCGGAGCCTGCCTTTGGTGCACCGGAGTATTCCAGTGCCTCAGATGACTTGATGTCAGCGGTCCAATTCTCTTCTGACCGCTACGCCGAACTTTTCCAGGGTATATGGTTTTTGTATGTAGCTGCCAGCTCCCAATTGCCGGAGCGCCTTAACCCTATCCGACTCGGAATAACCGCTGGTGATGATTGCCCGCTGTCCCGGTTTGAACTTAGTGATCCGCGTGTATGTTTCCAACCCGTCAATTCCGCCCGGCATGATCATGTCCAGCACAATCAGGTCAACAGTATGTGATTGCAGATATTCCACTGCCGCCTCGCCGCTGGCGACCGTCTCTACCTTGTAGCCGAGTTTGGAAAGCATATTGCCCGCCACCTGTCGCTGTTCCGGTACATCGTCCACTATCAGTATCCGTTCCGTCCCGATATAGTCCTCCAGTACAATCCTCTGATTGGGAATTACGGCCTGTTCGCGGGTCACCGGAAGATAAAGTATAAAGCTGGTTCCCTCTCCCTCGCGGCTCACAATATCGATATAGCCGTCATGATCCTTGATTGTGGCCCAGATGACGGTCATGCCGAGTCCCGAGCCGCTTCGTTTCATTGATTTTTTGCTGTAAAACGGCTCGAAGATGTGGTGCAAATCCTCGTTGGAAATGCCGATGCCTTCATCATCGATAGTGAGGCAGGCATAATCACCGGGCGGGATCTCTTCGTAACGTTCGAGCGAGGTGTCCAGGCACCTGTTGCAAGTTGACACTCTGATCGTGCCTCCGGCCGGCATGGCCTCGGCGGCATTCTTTAGAATGTTGGTGAGTGCTTTAGTCAGATGGACTTTGGACCCCTTGATGTTAAGGAGGTCAGGAGCCAGATTGCTTTCCAGGGTGGTCTTGGGATGGTGTTTTCGTTCGGAATCGTACTCAAGTGATGTCAGATAATCCGAAACAACCGAATTAAGGTTGATAACTTCGCTGCTGTTAATGCCGTGCCTGGCCAGAGTCAAAAGATCCTGGACAATGGCTGCCGCTCTCCGCCCCGATTTTTGAATGATGGCTATTTTAGCGTGCATGGGGTTGTCTTGCGGCAGTTCCAACAGCAGCAGTTCCGGGTATGTTACCAATCCGGCCAGGATATTGTTCAGATCGTGGGCTACTCCGGCGGCCAGACTGCCGACCGCCTCCATTTTTTTTGCCTGCAGCAACTTTTCTTCCAGCTTTTTTTGATTAGTGATGTCGCGGATAATTCCCTGTGTTCCGATAAAATTGTCCGGACAAGGATTGTCTCCCTGATAAATCCCTTCCGCCGATACCGTAAAATAACTAATGTTCTCGCCGCTTCCCTCCTGCTTCTGCGGTAACAGTAGCCGTATCTCCAAATCTCGAGTGGCCCGCTCTCCGGTTCGCTTTTCATTTAACCGGTATTGTGCTCTCGGTTTGTCTTCGGGCGCCACCAGGTCGAACACCGCTTGGCCGAGCAGGGCTTCAGGCGATGCGCTATATTTTGCAATTGCCGGACTGATGAATGTTATGCGACCGGCCGGGTCCAGGCGGAAGATGATATCCGGTACGGCTTTGATGATGGAGTACAGATCCTTTTCGCTGGATTTAAGCAGGATCAGGGCGTTGTCGGCACCTTCCAGGGCGGTAAGCTGGTTTTTCCAGGTTTTGAATATGGTCAGGCTGACATAGTTAAGCACAACCAGAACTGATGGTAATAATGGTGAAAACAGATAACCACGCGCCTGAAAAAAAAGACCCATCCCGACCCAACAGGCAGCCAGAAAAGTCAAGCATACCGCCGCACTTGGCAGTATGCCCAATCTTGCAATAGTCAGACTGGTGAGAGTCGCCAACAGCAGACTGATCAGGACTTCCCATAGCAGAAACTGCCCGGTTCGAACAACCTGTTGGCCGTTCAGCAGATTTTCCAGTACCTGCGCATGTATATCCACATCACTGTGAACCGGTCTTGCATTGGTCTGGTAAGCACGCTCCAGTCCGGCGGCCGATGAACCGATCAGGACAATCTTGCCCTTAAAATGCTCAGCTGAAATCTTTCCGTCCAGCAGGTCGCCCGCTGAAATATGGTGTGTTGGGCTGGAGCTTCGGGAAAAGCGGATAATCATGTTTCCATTAGTGTCAACCGAGGTTGATCTGTTGCCAATCATGAGATCAAAACTGCCGTTTTCCCTGCTCATTATCCCGATCTGGCTGCTTTTGACGTGCTGCATCAGAATTGCCAGCGCCAGTGAAGGGTAAAGCCGGTCCCCGGACTGGATCAGCATCGGCACCCTCCGCAGGATGCCGTCCGCGTCCGGGGTTGCATTCAGGAAACCGGAGCGCGTCACTGCGTCCGAAAATGTCTGACGGTTGCAGACAACGCCTTGAGCCTTGAAAAAACTTGCCTGATCGCGCCCCCCACGGGTCTTGTCGACCCAGACAATGCCGGGAGGATGAAGTTTACAGGAGGGATCTGTTTTTGGACTGTTGTTGAATAAAAACTGATACCCGAGAACAAATGGACCTTTCGCCAGTACGTCGGCCAGAGGTTTATCATGGTCAGCCAATTCCGGTTTGATTGCAGCAAAGTCGCTTTTTAGGCTGGTTTTATGATTGTCAGGGGAAGTGCGATCCGGTTCGGCCAGGATCAGGTCCAGTCCGATGCTGGAGGGAGCGGCTGCGTTGATGAAGTGGAGCAGCTGCGCCAGTTGATCGCGGGGCCAGGGCCATTGACCATAGTGAGCCAGGCTGTACTCATCGATATCTACAACCACTATCGCATCAGATGCCGTTTTTGCTTTCGCAAATGACATGATGGCATCGGTTGTTCTGTTATTTGTGGAACTGATAAATGCAGGTTGGATCAGATATGCAGCTGAGATGGCAACCGTTAACAGAAGCCCGATTAATAGCAGAATCCGGGTCAGTCCTTGTTCGTTTTGAATTGTTTCTGGTATGGCCCGCATCCCGCTACCTGACTACGACTTCAACCCGGCGGTTTCTTGGTTCATTGACGTTATCGCCGGTCGGAATCAAAAGGTTCTCCTTGCCGTGGGAGGTTGTCCGGATTGCGTCGGCTTCTGCTCCCTGTTCTATCAGTAGTTTTTTTACTGTCGAGGCTCTGTTGCTTGAAAGTTCCGAATTGTATTCCTTGCTGCCGACTGTATCTGTGTGTCCGATAATGGAAATGTCAGTGGAGTTGCGTTCTTTGATTGCTGCCATGATGCCTGGCAGAAGCTGAACAGAATCAGAGGTGAGAGTGGTGTTATTTTCAAAATAAAGCAAGAAATGAAGTGGCCTTGCCGGTTGAATGGAAAGGGCCTCTGCGAACATCCTGTCCAGCGTTTTCTTTCCAATATTTTCCGGTGCGGTTGGTTGCTGTTTAGCGCTCTCGATGGTGGTTGCCCGGTACGGAGTGCTGATTGCGACGCTTCCGGCCTCATTGCTAACGGAGATGCTGCCGCTCTTCCCGTCCGGGTCGGGTACAAGGGCCACCAGCGATCTTTTGGCACAGCCACAGGCTAAAGCCATCAGGATGATCAATGTTGCGAATCGTGTTGTTTTGGCCATATGCCAGCTCCTCATGTGAACAACCCGGTAAATTTAAGTACTCGATGCGGTCGAAAATCAATTAATCTGGATCAGGACATGCGTGCCACGTAATCCGATGGTAGCATAGGGGGTTTCGATATGTACCTGTTCTGGTGCCAGTTTAGTGATCTGGCCGGATAAAAATGAAACAGTTCCATGGAAAATCCTTGCTATCAAGGATAGTTTCTTATCATTTGGATGGAACATGAAACTTTTTATGGCGATCCTGCTGTTTAGTCCCATGGAAATTACAGTGTCGTCGTCCAGGATCAGGCCAGCCTTGCCGTCCGGTCCGGTTTGGACGATATCAGCTTCCATTAGCTTCATGTTGGGGGCAGCCTTGATGGTCTGGCTGTTTCTGGTAATAGTGACTTCTCCTGCCATAGTTTTGATTAAACCAATATGATCCGATGTCGCCCCGTAAGCCAACATGACGACCAATTCCAGGGCAGTAGCCAGAGCCAGTATTAATACGGATTTCATTTCGTGCACCTCATAGCAGGGTAGTTGAATAGCTGTATGCCAGACCGCTAATTGTTGCGAAGTTAAAATAATTTTTACTTTCAACAAATAAAAGCTTCACAAGACCGGAATATAGTATACAATCGAAAAAACTAAAACTCACTAATTAATTGTCACCCAACTAAGTTCGTGCGGAGATGTGTAGCAACCTATTGCCAGATTCTTTGATTGCGTCACGGCGACACAAAAAAAGGAGGTGATTAAAGTGGCTGAAGAGATCGTACTGCGGATATTGGAGCTTAAACCAAGCATTAAGGAATGTGCAACATCCAGTGAAAAGATTTTTGCCAAGCTGGTGCCGGTCATTTTCTGGGGATTTATGGTTTTAGGGGTGATCTTGCCTGCGATTGCAAGTCGCTGATACTTTGCACATAAGATATTCATAGGGATGCCGTGGATGGCATCCCTTTTTTTGTCTGCAATGTGTGGACGTACTTAAGTTAAATAACGTAGTTTTAGTAAGCATGATCTCTGTTACATCGCTTTTACGTTGCAGTAGATTTATAAAATGACGTGAAATGGCTTAAAAAGTCCCTTGCTGACAAAATGTGTCTGTATTTTGACGTGGCGACCAAGTTTGCAATCATCGCTTATTTACAAACTTCCATCAATATGAGGTAGTTGTAAAACGCAATTTTTCACAATCCTGTTGGCATTGATTATGCTAATTAAAAATCAGCGGAGATGTCCAGTTTTGGCTCCTCCATTGAAAACTGTTTCAAACTTACTGTTTTGTTAACACCTGTAAGGGCAAACCCGCCGAAAGACGGGGACGCAAAGCTTCCGGGCTAAAGGATATAAGTCCTAATCGGTTTTTAACCGAGCGCCAGCGGGGTTGTCAGGCAATTTGTTTTATTCGCCTTAACACCTCCGATTTGCGCTCTGTAGTGAACGCAGCAATTCATAATTGGGGGTGTGAAATGAAAGTTCGCGTACTCTGTACAATCTTCTTAGCACTGCTTTGGACAAACGTTGCCATCTCGGGCGACTCCAAAGAGTCAGATTCAAAGTCAAAAGCAAGCGTGGTTGCAAATAACGACCTTGCCCCAATCGTACAAACTCTCCCAATTACCCCCGAAGATGCTGATAACAAGAACGCCAAGACCCAGATGGAGGTCAATGGAGTTATGTTCTCTGTCTGCACCGACTGTTTTTTGCCGGAAAGCGGAAATGACAGTGATAAAGGTGAAAAACCGTCCGATGGAAAAGCAGTAAAAGACAATGGCAAACTGGACAAGAATAAAGAGACGAAGAGCGACAAGGAAGCCAAGGTGAAGGAATCCAAAGCGGAGGAAGCTAAGGTAAAAGAAGAGAAAGCAGAAAAAGCCAAAGTAAAAGAAGCCAAGGTGAAGGAAGCCAGACTTCAAGCGAAAGCGGATAAAGAAAAAGATGATAAAGTAAAAGAAGAGAAAGCAGAAAAAGCCAAAGTAAAAGAAGCCAAGGTGAAGGAAGCCAGACTTCAAGCAAAAGCGGATAAAGAAAAAGATGATAAAGTAAAAGAAGAGAAATCAGAAAAAGCCAAAGTAAAGGAAGAAAAAGTAAAGAGCGATAAGGAAGCAAAATTAAAGGAGTACAAGGCTGAAGAAGCCAAGGTAAAAAAAGAAAAGGCAGAAAAGGCCAAAGCAAAAGAATACAAGGTAAAAGAAACCAGACTTCAAGCAAAAGAAGATAAAGAAAAAGATGATAGAGTAAAGGAAGAGAAAGCAGAAAAGGCTAAAGCAAAAGAAGCCAAGGTGAAGGAAGCCAGACTTCAGGCAAAAGCAGATAAAGAAAAGGATGATGAAGTAAAAAAAGAAAAAGCAGAAAAGGCCAAAGTAAAAGAAGCCAAGGTGAAGGAAGCCAAAGCAAAAGAAGCCAAGGAAAAAGCTGCTAAGGCAGAAGCAGCCAAAGTTGAAGCAGCAAAAGTAAAAGAATCCAAAGCAGAAGAAGCCAAGGTAAAGGCAGCTAAGGCGGAGGAAGCCAAAGTTGTGCAACCGTCAGCAGTCGTAAGTGTACCGGCAGTTGCAACCAAGGTTGAACAGCCAGCCGCAGTCGTAAGTGTCCCGGTAGTTGCAACCAATGTTGAACAGCCAGCCGCAGTCGTGAGTGTTCCGGTTGTTGCGACCAAGGTTGAACAGCCAGCCGCAGTCGTAAGTGTCCCGGTAGTTGCAACCAATGTTGAACAGCCAGCCGCAGTAGTAAGTGTTCCGATAGTTGAAACCAGGGTTGATCCGCCAGCCGCAGTAGTGAGTGTTCCGGTAGCTGCAACCACAGTTGAACAACCGCCAGCAGTAGTGAGTGCTCCGGTGGTTGCAACCACAGTTGAACAACCAGCAACAGTAGTGAATGTCCCGGTAGTTGCAACCAAGGTTGACGATAGCAAGAAATCAACGGAAGTGACGATTGTCAAGACCGATACCAAGCTTGATGGCAAAAACAAGGAAGTAATAGTCGACAAAAACAGCAAATCAAAAGAAATCAAGGTGACAAAGGATACCAAAACGCCTGAGCCTGCAACGGTTACAGAAACAAGCACCAAGCAAACAACAACGACTGTTTCAACTGTTTCCAAAACTTCCGAATATAAGTATATGACCTGGGTTAACGTTAAATGCGAGAAAGGTGTGGTTACCATTTCTGGTATTAATGAAACCAAACTGCGCGAAATGCCGGTCACCGGAAGCGCAACTTATAACGGAAATCTTGTCGGTCAGACCGATGACAGGAAGGCACTCTCAGGTGATATAAGCCTGGCTGCAAACTTTGGAAATAAGTCGATTTCAGCAAAGCTTGATATTAACAATGATACCGATGGCAAGAAATACGCAACTGTCTCGGCTGTAAACGGGAAGATTACAGGTAATTCCTATTCAGCCGCTTCTGGAGATGCCACTGGCAAAACGGCCGTGTTTGGAAAGTTCTTCGGCCCGCAGGCCGTTAAAACCGGTGGAATCTGGAGCACTACTTCCGGAAATTCAACTGCATCCGGCGTTTTTGCAGCAAAGAAACAGTAATTCCCATTCTGGGCCAACAGGCGGGGGCTGGTCCCTCGCCTGTTGATTTTTGCAAATCCCCCCAATCCCCCACTCAATATCCGTTCAAGTTAATTAACCCCATTCCGATAAGCGTACCAATACATTACATTTTGAGGCAGCAATCTCCATGAAGCTCATCCTCCAAAACACCCTGAAATTCATTGCGATTGCCCTGCTTACTCCCGTGGCCGCATTTGCCGAGCCGTCCGGCAGCGGCACCATAGTTCGAATTATCAGTGATAAAGCTGTATCGCCGAAAAGATCCGCCCCGCTGGCTGCAAATTCCGAAATCAAAAAGCCGTCTCCGCCAAAAGGTGGAGATAGCTTTATTCGCATTACCAGTGATAATGCCAGGGATGAAACCGTGGTGGATGCTACGGGCCAGCCGGGCGGCAATGACTGGGATTTCTCATTGTTAGTGGAGCAAATCCACAAGCTTGAAACTGAAAACAAGCAGAAGGAAATCTGTGATGTACTAAACGCAAAAACTCCGAATTACAAATCGGCATCGCTTGATGATCAAAACGAAATTCATTTTTACACTGCCCAGTGCGCTGCGTCTAACAGGGATTTTGAGAGGGCGTTAAAGGAGTACGAAGCAATCCTCAGAAACAAGCCGGATACTGGACGGATCTGGTTGGAATACGCTAAAACCCTTGTCAGGGGAGGCTGGACTGGTGATGCGCTTGCGGCCTTTTCCAAAGTACTTAAATCCAATCCTCCAGATCAGATCAAGGCTTTTGTTCTGTCGGAAATGGCGTCGCTGAATGGTAAAGGTACAATCGCTCCATTCAGCAACGGCAGAGTGACTCTGGGATACCTGTTTGACAGCAACATAAATAATGCGACATCAGCATCGGAAGTCATGATCTGGGGATTGCCATTCAAGCCGGACACAAAGCCGCTTTCTGACCAGGGGGTGCAGTTGTCCGGGAACTATTCGGTTTCGAAGCAAAACGAAAGCCACCAATTGTACGCAGACATGGCCGTGGCCACGACCATCTACAACAAGTACAAGGATTTTAATCTGCTCTCTTTTTCAGCCTCTGGCGGGGCAAGAATCCCATTCGATTCTCTTCTGCTTGAGGCACCGGTTCACGTGGACTATTTGCTGGTGGGCGGCACACCTTTCCGCCTTGCCGGTGGTATCATGCCTAAAATATATTGGAACCCGAAGTCATCGAACTGGATTGCCAATCTCGGCGGAGTGGTGGATTGGCAATATTTCCCAAACATAAAGGGAAAAGAGGGGTTGCAAACATCCCTGTCTACGGGGGTTAAAAAGTTGTCTATTTTAAGCCAGTCTGATTATATTGAAGCGGAGATAACGGGTGGCAAGACAAGCTCTCAATCAGGCGATTCCGATTCCACTAATTGGGCGACTGCATTGCGGTACAATTATTCCGGTGAACTGATATCACTTTCCGCGGAAGCTCAGCTGAATGGAACAAAATATGACGCAGACTCATTTGGAACCAAGCACGTCGATGACGGACGTCTTTATTCCGTTTCCGTTTCGCGCAAATGTTTTAGCCTGATATGTTCGGCAAGCTTTATCCATCAGGAAAATCGTTCCTCTGTTCCAATAAATTCATACGAAAAAAACGTATTTAATTTACAGACACACTGGCAGTTTTAGGTATAAATAGAAGAGTTGATATCTGTAATCAAGATCCTGTAAATTTACTCTATCTTTTTGGGGAGTTATCAGAGTGAAAAATATGATTAATCAAGCAGGTATGGCACTTGCTCTTATGGTCTGTTGCACCTCATGCGCGCATAATCCGGTTGTAACTGCCGCGCCTGGCGGTCCGGTTGCAGGCGTCAGCGAAGCTTCCAATAGTCAGTCAAGGCAAAGAAACTTCAGCGTCGATCCATTAACAACTCAACGCAATGACAGCCAGGCCGGACAACTGATTTCTCAACTCTCCAGCCTGGCAGACCAACTGGAGAAGAGCATTGACAGAAGCAATATCGCCAATACCTTTATTATCACTTCTTTCGTGAATATTGACAGCCTGAGCGAAACCTCCCGTTTCGGGCGGCTGATGGCAGAGAACCTGATCTACGAATTGAATGCCAGGCATTGGAAGGTCTTTGATGTCAGATTTACGAAAGGGATAATAATTAATGAATCCGGAGAGTTTTCGCTTAGCAGAGATGGCGAAAAGATCAGAGATGCCTACAAGGTGGGAGGGATTGTTGTCGGTACCTACTCTTTTGGGAATAACCATATAATTGTCAATGCCCGGGTTATTGATATTGATTCGGGTGCCATTATCTCGGCCGGTCAAATCCACTTGCCCGTTAATGGGCTTACCGGGGAGTTATTAAATAAACCTGTGTCGCGTGATGCCGAATCGACTATCAAGATCGTTGGAGGAGCAGATGGCAAATAGCACATTACGGTTTGCAATATGCGTGCTTTGTTGTCTGTCCGGATTTTTGCCCGGTTGTGCAGCTTTTTATCCCGCTCAGCCGATGGGTGGGGATTGCTACAACAAGTCACTCCCAATCCTTCTCGATTCAACCGACCTCAAAGCTCTTTTCCAGGATATCGCTGTGGAACTCTGCACGGATGCATGTGTGGACAGTTCCTCACCATTGACGACCGATAATAAAAATCCCAAGCCATGCTTGAACCTTGATGAAAGAAGTCAGTCAACGGTAATCGTCACCGATTTTGCTGACATTCAGACTTTTATGCCCAATCAGTCCGGACTCCTGATGGGGGAGTTGATGCGGGGCAGTGTCAGCAAGGTCTGTCGTCATAAGATCATACAGGCCGAGTTCGGAAAATATTTCAAGCTGTCGGAAAACGGACTCGTGGTTCTGACCAGGAAAGTGAATGAGATTAAAAAAGACGAGTATAGTCAATCCGAGGCGATCGTAGGCACCTATAACTATCTCAATAATAACAAGGTGGTCATCTTCGTAAGAAAGATCAATACGGACACGGGTAAAATTTCCCGAATGGTTACGCGGGAAGTCAATTATTCATGCGGCGGACGATCTGTACTGGGGTATTCCGTTAAATAGAGTGTAACGATCTGGATTCGTTTATATAGTTCAAAACAGAACCGGGCGCCTTCATACTGATGAGGGCACCCGGTTCTGTCTTATTCAGTTGCTGAAAATGCGGTTATTGAACCCTGAACGGCCGCATCATTTCGTGATCTTCATGTGCCAGGATATGGCAATGCCACATATATGTTCCAATCCGGTCGTAGGTTGCCCTGATTCGCACATAACCCTGTGAGCCGATAATCTCGTCGGCCGGCGGGACCTGGACTGTGTCCTTGTGTCCAAGTTCGTGCGGCTGGACTCTGTAGGGAGAGTCAAAAGGTGCGGCTGTGCCGTTAGGTAAAGTTGATGGCCTCAACCCTCCGGCGGTTACGGTTGGCATGCCGCCCAAGCCATTGGCCGGTGTGTAGGCGCCCGGAGCAATGCTCCCCTTTTCTACAACCTCAAAATGTACCAGATGAACGTGCATCGGATGCATATCGACCGTGTTGTTAATGATAATCCAATCCTCCGTGTTGTTTAAGGTGATATTCTCAGTGATGGGGGCGTCAAACGGAAGCCCGTTGAGAAGGATCATCAGACGTCTGGCAATGGCGCCGCTGTATGGATCAAAAACCAGGGCGTTGTTTTCCTCGGTTTCCTGCAGATCGACGTAACGGGTGTTGTCAGGAGCTGGATATGACTGCAAAACCCGGGGATTGGCCGGTACTGCGCTTGTGTCGGTTTCGGCAAGCGTCTTGGTGATTTTAAACTGCATGACACGGCCGGTTGTCGAGGGGTTTACATCGCTGCCGTTGGGGTAGGGGGTGTGTGCATCGTTACGAACGGTGATGCTGGTGCCGGCCGGAAACTTTGAAAAATCAATGACTACGTCAGCCCGCTCCGCCAAGCCCAGTAAAAGTCCGTTGCTGGCTCCATCACCAATATTGTTGACAGCAGTTGGCAACAGTCCGCCGTCGTTACCGATCTGGGTAATTGCCCCAGACGGTATCGGCAGGCCGTCGGATCTCTCCAGCCACATGTTGTAGAAACGTGAATCGGAGCCGTTTAGCATGCGGAAACGGTATTTGCGCGGTTCCACATCCAGTTTTGGCCACGCCTTGCCGTTGACGGTTATGACGTTGCCGAAAAATTCCGGATTTGAGGTGTAAACCGGTTTTCCGTTAATAGTCTGCTGGGTCCCGTCAGGCTTGAGCAGGGCATTGGAATCATAATGCAGCGAACCATCTTCGTTGAACGATTTATCCTGAATTACCAGCGGTATTTCATAGGCGCCTTTCGGCAGGTTGAGAGCGTTTTCGACACTGTCGCGCAGCAGATAATTGCCTGCCAGACCGGCGTAGACATTGAGTCGGGTGATTCCCATGGCGTGATCGTGGTACCAGAGTTGGTTTGCAATCTGTGAGTTGTCGTAATTATAGGTGACCGTATTCCCGTTCGGCCGGGCCGGACGACCACTGGTCGCATCTGCCGGAAGGCCGGTCAGAGCGCTGGGATCATTAGTGATCCAGGCATCCGGATGGCCGTCCGATTGGGGCTCCACATGTCCGCCATGCAGGTGGGTAACGATGCGGACTTCCGGCACAGTGATTCCGGCGCCACCCAGGGTGTGGTCAACGGTCAGCAGGTGTTTGGTGAGGAGCTGCCCGTTAGCATCCTTCAGATTGTTGGTGTATTTGACGACTACCGGTTTGCCGCTCTCTCCGGCCAGGGTGGAGGTCGCTTCAATGGTCGCGCCCAGATAGCCTGCTTTGATGCCGTTGGTGGTGTAGCCCCAGACCGTGGTTCTGATCGGAGCGCCGGTGGCGGGATTTATGAATTCGCTCCCGTCGCTCTTGCGCAGGCCGAAGTCGAAGTTGCTGGTCTGTTCCACGACCACAGTATAATAGTCGGAGCCTGGCACTGTTGTTGTGTCAGGAGCCGCCACCGGAATGATCGGCAAAGGATTGGCGAACTGTTGCAGTACCAGCGGATTGAGCAATGTAGTTTTGGATGCTCCCTCTACAACAGTGACCGTGTTGGTGTCTTTACCGCATCCTGCGATACTTAAAATCGACAAAAACATCAGCGAAATCATTGCACATTTTTTCATGAATACTCCTTTTGTGTTTATTATACCGATAGTTAAGTTGAGGCAGTTTATCCAACTTGAGTTTGTGAGTCAACAAATTATTAATTAACATTATGTAGAGAGTTAAAATATTTATATCGTTGATCATACGTAATCAGAATTGTTTCTTGCTGCGAGGAATGCCGCTGGTTGATACTTGGGATTGTTGTTTACCAGGAGTTGCAACGGGGGAGAGTGGCGTGAGAATTGAATGGTGCAGGTTTATTGCAATGAGACCAGTATTACGGAGATATTATCCCGGCCTCCTTTAGCATTGGCGGCATCAACGAGATCGGTAGCCAGTATGTCAAAGCAGGTGAATCCTTCTTCAAGAACGGTTTCTATTTCGTCATCAGTCAGCATATCGGTCAGGCCGTCGGAACAGAACAGGAGCAGATCGCCCTGCTGAAGTTCAACAATGTTGAAATCCGGGTACGGCGGATTCCCACAGCCAACTGACTGGGTTAAAGTATGAAATTGCCTCTTGGAAATCTGATCAATGGAAACGCCGCTTGCCAGGAGTTGATCTCCCACTGTGTGATCGTGGGTTAGTCGTTTGAATTTTCCGTCACGTTCAAGCATAGGATCAGTATCAGGGGCGCTCTGAAACAGATAGCAACGACTATCACCGGCATTAACAATATAAGCCTTATTTCCCCTTACAACCGCAACTACCAGTGTCGTTCCCATCCTCATAAACGATGAACTTGTCAGAGCTTTACTGCTGATCTCCCAGTGAGCGGAATGAATGGCATGCACCAGAAGTTCAAAATAACCATCTACCGCTGTATGTGCAATATTTGAGCGCAGTACCCTGTAGACGGTTTCAACGGCCAGTGCGCTGGCCACTTCGCCGGCATTATGTCCGCCGATGCCGTCGGCAAGCAGGTAGATGCCAAACTCGTCGTCGGTACGGATGTAATCTTCGTTGTTATTGCGGATAAGACCGGTATGGGTGGCGTGAACAGATATCATGATGTTATTGAAGTTTTGGCTGGCAATGGCGCTGATAGATAGCTTTCATATAGGAAACCTTGTCTGGCGCAATTTTTTTATTATAGCCGAATACAGTAACTTGCGGCTCAACGTGAACAGTAATGCCGTTAACAATAAACTCGTGGCAGGGGAAATCTGTTTCAATCCTCTTTTTTACATATTGCGCTCCGGTTAATTCAGTCATCGGAAATACCATGAATGGTATGCTTACATTATTTATTGTATAAATGCCGATTACATCTATATCTCTCTTTTGTATTTCTTTTAACAGTTTAAGGGATTGGTTGGTTAGCTGGATATTTATGTCCGGTGTCAGATCAATAATCGTATATGTTCGCAGATCGACAATTTTATCATAAGAGACAAGCATGGTTGAAAACGGCGTGTTGTAGCGCAGGTTTAACTTGATTTCGCGATCCAGGAAAAACATCGTGCTGTTGGCATTAAATACGCCCGGGGGGATTTCTATCGAGTGAGTTATCGCCGATGCCGCACGTACTTGAGCTTTTTTGACAATGTTGTCTATCTTCTCGGCGGAGAACCCGTTGGAAATCAGAATGGTTCGGATTTCCTCTGTAACACCTTCACCCTCCCGTCCACTCTCGGCAACCTGCTCAATAATCGAAAGCACAGTTTCTTCGCTTGGATTGTCCGAGTGCCTGATGTTGGCCCTGACCCAGTCGCCTTGCAGGACAGAAACCGTTTCGGCGAATTGGTTCGCAAGCTTTTGCGCAACTTCGGAGACTGTGTTCAAACCGACATTCTGTGCTTTCAGACGATCAATGATTTCGCGCTCAATTCTTGTGACTGCGGCTTTAAGCATGACTCCGCCGCCAGGGGCCGCCGCTTCGGGTGACTGCAGAGCCAGGGCACGACTAACCTTTTCGATATAATCGCTCAGAACAGATGACATCTGCTGGTCGTCAGCTTTGACACCTCCCTGCTTTATTTCTGCTGCCAGCACGATCAATCTGGCCGACTCTTCCGGAGCTTCCTTGATGCCATCGATCAATTCATTCAGTGAGAGGCCAATCTGCTCTGACGCCTCGGCCATAATCTGCATCAGTCCGTCACTATCAAGCTCTTTGCTCAGTTCTTTAACAAGAGACAGGTAATCAGATGGCGACATTCCTTCGGCAAAAAGTCCATCTTTAAGTTGTGGCAGCAGATATCTCAACTCTCTGATATCAGGCAGCATTCGCCGTATAATCTGCGCCAGTCTCTTGATGGAGATATTTCGGTCGCCCCGGTACTCTTCTTTGATCAGCCGCACAATAACCTGGTAACTGATCTGATTGATTTCCGATAAAACAAGCTCATCCGTGGCATTGAGCTTTCCCGTTTCCCTTTGTATCTTGATGTTTTCGAGAACATTCTCTTTAAGTTTGTAAATGGTTTCAAGCATTTCAGATGGAGTCAGACTGACACTTTCTCCAGACTCTTCCGCTGAGGTGAGTTGATTATTGATCGATTTTATCTGAGTTGAAATGAATTTGTCGTAATCGGCCTGGGACAATTTGGAAGATTCTGCAGCATCTGTCCCAGTCGGCTCATTTTGATTGATGGTGTTGCGCAGAGAGAGTATTTCCGAGAATTCCTTCAGGATTCTGCCCGGGTCGGCTTTCAGATATGAGCCTGCTCCGGTGTCATGCTGATTGCCAAACTGCAGGCCGGTTTCAGAGAGAGTATTTTTATTGACGATTGCGTCGTCAATAGTAACTTTTTTATACACGACATAATTGATTCTTATGCCTGAAATACGTTCTTTGTTCAGATATTCCTGCATTGATTCTACGTCCCTGAAATCAGACAGCGACCCCATCAAGTAAAACAATGCCAAAACACCTTCCAGTGAAGCTGCCTTATCAAAACTTACGGACTGGACGCCAGCCTTTTTAAAGCGACTGTTAATGCGTTGGACACTGACAAGTTTATCCACGCAATGATTTTCAAAATAAATAGAATCCTTTTCGGCGCTTACACTGATAATGCCAGCAATATCCAGCATTGGCTGCAAAACAGCATAAAATGAGGCGGCGCTGTCTTTAGCGGTCTGGTGGGTTCCCCCGTACATAAACGCATTGTTGAATGCCAGGTTAAATGCCCTGGCAATCTGTAGCGCCTGCTTCAAATCTATAGCAGTTTTTGGAATGTCCAAGTTAAGCCCCTCTTGCCAATAAAAACTGTGGCTAAGTCAACCCGCAATTACGAAGATAGGCTTCGAGCCTGGTTTTAAATTCCAGGCAATCGGCAAAACGATTTTCGGGACGGACTGCTATTGCCTTGACAATTATCGCTTCGAGTTCGCTGTTTATCGAGGGATTGATTTCTGATGGTCTGGCTGTGAAAAATGTGTCGGGAGCGGTTCTCTTGCGCTTGATCATCTCTGCAACGGGTTCTTTATTCGTAGGCAGAAAGCCTGCCGTCATCTCCATCAGCATGACTCCAACGGAGTAGATATCGGTTCGGCCATCAATTGCCGCGCAGGCGGCCTGTTCGGGCGACATGTAGGTCGGTGTTCCGACCAGCGTTGAGGTTGAACTGTATTCAGCCCAAACTGTCCGGGCAATGCCGAAATCTGCCACAAGAGCACGCTTGAAGCGGTCATCGATAAGAATGTTTGCCGGCTTGATGTCCTGGTGAAAAACACCTTCTTCATGAGCATAGCCGAGGGCGTCGAGAATCTGGCAGATATATTGGGTAGTTTCCGGCACAGGAAGGATTCGCCTGGTCGGAACCGGATGTTTGCGCGCCTTGCCGATGATATTTCTCAGGTCATGACCAACTACAAGTTGCATTACCTGGAAAAAGAAATCTCCAGTTTCACCCATTTCGTACACAGGCACAATATTGGGGTGGTTAAGTATCCCGACAGTCTCGGCTTCGTCACGAAACATCTGTTGGGCTCTTTTGCTGCTGGCAAGTATTTTGGGAAGGATTTTAACCGCAACCTGTCGCTTGAGAGAGGCCTGATACCCGATAAATACAGCGCCCATACCTCCCTGGCCCAATAATTTGACCAGGGTAACAGTGCCGACGCTTGTACCGATGTATTGTGTCAGGTCAATGGATGCGATGCTAGCCATAGAATAATCTCCAAACTGTTGTAATCGAATGAAACAGTATCAATTAAATATTGCGGGGTAAAGCTATAATTAGAGATTTGCTGCATTCAAAAAACAGTACATTCCGCATTTTCGGCTGGACGGGAAATTAAACGGGATTTTGGCATGTTTGCAGATTTGGGGCGCTTTGCGGGGCTATAATTGTCGGGATATTGCAAAGTACTGTCATTTAAAAAAACATTTAAGAAATTATCAATTCAGGTATACTTCCGCTGCCTGGTTGAAATTTCATAACTCGTTATGTACCGAACAAGGAATTGTTGACTATGCCGCATCCCTCTATACGAAATAATATGGATTGCTACCAGTTTCCCAAGCAGAAAGTTCTCTGCGATAATGAGCCTTATTCTAGTGAACTGTTGCGCACTCTGCTGGAGACGGCCTACGCCTCTTCTCCTGCCTTTAATGGATACCTGAAGATTGTTGGAGATGAATGTTCTCTTCTTTTCCTGTTTTTCTTTAACGGCGCTCCTTATGCCGCCGGAAGATATGCTGACAGCAAGCCGGTTTGTTACACTATCCAGGAGTTTGGGGGGCAGCTTGCCCGTTCCGCCAAAGAATCCATGACTCTTTCACTCTGTGAGACCGATCCGGTGCTGCTGAAAAGCATGCTGCTTTTCCTGCAGGAAGAGCCTGCCGTCAAAGCACCTGTCTCTCTGCTGGATTTTGAATACGTTGTGCGACAGATTGGTGAGGCTGGAGCAAACGCAATGATCGCCCTTTGCCGCGACAAAAAAATAAATTTCTTCTTTTTCAATGATGGGAAAGGTGCGCTTTCTCATTATGCTGATCCGACGTATGAGCGACCTGAAGGAATGACCGTCGAAGAGGAAATTCTGCTATACGCATTTCGACCCGGAAAAAAGGTACAGGCCTATATTTTCCGCGACATGATCACATCAATGGAAGAGGATTCAACCCGGCTGGACAAAGAGTCGCTATATAATCTTCTTACTGTTGGTTATCTGAAAAACAGGCGCAGAGAAAAATCAGAAATACTGCTGGAAACTTCAATTGGTCGTGTCGAAGATCTTCGTCAAGAGCCGAAACTCCCGAGCGTCATGCTTTCTGTCGAATCGGGGCCACTGCAAGGTGAGCGGATTACGGTAACGCTTCCCTGTACGATCGGACGCAAAGATTGTGATCTGATTCTGGATGATCGTCTGATTTCACGACGGCATGCGGAACTAAAAATGGTCCAGAATGAACTGGTAATTGAAGATTTGGCGAGTACGAACGGCACCAGGGTTAACAGCAAATCGGTTACCAGGAAGCAGCTCGCTTCCAACGATCTCATCTCTATCGGACCGGCCAACATAAGAATCTCCCTGGAATAATGTCAGCTTTCAAATCAGTAGAAATAATTGCTCGGATATATAAATGACACCAGCCGATCACATAATCCCGCTAAGGCTTGAAAGAAAAACTCAGGACGGCAGCCTGTGGGTGATTCCAATTGAACATTCGCCTTTTGTCATCGGACGGAGGGAAGGGTCGAGTCTTCACCTGGCTGCGGAGGGAGTCTCCCGGAAACATGCCGAAATTATGGAAACCCGTGACGGTTGGAGGATTAAGGATTGCAAAAGCACCAATGGAACTTTTGTCAACGGCAGGCGCTTGATTGATAATCAGATATTAAATCATGGCGACTATATTACAATCGGAGAGATCAGGTTTGATGTGATGGGTCAAACCGACGATTCGTACTGCACCATGATTATAAATCCGGATGCGGAAAATTTTGAGCAGATGCTTGATCAAAAAGCGGTTGTGCCTCATTTTCAGCCGATGGTTTCCCTGTCTGGTGGCGATTTGGCAGGGTATGAGGTGCTGGGTAGAATTGCCCATGATGGACTTCCCAACAGCCCTGTACAGTTGTTTCAGATTTCCCGTCAGCTTGGAAGACAGATCGAACTGAGTGAAATGTTCAGAAATACTGCGCTTGAATACGCCGCCCAAATCGGGGTGAAAGAACTGATCCTTTTCAATACCCTGCCGGAAGAGATGAATCTTGAACGTTTGGGCAGGTCTTTGAAAAAGCTCAGAAAGTCCGTGCCCGACTTGAAACTGGGGATGGAACTCCACGAAAACACGATCACAGATGTTAAAATGATGAAAAAGCTGAAATCAATGCTGAATGACCTGGATATGCTGCTGGTCTATGATGATTTTGGTGCTGGCCAGTCACGGCTTATCGAACTGATTGATTCGGTTCCGGATATAGTCAAGTTCGACATGGCGCTCATCCAGAATATTCAGAAGCGTTCGGAAATCTCCCGCTCCATTGTAACATCGCTGGTAAAGATGGCGCATGATGCCGGTATCCGTACGGTGGCTGAAGGAATTGACAGCCGTGAGGAGGCTGCAACTTGCAGAGATATCGGCTTTGAACTTGCCCAGGGATATTATTTTGGTCGTCCGGCTACCCTGTAGGTAGTAAATCCTGGCATTTTCCTGTTGCTAAAACATTGAAGTTGCAATTATTGAACCTCAGAATCCATTCCATCCAACCATCCTCTTTTAAATCCAATATCAACCTGCCGCTGATATGATCTGGCAACCGTATAATATTATCCTGATTTTGTTGCCTGAAGTAATTCCATTCTTGCCGCAAATTACGAAATAGTCTTAGGCTGAATCGTGATGCAAAGGCATTCCCCGACCGCATAGGTGCTCTTGTCACAGTAGATGCGGCCATGAACCATGATTTTGCGCCCCTCGGCCGAAACAATCTTGGTCTCTACTGTTACAACCTTTTGTAACGGCAGCAGGTTACGGAAGCTGACATTCAGATTGCCGACAACAATTGAATAACCGGCGGCCCAGGCAGCCAGACCAAGTACTTCATCCATTACTGCTGCCATCGATCCCCCATGGGCGTGGCCGGGAGGCCCTTCGGTTTCTGGTCCGAACCATATCTTTGCCTTTAGATGATCAGCCGAATCCAGGTAATAACGAACCCTAAAACGATCTCCTTCCGGATCGCCGGAAACGAAACGGAGTGATGAACCGACAAGTGAAGCGGCATCGAACGGGGACCAGTCAGATTCTCCTCCAAGGTCTGGTTTGTTGCCGTCGGCGCCCTTTGCTATTGTCTGTACCATTGATGTTAAACCCCTTTGCATAATAATTAATTTTTCCGGTAAGCAGCCAGTTGCCACGGGGTGAAGAACCCGCAATCCAACCAATGCTGCAACGGCATCCCTACCTTGTAACAGAGCTATGGCGTCAGCAGAACAAAAAAATGCGCACATCTTGCCACCTGATAACACTGCCGTTCATTCTGCATTCTCGGCAGTATCTAAAATTAGCTGGATTCAGGTCATCATTCCGCTCCGATTTACATTGGGATCAGTGACGGTGGGTGAACTGATTTCCGCGATTGTAAATAGCCTTTCTGAAACTGCACCTGTCATCCTCTGCCAGAAGGTTTCCCGTGCTGCCCCAGGCCCGTCCCATGCATCCGCCCGCGCAGTTGTCCCTGCCGGTGCATTCTCGGCACACGGGGAGTGCTCCGATCCGGCTGCGGCTGATCTGCATCAACGTTGCCCAGGCAGCGGCCCCCTCAGCCAGGGCGGCAATAAAACCTTTTTCAAACACTCCGGATACAGAGTAATCGTCCGTGTGGCAGAGCAGGCAGGGATACAGCCTGCCTTTCGGGGTGAGGTAAGGGTTTTCAATAAAAGTACATCCTTCGTCACGTACAGCTTCCGAACAACACCATTCAACTGCAGAAACATTACCGAGCTTTGAATACAACTCCCGGAACCTGGGGTCTGAATCGTAACGAGCCAGTAATTCCAGGTACTGTTCCGCGACCGGCGCTACAATCAAATTCCCGGCAGATGCGCGTCCGCCTCGCACGAGGGTGCCGGTGGCAACTGAGAATACGTTCAGTTGATCGGCAAGCTCCAAAACCGCAGGGATATCCGAAAGATTGTGACGCATTTCGGTAAACAGAAAGGTGATGCGTGATCCCAAACCACCCTGTATAAGACGACCAAGACCCTCCATAAGCCCATTGAAAGAACCCTTGCCACGCGTCCGGTCATGAACCGGAGCGCTTGAGCCGTCAATTCCCAGCTGGATCGAGAGACCGGGAAAATCCAATTCGCGCAACGCTGCCACTGTCTCGTCGTTGAAGAGCATGCCATTGGTCTGGAGCAGGATGTTTCTAATACCGGCCTCACGTGCAAATCTGATCAGTTCCAGCCAGTCCGGATGGCAGAGCGGCTCCCCTCCAGTAATTCTGATCCCCTCACCGCCAATGGCAACGAGTTCTTCGATCATGCGACATAGAACCGATTCTGGTACGTTAGCAGCGGAGTTTGATTCACCAGCCATTACCAGGCAGTGAGCACAAGCAAGATTACAGATGCCCGTTATGGACAGTGTAAGCGTCTTGGGTGAGTGCAGCCCTTCCATCTTCAATATTTCCAATATCCGGTCAGGTTCCATGCTGTGTTATACCCCTCAAACTTCAGAAAATCTTTGAATTGCTTGGCATAATTACGAACAAATAAGTGCAAAAGAAAAAGGCCGCCTTTCCGGGGAAAAGTGACCTTTTAAAAGCTGGCGTCCAGCATCATAACGAATTCCGTCTTATCAACCAGGCTCGCCGGCAAGAAGCGCCTTTGCCTTTTTGAAGATTATCTCCATATCTGGCAGGTGACTTAACTCGGGAACAACCTGGATGTAGCGAACAATATTATCTTTATCAACGAGAATAACCGCTCGCGCCAGCAACATGCTGTCCTCCTGCAGCAGCCCGATTGAACGCCCGAACGACCCTTCACGGTAATCGGAGAGATAGGTGATCCCGGAAAGTCTGGATTCTTCTGCAAAACGTTTTTGCGCAAAGGGCGTGTCGCGGCTGATAGTAATTCTGGTAATGTCCGCAGGCAGTATTGCCCCCTGCTCGCCAAGATAGTGAGTCTGTGCTTCGCACACTTTTGTATCCAGTGACGGCACCAGGCTTACGATGAGAACCTTTCCTTTTAATTGCGAAAGGTCAATTTTTGTCATGGTAAATGCGTCTATCAGAAGAGTTGCGGGCAGCGGATCGCCGACTTTAAGTGGTGTGCCGATCAGCTGAAGCTGTTTGCCTTTAAGAGTAACCATGCCTCCGGGGGTTGATGACTCCCTGTCCACAGAAATCCGATTAGCCAATTGACTGGCGCATCCGGTTAACAGAAACAAAATACAAACTGTTATTAATCGAACAAATATAGACCTATTCATTTTCGTCTCCTTCATAACTGTCACCATCGGATCCCGTTCAACAGGTTGCCAACTCTCCGCGAATGTCCCGGGAATCAAGCTGCAAACGAGAGTGTTGCGCCTCTACTTGCTATCAGGCTTATGGTGACAACGGGTACAGTTACCCTTGATCAGGAAAGCTTTATTGCCGTCATGACACCTTCCGCAATACTTACCTGCATACAGGTCGTTCATGGTGATTTTTACGGTACCCTGTTTCATTTTGGTAAACATTTCTGGATTGTGACAGTCGGAACAGGTCAACCCGGCGTTTTTATGCGCACTCCCCTCGAAAACCACCGTTCCCATCGGACTCCCCTTGAATTCGAGGGTCTTGCCAGGGCCTACGGCAAGTGCATTGCCGCTCGCCATGGATACAAGAATAAAGCTGATTACAGTTAGTTGCTTTTTCATTAAGTCCCCCCTTGTTATGGTGTTGAATACTGAATCTGACATTCTTACTTGGTTATTAAGTGTAGCTTATATTATTGATCGTGCAACCTGGTATTTTTGCCTCCGAGTTGATTTAAATTAAATGAAGGGGGGATGTTTTTTGTGGCGGGTGCCGTAAAGTCTACAGCTCAAAAAAGAAACTGAGTACCACTTGCGAAGTACTCAGTTCCAACGTAGGTGTGGACTGGATAGTTGACGTGACCCACATAGGCTTTGAAGTTGACCCATCTGCCATTTGTAACTAGCTGATATTTAGTTTAGAGGTGGGTCAAGCCAGGTGCCGATGCCGGGTCAATATTGGATGCCGATTCACAAGCAGTTCAGGAATGGGATGTTAATGCCGGGGAGTACAGGCACGCTGCCACATTCAGAAGCAGGGGTGAAGCTGATTCTTTTATCTTGGCTCAGTAGGCTACGCTACAAGCTGCAAACTCTTGTAAAAAGGCAACATAAGGTATTTCGACCAACTCCCATGATCCTTGCCCATTGTTTACAGGAATATGCGGTTCCAAGTCGCTGATAGTAAGAGATGCAAGAATTGATTGTTTATCTACTTGTGCCCAGACATGGAACCTATGCATATCGGCATCCTTTGCGAACGCCCATTCATTACGAGTAACATGAAATGTTGCCGATTCAACTGACTGCACAGAAGCCTTAACTTCAATAGTTAATCTGCAATTATCAGTATTAGAAACAGATGAAAGTATATCGTATCCATCCGCATTACTCTCGATAGCTTGCCATTTCGGTGGCTTCCCAACTCTCATATATTCATAGTTAATGGAAAGACGTTCCCCCATGCGCCCTATATCGTTGAGTATATCCTTCTGACGGCCACGAGATTTTGAAGCCAGTCGGTCCCACCACTCGACAATAGCATCTGAAGGTGGAGATTCCATCAACCCTGCTTCCTTAAAACACTGCTTAGAATCAGCATCCATATACGCAAGAGCCTGTGCCCGTCCATGGTGAATAAGTTTACACCATCTTGGCTGGACAACTTCGATAAAATCCTCGATTTGATGCTTCAGTTGTTCCTGAAAATTTGTTTCAGCTAGGATCGTCTGTCCCCGGCTCGATGGTTTCAAGAATGAATGATCTCCTAGTTCAAGCCAGCCACATTTTAAGGCAAAATTCACAGATTCCTTGTATGGTGCAACATAAGATCTATATGGCATACCGTAAAGTGTTTCGCCAGAAATCTGATATTTCGAAAACACCTCAAGAATATCCTTTCCCGTATATAGCAAGCCAACCGAGAGTCTCACAATGAACCTCTCAAGTTCACAATCAAGTCTTGAATGTCGTCTGTATCAATGCCAACAAATCCATCATCTTCTTCATCCATGACAGCTGGATCAACGGTAATTGGATCGACTGTAAGCGATGGATCATTGAGTGCAGTTGCCATACGGTTAATCTTTTGACGCAGCCTAATTCCTACTGATTCATCGATGGTGCCCGGACATTCAAGAATTTCGATGAGTGTAGATTGGCCTAAGGCCAAACCAAGCCGATGTATACGGTCTTGGGACTGTAGGAAGTGTGCCGCGTTGTATGTACGATCTACATAGATGGCGTTATGGCATATCTTATGGAGACTTATTCCTTCACCGGCTGCTGCTGGGTTTGCGACCATCACCATTACGTCTTGCGAGTCATGGAAAAGCCGAATCTTTCCTTCACGAGTTTCTGAATCATCCTCGTCACCAGAATCTACTCCACCATGAATATAGACAGCACCAAGATCTGAAAGACGTTCCGCAATAACTTCCACGTTATTAACAAAAGATGTCCAGATAAGAACCTTTCGTCCGGCTTTCGCTAATTCGCGCGCCCGCCTACATGCGTAATCGACCTTTGGACCTGCTGCACTTTCCGATAGGATGGCATCTAGGTAGTCTCCTTCAATTCCATCTAGCTCTTGTGCAAGAAGTGGAGGGTTTGAAACGAAAGCCAGCAACCTCATGACACTACGTCCGAGTCTACGAAAGTGAGCTTTACCACGATTTCCGAGAACTTCCTCAGCCTGTCTGGCTACTTCTAGTCTGAGGAGATCATAAACCTTTGACTGAGAGTTGCGCATCTGAACAGGAATTAAATTGAATGTGATAGGTGGAAGTCCGAGTTCTCTTTTTGTCGTCCGGACGTAAATTGGTTGCATCAATGCGACTACATTTTCCGCTCGCGCATCTATCTGGGGATAAAGGAATGTAAATTGAGGTATAAGATCACTGTCGGCTTGGGGCATTGGAGTCCCGGAAAGAATCAATTTCCCTACCGGCAGATGGGAAAGTCCTAGAACAGCTTCGCCGGTTCTGGCTTGCCTCCCTCCTTTGATCCGATGGCTCTCATCAAGGAAGATGAACATCCTTTTGGTTGCCACATGGGAAGCCACAACCTCACGAGCAGTATTAAGCTGTTGGTAGGTTATTATTGAGAATCGTGGATTTTTACTTAGAAGATCCTCCACGCAGTTAATGCCGCCCTTCAACCTTACAACCTCATTCCCGGGTCCAATGCACTCAGTCAACTGTTCATCCCATGCACCCATAGCATTTTTGGGCGCGATGACTAACAATGCATCTTTAGGTTCAGACCTAAAGAAAAAGAAGGCGAGTGCTTCGGTTGTCTTTCCTGCGCCGGGGACCGAAAAAGTTGCCCCTGCCGTCAATGACGCTAATCTACAGACATTACGTTCCTGTTCGGGTGTAAGTCTCCGAGTGAAACCTACTTCATTGAGTCTAGCTCTCAATACTTCTGGAGATATTGGAATAATATTGATGCTATTGTTGTAGGAATCATCGCTCAAATTGGCTTGCTGCAGAAGGCGGGTCGCCTCGACTTCAGCCGAGAATGAAATCTTGAAGTGGTCAAGTATTTGAGCAATCTGTGTTCGTGTGGAAAGGAATGAGTACCACGGGACAGATATAGAACAGGGCGATATTGTTTCGATATCCTGACAACGATCCGTCAGAGATCGCCGGAGTAGACGCGTCCACTCCGTATCTCGATTATCCTCTCCCCAAGAACAAACAGCCCTTCGGGATTCGTGGTCGTAAGAGACGTTAAGCATCTGGGCCTAGCCACCTCTTAACTTCTGCGATGTTAGTTTCAATACTTTCTATCTGTTCCTTTACACCTGTCCTGACACTCTCTGGTTTCAGGCCGAGGTTACATGCCTCTATGAGTAGAGAGTTCGCCTTTTGCAGACGTTTCAGAAGGAAGGTCGATGACTGTTTATCTCTATCAAGTTGTTCTTGACTAGATATGACCTCACGTATGATTTCCCGTGCTTTCTCTCGATTTGGTTCTTTCTCAACTTCCACCGCTAATGGCATGTCTATTGAGGGAATTGCACCTCCACCTAATAAAGCCAATGCTGGGTTAGGCAGACCTTCTGGAACGACCTTGAATTCGTTCTGCAACTCTTCCTTAACCCTTGGGAAGTGCTTCTTCATGAGGCGTATCGCTTCATAGACACGCCCCCCCTCTGGATCATCGATCAGAGCGAATGAAGCCTCTTCAAAAAGTTTCTTCGCACCGGCTTCAAGTCCATTTCGGTTTTCGACTATTCTCTTGAATGCATGTTCCTGCTGTGAAACCTGACTCCATTGATGCTCCTTCCCACGTTTTTTTAAATAATCTCTGGCATATTCGAGAGCATCAAGAAGGGTTTGAACTTCTTTCTTTGTCATTGGGTACAATGAGGTAAGACCATCAATATCAAACCCATGGTTTTTGATGCGGTTCTCCATCATCATCGCAAGAGCGTGCCACTCGTATTCGTCTTTGATATCAGGGACAACCTGAAGTCGTGCTTCTAGTTCATCTATTGCTTTTTCGTCAGATGGAGGAAGAACTACAGCATCGATATATTTAAAATGTTCATAAGTGTCGGCATCATCCACAAATAGTTCGCGCCAAGCACAAAGTCGGCGGTTTCCGTTAATGACAAACCCATTTTCGTCGAGAATAAGTGGTTGTTCCTGTTTCTGCTTTGGACTCCTAAAATGCTCATAAAGTTCCTTGTTCTTTATCAATTTTTTCAGGAGACTGTGTTGAGCAACTTGAGCTTCTCCGGATTCTAAATCCTTATAGAAAAAATCGGCTGACAGTTCAGGATGCTGGGAAAGATACTCCTGTTGCATAGAGACTGTTCTACCGTTTGCAAGTCGGTACTTCGCCATGCCAATCGGAACTTTTATAACGGGTAGGTGCTGAATTCCTCCCATGAAATTGACAGGATAACTCCATGTGGAGTATGGCCTTTGCTTCTCGAAATAATCCTTCCTCGCAGGGAGGGGAAGCCCAAGTTCAATTTTCATTTTTTTACTCCATACCTATGATTGCGAGCGGAATTGTGATGACCCGTTCGAAGATGCTTAACTCCCTTGTCAGTCTCTCGTAGTTCGCTAGGTTACTCCCAAGAACTCTTGCGGACAAAGCCGTAGGAACAAGGAGTATACCTGTCTTGATACTACCGCTCGTATACAATGCCTGAAGCTTCATAAGATCCGCATACATTCGGCTCATGTTTCCAGTCTGAAAACACAAACCAACATCACCTTTTTGAGAAGTGATAGTGATACCAGAGTGAGGAGATAGAGAGACTTCCTCCGACCATCCGCGTTGTCTCAGAACATCCAATACCCGTGTCTTGATTTCACTGGATTTTCCGCGTTCAATCTGAATGATTGTCTCTTTAATAATTGAACAAACATCATTGAGAGTATTTGGCGGTATAGTCTTATCCCCGTGCCGATGCCCATGGACTTGATAGTTCATTTACAAACCTCCACTGAACCAGAGTTAGACAGCGGACGAAAACAGACAGAGTTGAATTTAGTTCCCACCAAGATACCGGCAAGAACTTCCCTAGCGAATCGCCTGACTTTTCGTCCTACAGGATTCAATGAATCTAGTTGGAGAACGGATAAGACAATTTCTTCCAATTTCTCTGGTTCAATTTCCGACAGCTTCGTAGCAACCTCATTGGCAATCTCGCCAATCGCGTCGATCACATCAAATGGGTGTGTTCCGATCCCTCGGTGCGACCACACATTTTGCAATTCAGTTGGGGATACTGAAGACTTTAAATTATCAACTAAAGTAAGCTGTCCATCCAACCACTCGCGTATCGGTCGCAGAGCGGCTCTTTTAATAACACGATGGAACACGCATGACTGCAATTCAAGACTCCTTATATCCTTGGAATTGCCGTACCAGAATCGGACTATCCAATTAACGAAGTCAGTTCCCGGATCGCTATTTACAAGCTCAAATCGAAAGCCACTTTTGAACCGTAAGCCGGGGACAGCAAACCAGAAGCGACGGGTAACAGGATATGTCTGACCTTCACGATCAGTCTTCGTTAACGGTGCTCTCTCAGTTGAGGGTGTATAATGTCTTATCCCCTGTTCTGGAGGGACCAGTTCATTGGGGGGAATGCCAAGCATCGCCTGTGCTACATAGAAGGTAAAGAGAGGTGGGATAGCGTTCCCAATCATTTTGATCTTTTTCTGGTAGCTATTGCCGTGAAACTGGTATGTCACAGGAAAGGTTTGTGAGCATCCTCTCTCGCGAATTGAAAGTCTTCTAAACCGACCACCGCCATTCTGAATAATTACACTCTCACGAGAGACACGTGTGCAGGTTGCGGTTATTGTTCTAACAGGTTGATCGAGTGAGTCTGGAAACTGCATGTCGTTGTAGACAGGATGATGAGTCTTCCATTCCCTATTATATCTAACCTCCTCTTCATTGAGCGCGACCTCTTCTTGATTATCGTTAAGATCACCATACGAGCAAGCCAATCCGTAGATCGGGTCTATTACTGGATCACCATACAAAGCTGACACGACTTGTCCAAGTGTCCGGTTTTGTAGCTTAGACTTGTAGGAATACAGGAGACTAAAATCAAAATTTCCTGCAATGCAACGCTTCCGCTTCTGAGGAATACCGAATTCCGTCATATCCACAACTTGTGATTGAATCCCAAGCGAACTATATCGTGAGAGAGAACCACCCTCCTTGAGTTCTTCATCAAGGATTGTCTTCACTCTAGGCACGTTCTCCATAGCCCAGAATTTTGGTTTGAGGAATAAGACTATCTCTAAAAACTTCTCAATATCGACAAGTCCGTTAGCAATGTTTCCGCCCCCCCCACGGTTGGCAAAGGAAAATTCAGTGCATGGAGGGCTTCCAATGACAATCTGAACTCCTTTAGGTAGGCTCTCGAGTTTCAGTTGCCTGATATCAGTTTGGATAACTTTAGTGCCGATGTTCTTTTCGTGAGTTGTCGCTGCGGCGTCCCACCATTCATATGATTGGACGACTTCAAGCCCAGCCATACGAAACCCAAGGGACCACCCACCGATACCGGCATAAAAATCAATAACTTTCAAATGGGTTAATCTCCAGCATAGATTTATTCATTTTGCAAAGATTGCACAAACATAACAACAAAGAAGGGGAGTGGTCATGCGACCTCCCCCCCAATAGAGCTGTTTTGAATGAGGGCTAGTGGCCAGCCATAAGTTGGAGTAGTACCGCTTTAAGTACATTCAGAAATACGGCAACAAAGCGGCAACAAAATGATGTTTATATAAAAAAATGGGCTAGCCACTCTCCAGCTAACCCACTGTTTTTATTGGCGTCCCCGAGACGATTCGAACGTC
>MTLD01003521.1_pt3 | contig 30724 bp, 23 predicted proteins | sample 1982471 | NCBI WGS metagenome assembly MTLD01 (sample SAMN05712604, study PRJNA340218) | biofilm metagenome | isolation source: sample SPM anode biofilm adapted to -50 mV | place: USA | collected 2012-02-03 | reverse complement strand
GGCCCCGGCCTCCCCCCACTCCCTTGAGGAGGTGGACATGGACATTTTCCCTGCTCCCCGGCGGCCGCCGAACAGCCAAGCCGGCGTGAGTCTGGTGGAGATCGTGGTCACCATGTTCCTCTTCGCAATCACCTCGGTGGCTGTGCTGCCCCTGATGATGGGTGCGACCCAGGTCAGTGCCGCCAACCGAGACCTCGTCGCCGTCAACAGTCATGCGAACGCTCAGCTGTCCGCCATCGAGGCCGCGTTCCCCAGCTCGGCGGAGAACTCGTGTGCCGCGGTGGTGGCCGTCGCGGCAAGCGGTATCGTCGATCCCTCTGGAAGTGGCGCGACAGCCACGATCAGCTTCGGCAATTGTCCTGACAGCTATCCGGCGACGGTCACGGTGACCGTCCAGGGTTTCCGACCCAACGCCACGAAGGCCGCGATCACGCTGACTTCGGCGATCTTGGTGGTGTCGCCATGAACTCGCTCCGGACGCGGATCCCGAGGAACGACGAGACCGGTATGTCGATGGTTGAGGTCATCATCTACTCGGCGCTATCCACGCTTGTGCTGAGCGTTCTCGGAAGCCTGTTCTACGTGGGCTTCCAGACTCAGGCCGCCGCCGGTAGCAGGGACGCCGCAACCGGCGCGGCCGCGGTGGCCACCAACTCACTTCAGACCGGGATCCGTAACGCCAGCAGCATCTCCGTAGCCGACACTGTCCTGAAGGCACGAGTGGCCACCGGTGCGTCCGAGTGGCAATGCGCCGCGTGGGCGCTTACCGCTGACAACAGACTTGTCTACAAGCTCGCGCCTGCGGCGATCACCTCGACCGACTACTCCACATGGACGGTGCTTGCTGCCGGGGTCTCCGGGCGGCTGGCCGGCGGCGTGGCGTTCAGTGGCGGATCGACCGAGGTCAGCTACTCCTTGGGGTTCGCTTCGGGAGGCATCACCGTCCCGGTCGCTGGAACCGCCACGGCCACGGCATTCGGCACGGGGAGTCCCGAGTCATGTTGGTGACTTCCTGCAGACGTGACGAACGGGGCTCCGCGCTGCTGTCGGTGCTGGTGATGATGCTCGTGCTCACCCTGCTGGCACTTTCCCTCGCCGCCGTGGTCACCAATACCGGCACCACCCTGAGCAGCGGTCGGAACGCTTCGCAGGCACGGGCCGCTGCCGACGCTGGGGTTGCCGCGGCGCTTGCGGCGTTCAAGAAGGCCGAGGCCTGTGCGGGAACGGTCTCGTCGGGGACTGCGCCCGTGTACTCGGCGACCTGTACCGCCGACGCCACCACGGTGACCTTCGTCTCCACTGGTCGAGCCGACAATGGGCAGCAGATCACCATACAGGCCATCTACGGATACACCACCGCTCAGAGCTATGAGGCCAAGGTGGGGCAGTTGATCGCCTTCTCCAGCACCACCATGTACGCGCCGAACAAGGTGACGTCGACCTCCTCGGGCCGGGCGAAGGTGATCGTCGCAAGCAGCGACTTCAGTTGCGACAGTGCGATCTCCGCCAATGTCGTGGTCCAGGACGACTTCTACGCCCGCAGCGGTTGCGCAGTTGCCGGGTGGGTGAAGGCAAGGGGTGACGCCACGCTGGACGCGGGAAGCTCTGTCGGTCAGGACCTCGCCGCTGGCGGGCCTGTGACCCTCAACAGCACCAGTTCGGTAGGCGGCAGTCTGACCTCCGGCGGGACGGCCACGGTGTATGCCGGGAGTTCGGTCGGCAAGGATCTGGTCTCGGTAGGTCGTGCGTACCTTGGCAGTGGCAGTTCCGTCGGGGGGAGTCTGATCACCTCGGGCTATGCCGATCTGAAGAGCAACAGTTCGGTCGGAGGGGACCTGAGCACGGCGGTCTACGCCAGTCTGGACAGCGGAACCTCCGTCGGGGGAAGCCTGACCTCCACCAGCTACAGCGAGATTGACGGCGCGGTGAAGGGGGATGTCGTCTCCGGGTCCTACGTTGTCACTGGGGACGACTCAAGCATCGGCGGCTCGGTGACCGCTGCGGGTACCGGCCGGACCTGGATCCATGGCGCGGTGGGAAAGGACGTGACCGCTGCCGGCCCGGTGACGGTGCACTACAACAGTGTTGTCGCGGGGGAAGTCGTCGCTGCCGGAACCCAAACGTCGGAAATCTACGGGACGGTGCGCGGCGATCTCGCCGCCGGTGGCCCTGTTCTCGTTGACTACAGCGGCAGCGTCGGTGGTGACACCGCCGCCGGAAGCGGCCTCACCTCGGTCTACGGGAAGATCACCGGCAATCTCAAAGTCGGAGGGACCGTCCTCGTCGACTACAGCGGCGAGGTGTCCGGGTTCGTTACCGCGGCATCGAACGGCACCACCTCGATCTTCGGCAAGGTCGGCGGCAGCCTCAAAGTTGCCGGAACAGTGACCATCGACTACAGCGGCACCGTGGGGGCTGCGGTGAGCAGTTCGGGGACGGCCACCGACAAAATCTACGGGAGAATCACCGGCGACCTGAATGCTGGTGGCAACGTGTATCTCCCCGCCGGTAGCGTCGGAGGCAACCTGACTCTGCCGGCCTCCAAGAGCTTGACGCCAGGCGATGCAAGCACGCGGGTGGCCGGCACGGTGACCACGAGTCCTGCGCCTGCGCCCCCTGGCGCACCCGCCGCGCCGACGGTGTCCCGGACCGCGCCCCAGGTCGAGGCGACCGCCCCCACGAGTCCTACCATCCCAGCTTGGCAGGACTACGGCTACTCCAGCGCCGATTGGCCCGGGTACACCGTTCAGGTCCTGAACAAGACCAGTTCGTGGTGTTCGGCCAGGAACTGGGCAACGCTCCTGGGCACGTTCACAACGCCGACGGTGCTCGATGCGACTGCATGCAACAGCGGGCTGAACGCGCACCCCACGTCGAGCACGTCCGTGACGATTCAGACCAACGTTGTCGTTGTCTCCACCGAAATCGACCTTCAGTACGTCACCCTCGTTCCCGAAGACGGAACCAACCCGAACCTCTGGTTCATCGTCCCGTCTGCGAATCAGGCGGTGAAGAAGTACCCCGGGTCTAAGGCCGGTTCGGGAGGGATTGATCTCTACTCCACGACCATCGCGGCGCCGACTCTGCTGTACACCCCGGTCGATATCACTTTGTACTACAGCACCTTCACCGGATCGATGTACTCGCGGTGGATGTACTTCAACAGCGGGCCGCCGGGCGACATCGAGGCCGTCCCGGTCGAGTTCCCGATCACGATCTTCGACGCCACCGATCCGACGACACCGTCGGGAGTCTTCAGCGTAACCAGACTGTCCCAGCGGGAGGTGTCGTGACCACCTTGCTCATCGTGTTCGCGGGACTGCTCGGGCTGGCGTTCGGGTCGTTCGCGAACGTCCTCGCCTACCGCGTGCCGAGGGGAGCATCGCTACTCCAGCCGAGCCGCTGCCCGTCCTGCGGGGCCCGGATCCGGCCCTGGCAACTCGTCCCCATCTTCAGCTGGGTTGTGTTGGGCGGGCGTTGCGCCGAGTGCGCTGAGAGGATTCCGTTCCGCTACCTGGTCATCGAAGCCACCAATGCGGTCGCGTTCGCAGCCCTGGCGTGGTTCGTCCCTGCGACTCTGGGCGTCTCCGGCACTCCGGGCCTGCTGGTTTGGGGCGCCCTTGCCTGGCTTGCCGTCGTGAGCTCGGCCCTCGTGGTGATCGACCTCGACACCCGGACACTGCCCAACGCCATCGTGCTTCCGAGCTACGGGGTTGGACTCGTGATGCTCGGCCTCGCCAGTGCCTTCGAGGCCGATTGGGCTGCCATGCTGAGAGCCTTCCTCGGGATGGCCGGCATGTATGCCGCCTATCTGGCGATCCGGCTCGTGCGACCCGGCGGGATGGGCGGCGGCGACGTCAAGCTGGCTGGGTTGACCGGCATCTACCTGGGCTGGGTGGGATGGGGCGCACTCGCTGTTGGATGGTTGGCAGCCTTCTTGCTTGGCGGTGGATTTGCGCTGGCCATGATGGCCAGCGGCCGGGCTACGCGCCACAGCGCGATCCCGTTCGGCCCCTGGATCCTGGCTGGCGCGTGGGTCGGTATCTGGTTCGGGGAACAGCTCTGGTCGTCCTATGCCGCCATGAGCGGCCTGGTCCTCACGAAGGGTTGAGTCATGACTCACAGTGCAATCGGTATCGAGATAGCCGAGGAGAGCATCCGCGCGGTCGAAGTCACGAGAGGAAGACGGCCATCGCTCGTGGCCGTCGGCGAGGTACTGCTCCCCAAGGGCGCGGCCCGCGATTCCGAAGTCCTCGATGCCGATGCGGTGGCCGTGGCGGTGAACCAGCTGTGGGCCCAGGCCGGGTTTCGTCGCCGCAAGGTGGTGCTCGCCGTCGCCAGCCGGCGGCTTCTCGTGCGGGAGTACCTCGCGCCGAACCTCCCTGCGGAGCAGCTCAAGGCTGCATTGCCGTTCGAGGTTGAGGATCTCCTGCCCGTACCGGCCGATCGTGCAGTGATCGACTTCTACCCATTCGCGATAGAGAACCAGCATGCGAGAGGACTCCTGGTCGCCGGCGCGGCAGAGGGCATCGAGGGGTTGATCGCTGCTCTGCGGAAGGCCAACATCTGGGTGGAGGCGGTGGACTTCTTGCCGTTCGGGCTGGCGCGCGCAGTGGCCCCAGCGGTCCCCCCCGGCTCCGGGCCCGTGGCTGTGGCCGCCGTCGGCGAACACACCACAAGCCTCGCTGTCGTGATCGACGGGGTTCCGCGATACTCGCGAATCATCCCGGTGGACGTCCTGCCCGGCCTGCACGCCTTGATGGCGGCTGACGGAGGTTTCGGCGAGGCAGGTCCCGCATCGACAGCGCTTCGGGCGCTGCCGCACGAAGCGCTCGCGCAGGATCCGTCGCTGCGCGATCTGGTGGGGCGGATCCGCGAGACCCTGGAGTTCTGCCAGCGCAGTGCTGAGGGGATCTCGCCGACTCGACTCTTCCTCACCGGATCGCTGGCGCTGGTCGCGGAGGTCCAGGCCGCACTTCGAACTGGCATCGACATCGAGGTGACGCCACTGCTTCCAACCGAGATGATCCCGGCGGCCAGAGCACTGGCTGGCGGAAACCTTCCGACGAGCCTCGCCGGCGCACTCGGAGTAACACTAGGGATGGCCAAGGCATGACTCGCAAAAGGGTGGGCAAGTCCTTGACGGTGGGCGGCACCCCGACGGTGAACCTGTTGCCCCCAGGCGAAGTGGAGAGACGCTCGCTCAGGACGCTCAAGTTTCGATGGCTGAGCGTCTCCCTCGCCGCCTTGCTTGTGGTTGCCGTAGAGTCGGCGATCGGAGTCAGCTGGACCGCCCGAGCCATCAGCGATCAGGATGCAGCAGCGGGGAACTCGGCTCAACTCCAGTCGCAGCTGGCCCAATACTCGGAAATCATCGGCATCCAGGCCGCCAGGCGAAGCCTTGAGAGCTTCGGCGCCCAGGCGGGAAGCAACGACCAGGATTGGGCGCCCCTGATTGCCGAGATTCGGGCCGTCCTGCCGGCCGGCGTGAGCTTGGTCGGATTCCGACTGATACCGGGCGCTGCGCCGACCAAAGGCTCGGACTCTGCTACGCAGGTGGGGCTGACCGGCAGCCTCACCTTCTCGGCCAGCACCACAGCGGCCCAGCCGGAAACGATTGCACGACTGCGCACGGTGAAGACGTTCCTCGACGTCGACGCTGGTGCACTCTCCGCCGACGACCCCTCAGGCGGGTTCACTTTCGTGGCCACGTTCAGCGCAGACCAGACCCGCTACACGGGCCAGTTCGAGTCGGCCGGGGGGAAGTGATGAACACACCACGACGGCTCATCAACCTCATCGGTGCCACAACGGCGGCAGTGATCCTCATCGCGGGTTCGCTGCTGGTGGTCCTGCCGCTGTTCAGCGCAGCTCAGAACGCGACGGCCCAGGCTGCAGCCGCAGCGAAGTCCGACGAACAAATGCGGGCCCAACTGGCCGAGTTGGCTAGGCAGGAGCCATGGCAGACCGAGGCGCGAAACGGCCTGGCTCGCGCCCGGTGGATGATTCCGGCGCAGGATGAGTTGCGCGACGCCTCGGCTCTGGCGTCCGCGGCCGCCAAGTCCTCGGGAGCCCGGATTGTGGCGATCAGCTATTCAGGTCGGCAGGTCTTCACGCCGCCGACGGGAGCCGGAATCGGGGAGGACGGGAGGCCGATAGCACCGCCGGCCGCTGCCGAGCCGAACACTCCTCAGGTTCAGCTCCCGGTCACCTTCGAGGCGGAGGTGTCGAGCATGGCGCAGGCTGCAGCCTTCATGGACGGGCTCCGAATTGGGCCGCGGCTGGTGCAAGTGGTGCAGGCAGAATGCAGTTCAACGAATGGCGTCAAGCGGTTCACAGTCACCGTGGACGTCCTCATCTTCGCAGCCAAGGGGTGATGTCATGTCGGTTCCAAGAGCCCTTGAGCTTGCGGACTCGCCGGTGCGGTCCGACTACCTTGATCCGATCCTGAGGGCCGCCGCGAACCTCGGGGCCTCCGACGTCCACCTCTCGGCCGGTCGGGTCGCTCTCGTGCGCCTGCACGGTGACCTTGTCCCGCTCCCGGGGCACACCGCGGAGCTGGGAGGAGAGTCGCTGGAATCTGCGCTCGAGGGCCTGCTCACTTCGGGCAAGCGGGCCGAGTTCGCTGCAGCGGGTGAGATCGACCTGGCCTATTCGCCTTCCGCCGGGCCGCGAGTTCGAGCGAACATCTACCGGCATGGCGAGGGAATCGCCGCCGCGATTCGTCTCATTCCGCAGGTACTTCCCTCCATGAGGAGCCTCGGCCTCCCGGAGGCGACCGAGGGGCTGGCCCTTCGGCCTCACGGATTGGTGCTGGTCACAGGACCGAGCGGGTCGGGGAAGTCGACCACCCTCGCGGCGATGATCGACCTCGTGAACCGCCGCCGGGCAGGGCATATCGTCTGTCTGGAGGATCCGATCGAGTACGTCCACCAATCCCGCCGCTGCCTTGTTCACCAGCGGGAGATCGGAACGGATTCGGATTCCTTCACCTCGGCGCTGCGACACGTCCTTCGACAGGACCCTGACCTCGTGATGATTGGGGAGTTGCGCGATTCCGACTCCATCTCGATCGCACTGACTGCGGCTGAAGCTGGCCGGTTGGTGTTGGGGACCCTCCACACCCAAGGTGCTGCCAAGTCGATCGACCGGATCATCGACTCCTTCCCTTCGGCCCAACAGGGCCAGGTCCGAGCCCAGCTCGGTGAGACGCTTCAAGGCGTCATCAGCCAGGTTCTGCTGCCGCGCAGCGACGGCTCCGGGCGAGTGTTGGCCACAGAGGTGCTCGTGCATACCGATGCCGTGGCCAACCTGATCAGGTCCGGCCAGATTCCGCAGATTCAGACGGTCATGCAGACGTCCTCGACCCTGCAGATGCACACTCTCGACCAGAGCCTGCAAGGCCTGGTCGGCACCGGCCTCGTCGATCCTGATCTCGCCCGGCAGTACGCATCGGACAAGTCCGCGTTGGCTGCCGTGCTCGTCGGGCATTTTGGCACCGGTGGCCCGGAGCGGTCGCTGGCAGAGTCAAGAAGAGAGGCCTGACATGGCGGCGCAGCTTGTGTCGTTCCACTACCAGGCGGCGGACCGCAGCAGTGGTGCTGTTGTCCGCGGCACGCTGGAGGCGCTCAACGACTCGGCGGTGGTCGCCAAGCTCCACGCTCAGGGCCTGATTCCCCTTGACGTCCGGCCGGCGTCGGCAGCCGGCGGGCGGTGGTCGATTCGGATTCCCAGTCGGCGACGCAGGGTCACGATCAAGGCCCTGGCTCTCTTCGCCCGCCAACTCTCGAATCTGGTCAACGCGGGCCTGCCGTTGATGCGCGCGCTTGCGGTGCTGATCGACCAGACTGACGACACCACGCTCCGGACTGCTTTGACGGCCGTCCAGGCGGAGGTCGAGTCGGGGCTGGCATTCTCTGCCGCTCTCGAACGACAACCCGGCGTCTTCCCTCCGCTGATGGTGAGTCTTGTGAGGGTCGGCGAGACGGGGGGGTTCCTCGGCGAGTCACTGAAAATGGTCGCGGAGACCTATCAGACCGATGCCGAGCTTCGGGACAAGCTGAAGGCTGCCTCGACGTATCCACTGGTGGTGCTGGCGATCGCGGTGCTGGCGATGATCGGCATGCTGACCTTCATCGTTCCCATCTTCGAGTCGATGTTCGCATCACTGGGCGGGGAGCTCCCGTTGCCCACCAGGCTCTTGGTGATGACCTCGCGCAACATGATCTGGATCGGGCCCCTTTCGGCTCTTGTCCTGATCGGGGCGTGGATCTGGTGGAGCAAGAACCGCCACACCGAAGCCGTACGAAGAATAACCGGGCCGAGCGTTCTCCGAATGCCCGTATTCGGCAAGTTGGCGACCAAGATGGCCGTCTCGCGGTTTGCGCGCAACCTCTCGATGATGCTCAAGGCGGGCGTGCCGCTTCTCCAGGGTCTCGACACGGTCGCGAGAACCTCGAACAACTGGGCCGTCGAGAAGGCAGTGGCCGACGTGCAGATCTCAGTTCGTGACGGACGATCGTTTGCGCGCCCCTTGGCGAAGTCCGGAGTATTTCCTCCGCTGGTCACCCAGATGGTTGCGGTCGGTGAGGAGTCGGGGACTCTGTCGGAGATGCTGGGCAGCATCTCCGACATCTACAACGGTGAGGTCAAGGCCGCCACCGACCAGCTTGCCAGCGTTCTGGAACCGATTCTCATCGTCCTCGTCGGCATCATGATCGGGTCGATGGTGGTGACCCTCTACCTGCCTATCTTCGGTATGTACTCGCAGATGGCGGGATAGGGATCCCGTCAGCCGGACACGCGCAGGACCTCCTCGACTGTGGTGAGGCCCTCACCCACCTTCTGCCATCCGTCCTGGCGCAAGGGACGCATGCCCTGAGCTGCAGCCACGTCGCGAATCTGGGCCAAGGAGCCGTTGCGGAAGACGACACGCGAGACCTCCTCAGTGACCTCCATCACTTCCTGCAGTGCCACGCGCCCGCGATAGCCGGTGTTGGCGCACGATCCGCAGCCGCGTGCGCGATACAACTGAGGCGGATCGCCGGGGTCGTACGGGAAGTCGAGCATCTCCAGCGCGTCGGCGGAGTAGACGAACGGCTCACGACAGCGGGTGCACAGCTTGCGCGCTAGGCGCTGGGCCACGACAACCGACAGGGCGGAAGCCACTAGGTATGGCTCAGTGCCGATCTCGATCAATCGGATTAGCGCGCTCGGGGCATCATTCGTGTGCAGGGTGGAAAGCACAAGGTGACCGGTCAGCGCGGCCTCTATCGAGGTGATGGCGGTCTCCTTGTCGCGGATTTCGCCCACGAGGACCACGTCCGGATCACAGCGCAGGACAGCCCTCAGCGAGGACGCGAACGTGACGTCGGCACGATGATTCACCTGAACCTGGCTGATCCCGGGGATCCGGAACTCCACGGGGTCCTCGATGGTGATCACGTTGATTTTCGGATTGATGATCTCGCCCAAGGCGGCGTGGAGCGTGGTTGACTTGCCAGAACCGGTAGGGCCGGTGACCAGCACCATCCCGTGGGGGCGACCGATCGCCGCGAGGAAACGACGCTCGTTCTCAGGTGACATTGCCAACGTCCGCATGGTGATGAGGGACGCGGCGTTGTCCAGGATTCGCATCACGATCTTCTCACCCCACACCGTGGGTAGGGTCGCGACGCGGAGGTCGACAGTGCGGTCGTGATGAACGAAGGAGATCCTGCCGTCCTGAGGCCTGCGACGTTCAGCGATGTCAATGGTCGACATGATCTTCAGGCGAGAGATGATCCCATCCTGGATACCGCGATCGGCACGCTGCACCTCCTTCATCACCCCGTCGATCCGGAACCTGACGATGAGGTCATGCTCCCCTGGCTCAATGTGGATGTCGCTTGCCCGGTCATCGATGGCCTGTGCGATGAGCAGGTTCACAAACCGGACGACCGGCGCGCGCTCGGCCGGATCCTCCTCCTCTGTGGTGGTCAAGGCTTGGGCGGCTGCGTCCACCTCGAGGACGGATGAGATTTCGCTCAATTCCGCATCGGAGCGGAGATAGCGTTCGAAGGCGTGCCGCAGCGAACTCCGGCTGACCACCACCGGTTCGACGGCGAGGTCGGTGATGCTGGCGACCTCATCGATGGCCACGATGTCCGTCGGATCGGCCATCCCCAGGACCAGAACCGGCCGTTGTTGCGTCGCCGCGCTTCCGGGGCGCCGAGCTGACCACGCCTGTGCCGTCACCCGCTGGACGCGGTCCACGGCGTCAGGCGCACCGCTCAAGTACCCTTCAACGTCTTGGACCGACAGACCACTGTCCCGCATCAGGTCAAGAAGGCTTGGGCCCGCACCCCTGGGCCCGGCCGCGGCATCGGCCGCCGTCCGGAGGGCGACCGGAATCAGCTTGTACTTGCGACACACCGCCGCAGGCACCAAGCCGAGAATGGCCTGCGATGGCGGGTTTGCCGAGAGGTCGAAAAAGGGCCGGCCCGTCTGCAGCGCCAGCGCTTCGGCGAGTTGCTGCTCGGTGACGAGCTTGCGATCAAGAAGCTCCGCCCGCAGATCAGCCGGCTCTTGGTCGAGGATCGGTTGAAGCGTGGCTTGAGGCAGGAATCCACGCTGAATCAGAGCATCAGCCAAACTGATCATCTGGGCACCTCACGGTCGTGGCCGAGGTCCGAACTCGGCCCGTCGGACGCTCAATAGTCTACTTCGCGTTAGCCCTTGTGAGAGCGAATTGTCTGGTGCGAACCTGAATCAATCCGCGCTTCTGCTGTTCAGTCCAATGTGGGGTGGCCTCTCGGAAATCGGTCAGCTCCTTCGATGGACGGTAATCCACCTCAAGCCAGATCACGTCCGGCTCGCTTCGCCTCGCCGAGTGACTCCTCGACGCGACCGACCAAGGCCGCCGCGTTGTCTCCAGGAAGCCATTGAGCCAAGCCGAAGCTCGTCGTCAGGGAGTCGGCGCTGAGGGTCAGGCCGGCCCGGCTGATTCCCGCGCGCATTCGCCCTACAACAACACGAGCCTGATCAAGTGCGCAGATGGGGAGCATGGTCAAGAACCTGCCTTCGCCGTACCTGCCGACCACGTCCGTTGTTCGGACCGCTTCCTTCAACGCGTCGGCGACGAGCTTCAGCGCCTGCTCAGCTGCCGCACGACCAAGGGTGTTGTTGATCGTGGCCAGGCCATCGATGTCGACCATAACCAGGGAAAAGGGCTGAAGGTAACGCTGGGCGCGCGCGGCCTCCACGTCGAGGAGCTCATTGATCCAGCGCGGACTTGCCAAGCCGGTCACGTCATCGCGCCAGGACAGCATCTCGATGCTCGCTCGGGCGCCCTTAAGGTCATCCAGCGCGCGCTCCAGCTGCCTGCCCTTTCGCTCGTTTTCGCTCCTCAGCTCCGACAGCTGCCGACTCACACTCGCCAACGTCGACTGGGTGACGGCGTCCTCCGTCCCACGCGGCTCAACCAGAAGGAGGAGTTCATCACCATCCCAGACCCAGGACGCCAGCATCGAGATCGCCCCGCCACCTCCCGATGCGAACTCCAGGTATCGTCGCCCTCGCGAGTCCCGGCGGGCCGCCAGTGCACCCCTGAGTTCGTCACCCTGACCTGACTCGACGAGGTCGGAGAGGTTGACGACACCTGCCGGGACTTTCACAGCCTGCCGGAAGCCTTCATTAGCCTCGATCAGGATCCCATCACTGCGGAAACGGGCGATCGCGACGGCCGTGACATCAGCCAACAGCGCTTCGATCGGCTCGGACGCACGCCTCATCGCTCGGCCCATTTGCCCAGCTGGCAGCGGACCGGTCGCGGGATCCGGGTCACGCATGCAGTTCCCTCCTCCTGGACGAATTCAGCATACTGATGCCGCCGGTCTTCGGAGGTCCGTTGCCTGAACCGCCGCGACCCTACCCAACGATCAGGTCGTCTCCGCAGGAGTTACGGCGGGTTCGCCCACATCATCGATGCCTGTGGTGTAGATATATCTTGGGCATCTGTAGTTTCACAGAGTCGGGTCGGTGTAGCCGCAGAGGAGCGGCTTCGGGTGTCGGCCCTGCGTTCTCGGCACATCGGAGGAAGCATGGACTCGCAGTTCTACCGGGACCTGCTTGACCGGATTTCGGATGGGGTGTATTTCGTCGATCGGGAGCGGCGGATCACATATTGGAACGGCGGCGCGGAGCGGCTCACTGGATATTCCGTCGAAGAGGTGCTGGGTCACAGCTGTTCAGATGGAATTCTGAGGCATGTCGACGACGCCGGCCGACAGTTGTGTTTCGGCGGATGCCCCCTCGCCGCAGTGATGAGGGACGGAATGCCCCGCGAAGCCCATGTCTATTTGCACCACAAGGATGGTCACCGGGTGCCCGTCAGTGTCCGCGGCCAAGCCCTTCTTGATGAGACCGGGGTGATCACGGGTTCGGTGGAGGTCTTCTCGACCAGGGTGGACAATCCCTACGCTGGCGACCGCCGAGCCCGCGATGATTCGCTGGATCCAGTCACCGGGCTGCCTTCCCGCCGTCTCGGCGAGCTGCACCTCCAGACCCTCATGAGTGCAGTGAGTGAAGGTTCCAGCACCCTTGGCGTTCTCTATGTCGACGCCGACCATTTCAAGGAAGTCAACGACACCTACGGCCACAAGACCGGCGACGAAGTTCTTCGCATGATTGGCCAATCCTTGGCGAACACGTTGCGGCGCGGCGACCTGCCCGTGCGCTGGGGAGGTGAGGAGTTCCTCGCCTTGTTGCCCGGCATCGACGCGTCCGGTCTGAACTCTGTGGCAGAGCGGGTTCGCATGCTCTCCGAGAACTCATGGATACAAAAGGGCATGGCTCGAATCCGCGTCACTGTCTCAGTCGGAGCAACGTTGGCCAGCGCTACCGACACATCCGAGGACCTGGTCGATCGCGCCGACGCCCTGATGTATGCCAGCAAGAGGGCGGGACGAAACCGGGTGACAACCGATACGGACGGATTGGTCCGCGGAGCCCGTATCCCATCCCGAGATCGGTGAGCCAATGGGAGAGTGCCCGTGCCCGGAATCGGCGATAGGTCCGGCTGTCGGTTGCGACAGGTAGACGCTCCGTCCGGCCAAGAAGCTGAGTAGCCAGGTTGACCATTTCGCAGGCCGTATGTACCAAGGGCAGCACCAAGTCGGGATCTGCCTATAGACGCGTGTCCTCACCGGCGGCAGAGTGTGTGTATCGGAAGCAGGAACCCCTCCCTCACTCCGACGGCAGTTGATAAATGAAGATGAGCCGCGGCGGGTTGCTTCCCCTCGCAACCCTCAAGCCATCCACCCCTGATGGCAGCGGCCCAGGAAGACCCATAGCCCTTTCGGATGAGAATTGTTCGGTTTCATGGGCCAAGAAAGGCCGGGGTCACCACCCTCCCTGACCCCGGCCATCAACTGCAGGTTCGATGGCCCTACCGATGTCCTGGCCCGAGTGAGGATTTCGCGGTCCGGTTGAGGAGCCCAGCCTCGTGGGCCCGCCTGATCAGTTCGTCACGCGAGGTTGCGCCGAACTTCTGGCGCAGCGTGACGACTTGCTTGCGGAGTGTGTTCACGGACACGAACTGCTGGTTGGCGATCTCCTGGACGGTTGCTTCGGTGGCCAGAAGCGGTAGCAGAATCTCCTCACGTCGAGTGAGTCTCAGCGGGACTGTCGCGGCCAGTGCGCCGTCCTTGAGTGTCTCGAACGCACCCCGCTGGACAGCCTTGCTCACGAGACACTCAGTGTCGGCATGGTGCCTGCGGTGTTCAGTGACCAAGTAGCTTCTGTCCGCGGCCGGGAGCGTGGCGAACGGGAGCAGTGTGTGTGCCTGCTCACAGATCAAGCAGGCTGCGGTAGCGGCCGAGGCAACGTATTCCTCTCTTGAGCCTGCTCGGTGAAGGGCCGCGCTCTTGGCCGCATACAGGAAGGCTCGATCCGCCAACGAGATCCTCAATTCGAAGATTCCTCGGTCAGCCAGGGAGAGCGCCTCATCCAGCCGGCCCACGCAGAGGTAGAACCACACCGCCGGGACGCTCGACATGGACTCGTCGGCATTCGCCAGCAGCTCGCCGACGATTTGCTCGGCTCGACTCCATGAGCCGAGGGCCAGTAAGAGCTCGACGCGGCACCTGAGCAGCAGGTGGTTCCAGGGATCGGGATGCTGTGGGTCGACGACCGCGTATGGCGCAAGAGAGTCGAACCGTGCGAGGGCCTGCTCGGCATCATCCCAGAGAATGCCGGACGTGCTCAGCGCAGCTGCGTGAAGGCTTGGCGCGTCGAACCACTGGGTCGAGGACGTCTCGATGGCGTGTCGACGCAGGTGATGCTGAGCTTTGTCCCGGTCCAGCGTCCGCAAGCCAGAGTCGGCCTGCATGAGGTGGAGGACAGGCTCCAGCCAAGCCAGTGTTCGGCACCCATGGGCGACGTGCTGGGTGAGGAACTTCTCAGCGAGACTCGAATCCTGTGTCGCCCCGGCCACCGCGCTGGAGAACCCAACCAGTACCGCAGCCAGAAACGCCGGCAGGCCGCAACCCTCGTTGAGGATCAGGGCGAACTCCCCCTCGCGGCGGGCACGAGACCAATCGCCACGCAGGAATGCAAGCAGCGAAACGATGGCGTGGAAGAGCGTCAGAGCCCTCGCGCTGACTTCACCATCCGCGAGCGAGGAATCACGGATGAGCTTCACGAGGTGGTCCTGCGCGCTCGTCCGCTCTTCATCGAGGGTATCTGCGGAGTACACCGGGGTCACCACAGAAGCGAGCAGCCAAAGGGAGCCGGAAACGATGCGAGCCTCAGCCGTGTCGTGACGAGCCCAATCCCGGCAGAGCGTACGGCCATCTCGGACGAGTGCGGTAATCATCCGATCCAGGTCGAGTCGGTCGAGCTCGGGTTGGTAGGCGACCGCCACGGCAGCGGCGACGCTGAGACCCGGATGCCTCGCACGAACTTCTGTGGACAGTGCGGCGTAGCCCTCGCGGACGTCTGGGTCTGCGACGAGCTCGCCGGGGGAGTGGGTTCGCCAGACTTCCTCCGAACTCGCCCAGTCCTCAGACTCGAGTGTCCACTTGGCGAGCTGTGCGCCAATCCCACCCGCGGGCTTGGCCAGTCCCGCAGCCGTGAGTTGCTCTCGGGCTCGTTCAATGCCGCCTTCGCTACTATCCAGCTCGGCCAACATCGAGGTCTCGACCTCCGAGCGAAGCAGGAAGACCCCCCCGATCGCTGGTCCGCGGAAGTGGCCCGCCGCCTCCATCCTCGCAAGAATGGCCCGCGCCGCCCCTCGCGACAGCTCCTCTCGCGCACTCCTGGCAACGGTGAGGAGTACCTCGATCGAACAGAAGTCCGCCAAGCTGACCCGGGAGAGCCACTCTGGCCAGCCTTCACTGCCGACCGCGGGACTCCCGCGCCACCAAGTGGAGTCAGGCGCTGACAGGTGCGGTTGCGCCATAGGGTGCTCCCCTCGCTGGCCGGCAGATGCTGATGGCAAAGACGTGCTGGCGGGGCGGCGTCCCTGTGCCTTTTGATGACTAGGGTCATGTATCGCCATCAAGAGTAAGCCCTTGTCGCAGGGCTTGCGCTGATTTCTGGACAAATCGCGGGCCGAGGGCGCGGGCTAATGTGTTGAATACACGTTCGCAAGCCGAAGGGTCCCCCCTTTGGGGACTTGAACGCGACGCGCCCGGTTCTACAGTTAGCGGTGTAAGGGGTGCGGGCGCGGGGCGTCGGCACACCGGACTCCTTGTCACCCCCTAGGTCCTCCGGTTCGCCGGCGTTCTGAGTCAGGATTGGAAGTCAAGATGCGCCAAGCAACTAGGTGGTCGTGAGGTGCGATCGAGCTCACGCTTCAGCGCCCGCGACGCCTTGTTATGGGCGATGGGGCTCGTCCTGGTCGTCTACCTTCTTGCTCTTGCCTTGCACTGGATCGGTTGGGGCCCACCATGGGAAGGCTGGTTCGGTTGGTTCGTTGACGGCTGGCTGAGCGTGTTGACGATATGGGCGCCTGCGGGAGTCGCCTGGCTTGCCGTGCGACAAACCGGGCCCAACCGTCCCGAGCTCGTGCTCGCCGCAGCCGCGTTGACGTCGTACGCACTGGGGGACACGTACTACGTCCTCATGACAATCGGCGGCGCTACACTGCCATTCCCGTCTCCGGCGGACGTGGGATATCTCCTGGTCTATCCGCTCCTCATCGGGGCCCTGGCGGTCTTGCTCCGCCGCCATTCGCGAGAGCTGGGCCTGTCGGTGTGGCTGGATTGCGCAGCGGGAACGCTGGGTGCGGGCGCGGTGCTGGCCGTGGTGTTGGGCCCCGTCTTCGAATCCGCCACCGGGGGGGCATTGACTCTCGCCACAATTGTTGCGGTGGCGCCCCCGGCTTTCGACCTCGTGCTCGTATCCGCGATAGCCGGAATAGTGGCACTACGCGGAGTGGGAATGCGCAGCCGGTGGATTCTGCTGGCCGCGGGCCTGCTGGTCTTTACCGCTGCCGACGTGATCTACGGCCTTCAGGTGATTGAAGGAACGTATACCCCCGGGACGCCCTTGGATGCTGGATGGGCAATCGGCCTCGCCCTGATGGCATTGTGGATCGACAGCGCCGCTCAAGGACGACGGCTTACTGCGCCGCCAGAGCGCGCCCAGACCCGCGCTGAGGCGCTCGCGGTATCCTCTGCCGCCACCGTCGCGGGCTTAGGCGTGCTGGTCCTCAGCAGCCAAATGCCCGTTTCGCCAGTAGCACTAGGTCTGGCGACAGGCGCCCTGTTGGCCTCAGCGATTCGAGCGCACGTCGCCGCCCGGCTCCTGGAGAAGATGGCGAAGCAGCGACTGGAGGCTGCGGCCACTGATGACCTGACGGGATTGCCGAACCGACGTGCGCTGTACGCGGCGGGAAGTTCGCTTCTGTCGAAACCGGATGGCGGGCGCGCGGCACTGCTCATGCTGGACCTGGACAGGTTCAAGGATGTCAATGACAGCCTGGGCCATCAGGCCGGCGACCAGTTGCTGATCGAGATGGGCGTCCGGTTGCGGGAGCACCTGCGCGGCAACGATGTTCTTGCCCGCCTGGGTGGCGACGAGTTCGCCGTCCTGCTCAGCGACGCCGGGCCGGAGGAGGCTGTGAGCGCTGCCGCTCGGTTGTCCGCGGCGGTGGCCCAGCCCGTGAGCGTGGAGGGAACCTCCGTCAGCATCGGCGTGAGCGTCGGCATCGCCCTGTTCCCCGACGACGGACCCGATCTGAGCGTGTTGCTGCGCAAGGCGGACATCGCCATGTACAAGGCCAAGACGTCCCAGCTCGGCCACCATCTTTACAGCGCAGCAGACGACGCCGACGCTGCGGCCGTCCTGCAGACGGTGAATGAGCTCCGCGTCGCCCTGACGAGTGACCAGTTCGTGCTGCACTACCAGCCAAAAGTCGACCTCGACACCGGGGAGGTCAACAGCGTGGAGGCGCTCGTCCGCTGGAACCACCCGACCCGTGGCTTGCTCTACCCCGGCGCGTTCCTCAACGTGGTCGAGGAAGCGGGGTTGATGCCGTCCTTGACCCTGGTCGTGCTCGCCCAGGCGCTTGACCAACTCGCGGACTGGCAAAGGGATGGGCACCCCTTGACGGTCGCCGTCAACATCTCGGCCAGCTCCCTGGTAGACGCCGAACTCCCAAGACAAGTTGCCTCCATGCTGGTCTCCCGCGGGGTGCTGCCGAACCTCCTTCAGCTTGAGATCACCGAGGGCTTCCTCATGGTGAACCGCGACCTGGCCGAGACCATCCTGAACAGTCTGCGCGAAACCGGTGTCAGGATCTCGGTCGATGACTTCGGCACCGGGTACAGCTCGCTGGCGTACCTGCGCGACCTACCCGTGGACGAGATCAAGCTCGACAACTCCTTCGTGATCCCGATGACGAGTGACGCTCGCACCGCGGCCTTGGTCGCTTCGACGATCGAACTTGCCCACAGCCTCGGCCTCCGCATCGTCGCTGAAGGAGTCGAGACCGCAGGCACCTACGCCGAGCTCGCCCGAATGGGTTGCGACCAGGCGCAGGGCTACTTCATGTCCCGGCCAGTCCCTGCAGCTGAGCTCACACGCTGGCTCAGGCACTGGCAGGCGCTAGACCAGTCTCCCGGCCTTCTTCGGCTCATTCCCAGCACCGCCTGATCGTCCACCTCGTGGAGGGCCATACGACCGGCAGCCGCCGACCGCCCACCAGCGGACACCGCCGGGCTCAAGCTAGTGCGGTCGACCCACTCGATTGCGGCCGTCCGACTTCGCGGCATACAGCGCGTTGTCGGCGGCGGCGATGAGCTCCGCGGCGGTTCGACCGTGCCGTGGGAAGCAGGCAACTCCGAATGAGGCGGTGATCGTGAGCGAAGACGCGCCCCAGCAGATCGGCGTGGCCGCGACGGTGCAACGCAGCAATTCGGCGCGCTCGCGCGCTCCTTCTTCCGCCAGCCCGGGGAGCACCAGCAGGAACTCCTCGCCGCCGTAGCGGCAGGCGATGTCGCTGGCACGCGCGTACTTCTTCAACTGCGCCCCGAACTCCCGGAGCACCTCGTCGCCGGCGAGATGTCCAGCGGTGTCGTTGATGGCTTTGAAGTGATCAAGATCGCCCATGATCACGCTGACCGGGTGACCTTGGCGTTCGGCCAGGAGCAGTTCGCGCCCGAAGCTCTCCTCGAGGAAGCGGCGGTTGTAGAGCCCGGTGAGCGAGTCGCGTATCGACTGCTCGCGCAGTTCTTCCTGCAGGACCTGGACCGCGCGCTCGGCACGCGTTCGTTCGGAGATATCCATGAGCAGGCTGATAAGTAGCAAGCGCTCACCGACGTGCATCACGCTGCTGTGGCACTCGACGTCTATGACCGCCTTGTCCTTTCGAAGTCCTCGGAAGGTGTACTCGAGCTGATCGACCTGGCCGCGCAGTCGCTTTTCGATGTTCTCGGCAACGAGTGCACGGTCTTCCTCAACGGCAACATCGAGAGGGCCCATTTCCCTGATCTCGCTGGAACTGTAGCCGAAGATGTCGTCGAATTTGGCGTTGGAGTAGCTGAACCTGCCCCCCTCTATGAGAACAATGCCAACCAGGGACTGGCTGACCAGACCGCGGAACCTCTCCTCCGACTCGCGCAGAGCTCGATTGATCTTCTCGTTCTCTCGCAGCGCCGCCTCCAACTCCGCGGTCCTACGGCGCACCTGGTCCTCCAGCATGATGGTGGTCTGGAAGATGCTGAACGCGGAACCCTGCGCGCTGGTATTGCGTTCGGCCCGGTCCATCAGTGAACGGACGATCTTGTTCAGTCGCGCGGCCTCGGCCGCGCAGGCGAGGTGATCCACGCCAGGGGTCGGGCTCGGATCGATCATTCTCGAAGACCACCGATGGCGACGCCGGTGAGGGTCTGGTTGACGTGCACTCCGAGGTGCTGCTCGCCATAGGTGCTGAAGCCTACGACATTGTTGTCGCGGAACACCCCGGCGACGCGATCGGTGAGGCCTCGCTGAACCACCTCGAGCCGGCGCAGAACGCAGTCACAGCCAATCACAATCTGCGGTGGGCCGATTTCCGCGCGGATGATCGCAAACGCTTCCTCCAGGTTCCCCACGAGGTCCACGCCACGCGCCCCACGCAGGACGATTCCTTCGTCGATCGCGCAGAAGAATGTGAGGCTGTTGTCGGGATTCACCTTCTGAATGGATCGAACATAGTTCGTGCCATCAATCACGACGACGATTGGCTGTTCCGCGAAGCGGCTGGGGTCGAGCGTGTCGGCTTGCATTCCAAGAACGTCCGCGTACCTGGCGGCCGCCGGGTAGCCGTCGATTTCGTTGACGATCCTGTGAGGGGAATCCGCCTCCGTGACGACAAACCGCTGCTCGGTGGGAACAAAATGCTGGGTCTTGAATATCCTGAACGGCGCATCGGTGCTGACCAGCGCCAAGACGGCGCCATCGGTATGGAAGCTTCCGTCGAAATAGGTCTTCGTTCTGCCGAAGTTCAGGCCGTCCCCAGCAGAGCCGCCGACCAAAGGAAGTCGTCCCAGCGCATTCTGCAGCTCGCGCGTCACCGGTTCCTCGCGCACGGACAACCCATCGATCAATAGGAGTGCGAAGCTGTTACTCGCGTCGGCGTTGGGTCTCAGGGCCTCGAGCCTCTGCATAAGGTCCTGTGCAAGAGAGCGCGCTTGGGTCGATTCAAACTGCTGCAGCTCGTCGAGCTGGCCACACGTGGCGGCGAAGTCCAGAGAGGAGAAGCTGGCTCCGGAGATGGTGTGGTCGAGGTAGCCTTCAGGTCCGATTTCGCCGGCGGTCGTGCAGCCGATGACCTGGACGCCGCGGAACTGATGCCGGATCTCTGAAGCCAGAGCGTCGAGGTCATAGTCGGTGGAGCAAAAGAACACCACCAGGGCCATATCCGGCTGTACAACGGCAGCGTAGAACTCGCGAGCGGCCTCACGTGCTTCTGCTGCGCACGATTGACCTCTTCGGATGCCGACGGCGGCCTCCATGTCGATTCCTCCACTCACGCTCGCCGCATGGATACTTAGTTGCCGAGTCGACCGGCTCGGAAGAGGGTCAGTTCGGGCAGCGCTGTTTGAGCGTAACCGCACGCGAGCCACAACCGAAAGTCCCCTCGGGGGCGACTCGATGCGCCTGAGTTCTCCTGGAGGAGCCGTCCCGGTGAATCCCAGCCAGGCGGCGCCGCCGGAGGCTTAGTCTCAGTCCTGGTCTCATTCCTGTCTGTTCGGCGGTATTCGCTACCCTCCGCCAGAGTGGAGTCCACCAGAGACCGGGTCGGGGCAGTGGCGCGGCGGTGTGTGGCGGGACGAAGAGTCGGGGGTCCATTGGTTGGTTGCTGCCGGCTTGGCGAAGGGTGAACACCAGGACCGCGATGACTTTGCCAGCGAGTCCAGCGCGAGAACGACAGCGGCAGCTCCGCAGCATGGCTGCCGACCGAGGACGATGTCCGCTTGTTGAAGCGGGAGACCGCCGCGCGCCTGATCACGGTCTGGGAACTCGACGTCCAGAAGATACTGCTCAACGCGCTCCGGAGGAACCGCAAGGATCGACATCACCCACCCCGATACGAGCCAGCGAGAAGATCTGTGTCATCGACATCGACGTCGTTCCCGTTCGGGACGAGAGCTACGAAGCCGATGAGATCAGCGTCGAGATACTCGCCGAACGCGCCTATGTCGGTAGCGACCTGGTCCGGCAGTTGACGCTGCGAACCCTGATCACGCTCAGCCCACCCGAACAGGGCTGGGACCGCTACAAGGACATCTACAGCAACACATTGCCGAACCCGGCTACTCGGCCACACGAGTCGCCGCTCTCGAGGCACTGGTTGCCGACCAAGCACTGGCCGAATCCGTGCCGGGGAATCACGCTCACTACACCCATCGGCAAAACCTGGCCGGCAGCACCATCGAGGGCAAGGCCGTTCGCGCCCTGTGCGGCGTCTACTTCGTACCCACGCAGGACCACGACTCACTACCCTGTTGTCCGACCTGCCGGCAGCGACACACTGCACTGCCGCCCGACCCGGACGATGGTGACGTGTAGAACCTGACCGGCTCGCGGCAATTCGAACGTCCGCGCTCAGATCTGATGGAGGCTTAGTCTCAGTCTTAGTCTCAGTCTTAGTCTCATTCCTGTCTGTTCAGCGGTGTTCGCGGCCGGCCGCGAGATCGGTGGAACGGCTAGCCGCGGCCATGTACGGACATGCGTGAATGGCACTGTGCCCAGTTGGAAGGCGGGTTGGGTTCACGCCCTCACGAGTTCGAATCTCGTATCCTCCGCCACTTGACTAGGGGAAACGCGCCGCCCTGGCCCCCTCGCCGGGAGACCCCTGGTCGGGTCCTGGCCACGAACTGTCTCAGCTGACGGCTGTCGGGGCCGTGGTTCGCGGTCGTGTGTAGTCGTCGGCGGAGCGCGACAGACGGTCGGGGGTCCATGGAATTGCCGAGCCACCCGACGAGAAAGCGGGCGCCATCGTAAGGAATCACTCGTGTTCCCGAGATGTCGAAGGCGCGTGTGCCGGATCCGTTCAGCGGACACTCGGGTGGGCGGCCCGACCGTCTGCCTAGAGCAGAGGGTGTGGGTTGGTCGCGTGTTCGGGCACCTGCTGGATGACGTCCCAGTGCTCGACGATGACCCCGTCCTCGAGCCGGTAGAGGTCCATGACCGAGCCGCCGCGCTCGCCCTCGCGCCAGGCGTGCAGATGGATGAGGCAGTAAGGGCCGTCGAAGAGCACCCGCTGGACGTCGAGGTGGAGGTCTGGTCTCGCCATGGAGGTCTCCAGTGCCTGGATCGCTGCGTCGCGTCCGTCCGCGATCCCGGGGTTGTGCTGGACGTACCCCTTGGCGACGTGCTCCTCCATCGCCCGGCGGATGGCCCTCTCACCGTAGAAGAGCTGGATGAACCGCTCCATCACCTGCCGGGTCCGACCGGTCAGCTCGCCGGTCACGACCGTGCTCCGGCGCTGCGTTGGCAGACGAACGCGATGGCAACCGCCACGAGGAAGACCGCAGCGAGGGGGATCGCGCTGCCTCCGCCACCGAGCCCGACCAGCGCGGACGCGAGCGCGCCCAGCCCGTACTGGCCGGCGCCGAGCCAGGCCGACCCGCGGCCGATGGCGTGAGGCACGGCGCCGAGCGCGAGCCCTGCCGCGTTGCCCATCACGAAGCCGAGCCCGAAGAACGCGACGAACAATGGCGCCGCCGCCCAGGCGCTGTTCACGCCGAGCCCGACCAGTCCCGCGAACGCCACCGCACCCGCAAGCATGAGCGCGAGGCCGAACCCCAGCAGCTTCGCCGTGTCGTACCTCTCGGCGAGCGCCGCGGCGGTGGCGTTGCCGCCCATCAGGACCAGAGAGCCGACGCCGAAGATCAGGCCGTAGGTTGCCGCGCTCGTGCCCCAGACGAGCTGGAACACCACCGAGGACGCCGTGATGTAGCCCATGAAGCCCGCCATGGCGAAGCCGAACGCCAGCATGTTGCCCAGGTACGCGCGCGTCAGCAGGCGGGACGCCTTGCCCGACTCGCGAAGCCCCCGGTGCCGGGCACGACTGTCGGCGGGGTGGGACTCCGGTATCCACACCAGAACGGCGATGAACATCGCTCCGGCGAGCGCGGCCACGATCAGGAGCAGCCCGCGCCAGCCGACGGGGCCGGCGATGATTCCGCCGAGCGGTGGCGCCATCACGGGGGCGACACCGCCGATGAGCATGATCAGGCTCATGGCCCTGGCTGCCGCCCGTCCGCGGGCGACGTCGGAGACTATGGCGCGGCTGAGGACCATTCCGGCTGCGGCCGACAGCCCGGCGAGCAGCCGGGCGGCGACGAGCACTTCGACGCTCGGCGCGCCGGCCGCCACCAGGCACGCGGCGAACGCGACGGAGGATCCGAGCAGAAGCGGTACCCGCCGTCCCCACCGATCCGACAGCGGCCCGAAGATCAGCTGCCCGATCCCTCCGCCAACCAGGAAGGCGGTGACCGAGAGCTGGACGCCCTGGGCTGTGGTGTGGAGGTCCGCCATCATCTGCGGGAACGCCGGCAGGTAGAGGTCCATCGCGATCGGGGCCATCGCCGAGAGCAGTCCCAGCGACCCGAGCAGCGTGGGGCGCAAGCGCTGGTCCGCTGTCGCTTCGATGGGCACGTCCTGCGCTCTAGTCATCGACGACCGTGAGTGCAGAAAGGGTGTGCTCGACCGCCTCGGGGCGGAGCACCTCGGCAAGAACCAGGTGGGCAGCGCCGACCACGCCTTCGAGGCCCCTGCCGGAGGCCTGAACGACCTGGAGGTGCTGGCTGGCCATTGGAAGCGCGCGGCGGTAGACGTTCTCCCTGACCCCGGCGATCACGGGTTCGCCGATCTCGGCGATCTCGCCGCCAAGCACGATCACCTCCGGGTTCAGGATGGCGATGCACGTCGCCAGCACCGAGCCGACCGCCCGACCCGCCTCGCGGAGCAGGTGGGTTGTCTCCAGGTTTCCTGCTCTGGCCAGCGCCACGACGTCCGCCGGAGTCTTCGCCGGGAGGCCCTTGGCGGCCAGGGTGGCGGCGAGCGCCTCGCCTCCGGCGACCGCTTCGACGCAACCGCGATTCCCGCAACGGCAGGGACGGTCCTCCGCGAGTGAGGTGTAGACGTGACCGATGTCGCCTGCCGCACCCCGGGCTCCGCGGCAGATCGCGCCGTTGACGATGATCCCGGCCCCGATGCCCGCGCCGATCTTCAGGTAGATCATGTTCCGCACGTCCGGCCACCGGGACAACTGTTCCCCGATCGCGAGCACGTTCGCATCGTTGTCCACCAGGGCGGGGCAGCCGAAGGCGCGTGTGAACGCCCCGGCTACGTCGTAGCCGTCCCAGCCCGGCATGATGGGAGGGCTGATCAGCCGTCCGGTCTCGAACTCGACCGGTCCCGGAAGGCCGATCCCGACTCCGGCGACGTCACCAGCGTCACGCCCCGCCTGACTCAGAAGCTGGAGGAATCGCTCGATGATGGCCGGGACGACCACTCCGGGCCCGTCTGCGATGTCGATGACCCCGCTCCAGTGCTCGATGACCTCGGCGCGCAGTGTGGTGACGGCGAGGACGGCGTGGTGGACCCCGACGTCGGCGGCCAGCGCCACCTGCGAATGCCCCAGGAAGGTGTAGGCGGTGGACGGGCGACCCCCGGTGTTGGCGTGGAGCGTCTCTCCGACGAGACCGGCGGCGATGAGTTCCTGCAGGCGCTGGCCGACGGTCGAGCGGGCCTGTCCGGTGAGGGCGGCGAGTTCGGAACGCGTGCGCGGGCTGCCCTCCCGCAGGATCGCGAGGATGTCCCCGGCCTTGCCAGATCGTGTGGCCATCGTTCCTCCTCTCCGGTGGGAGCGACCCCACCCGTCCGCTACTCGCCGCGTTCGCCACATCCTAAGGGCGATTCCGACATAAGTCCACACGGTTCTCGCAGAACACGGTCACACTTGAACCGATCCTGCGTAGAGAACGGCATACTTGAGCATATGAAGGGCGCTAGTTTGCCTAGATTTATCGAAACGAGACCTTAGATGCGTTGACATGCCCGCAACCCGACGCTACCTTCGACGAAACGCAAGGGAGCGTCCGGCGGTGGCCCGGAGCTCCTCACTGACCCGAAGGGGACGCATGAGCAAGCTTCGTATCGGCATCGTTGGGCTGGGGTTCATCGGCACCCAGAAGCATCTGGTCGGACTCGCCCAGCACTTCGACAAGTGCGAGATCGTCGGCTTCTGCGATCTGGAGCTCGACAAGGCGCAGGCGGCGAAGGACGGGTACGGCTCGGCCGACTCCTACGTCACGACCGACTACCACGACCTGGTCAACGATCCGTCCATCGACGTCATCCACGTGTGCACCTGGAACACCAACCACGCCGAGATCACCTGCGCCGCTCTAGAGGCCGGCAAGCACGTGCTGTGCGAGAAGCCGATGGCTGTGACCGGTGCGGACGCCCGGAAGATGCGGGACACTGCGGAGCGGACCGGGAAGAAGCTGAGCGTCGGGTTCCAGTACCGGCTGCGCAAGGAGTCCCAGTTCCTCCGCAAGGTCGTCGACGAGGGCCGCCTTGGCGAGATCTACGCGGCAAAGGCGCACGCCGTCCGGCGCCGGGGCGTCCCGACCTGGGGCGTGTTCACCGACAAGGAGAAGCAGGGAGGTGGCCCGCTGATCGACCTCGGCGGCCACGCGATCGACCTGGCCCTGTGGTACATGGACAACTACGACGTGGCCTCGGTCACCGGCGTCGTCAACTACAAGCTCGGCGACAAGCCCGAGGGCAATATGGCCGGGCCCTGGGACCCCGCGACCTACACGGTCGAGGACTCCGCCTTCGGCTTCGTCACCTTCACCAACGGTGCCTCGCTGTTCGTGGAGGCAGCCTGGGCGCTCAACGTCGCCGAGTCGCGCGAAGCCTGCGTGACCCTGTGTGGCACCGAGGGCGGCGCCGACACCGTGCAGATCCCCGGCAGCGCCGACCTCCAGGTCACCCTCAACAACGTCCAGGGCGGCGACCTGGTCACAACCGCACCCCAGCCCGGCGCGGCCTACTTCGGTGCGGGCGGCAGCGCCATGAGCGGCTTCGAGTACATGGGCGGCCTGGAAGCCGGCCAATGGCTAGAGGCCATCGCCAACGACACCGAGCCTCTGGTCACCGCCCGACAGGCGTGCGTCGTCACCGAGATCCTCGACGCCATCTACACCTCCGCCAGGACGGGCCAGCCCGTCACCTTCAACTGAATCCGACCAACCACCAGTAACGACTCATCCGACAAGAAGGAGTACCAACGATGCGCACGACCTTCGGCAAACGCACTGGGGCCATCTCGGCAGCGGCGCTCGCCGCCACCTTGATGCTGACCGCCTGTGGTGGACAGTCCGCCTCGACATCCCCGGCCACGTCGGGCGGGAGCGCCGCCGCGGCCACCGGCGGCAGCGTCACGATCGCGATGCAGGGTGACATCACGACCTACGACCCGTGGGCGGCGCAGAGCGGCCTCAACGGCTCCTTGTTCGTCCTGGGCGGCCTGTACGACTCGCTGCTCAACCTGGACGAGAACGGCCAGCCGGTGGCGAACGTGGCCACCAAGTGGGAGTCCGCTGACTCCAGCCACTACACGCTCACCCTGCGCAACGACGTCAAGTTCACCGACGGCACCGCGCTTAACGCGGCCGCCGTCGTGAAGAACGTCGAGTACGCCCAGGCGGCGAAGGCCCCGGGCGAGTGCAACTCCTATCTCGCCGGCGCCACCGTGACCGCGAAGGACGACACAACGGTCGAGTTCGCGCTCAAGGCCCCCAGCGTTGGCTTCCTGACCGACCTCGGCAGCTGCGCCAGCTTCATCGTGAACCCGACAGCGCTCGCCAAGGGGGACAGCCTCAAGACGACCCCCGCCGGCTCCGGCCCGTATCTGCTGGACGCCTCGTCGGTCGCCGGCCAGAAATGGGTGCTGAAGCGCAACCCCGACTACTGGAACGCAGCGGCCTACCCGTTCGACACCGTCAATCTCGTGTACTTCAAGGACGCGACCGCTGCGGCCAACGCCGCCAAGTCCGGCCAGGTCGACCTGATCCAGTCCGTCGACGCGACGAACGACACCTCCGGCCTGAAGGTGATGCTGACGTCCACCGACTTCCGCGGCCTGATGTTCCAGGACATCTCGGGCAAGATCTCCAAGCCGCTGGCCGACGTCCGGGTGCGCCAGGCGATGCAGTACGCCATCGACCGGGACGCGCTCAAGTCGGCGATCTACCCCGACTCCGGCGAGCTGGGCTACTCCACCCCGTTCACCTCGAAGAGCACCGGCTTCACCGACGCCCTCACCACCACCTACCCCTACGACCAGGCCAAGGCCAAGCAGCTGCTCGCAGAGGCCGGCTACCCCAACGGCTTCACCGTCAAGGTCATGGAGGTTCCGGCGATCTACGGTGACGCCGCCCAGGCGATCGCAGGGCAGCTGGCCGAGGTCGGCATCAAGCTCGAGCTGAGCGACCAGTCCGCGGACTTCTTCAACCAGCTGAAGAGCGGCAAGTGGCCCATGATCACCTTCAACTGGACGATCGGCACGAACCCCGTCCACACCTACGAGGGCCTGACCACCAAGACCGGGTTCTGGAACACCTTCGGCAACACCAGCCCGACGATCGAGGGCCTGCTCACCCAGCTCGCCCAGGCCAAGGACGACGCTGCCCGCCAGCCCATCCTCGAGAACATCGCCAAGGCGTTCCAGGACGAGTCCTGGTACCTCGTGCCGGTGCTGGTCAGCGGCGCCACTGCGTACAACGATCAGAAGCTGTCGGTCTCCCACACCCAGGGTTCGCCGATCCCGTTCCTGTACCAGATCAAGAAGGTCGGATAGGACGAGCTCGGTGGGTCGCCGCTCGGGCGGCGGCCCACCGAGGCATCTTCACCCAACCGGTTCCAACCGGTGCAGGAACGGTCCGACCCGGGCCGGTCGGGGTTCCCATCGCCCCGGCCGGCCCCGCGCACCAAAGGAGGCTGACGTGCTGAAGCTCATCGCCAAGCGACTGCTGCTGGCGATCCCCACGATCTTCATCGTCGCGACATTCTCGTTCGGCCTGATCAAGATGGTCCCGGGAGATCCCGCTGTGATGATCCTCGGTCAGACCGCGAGCCAGGCAGACATCGACAAGCTCCACGAGCAGCTCGGGCTGAATCGTCCGATTCTCGAGCAGTACACGGCCTGGCTCGGCTCCGCCCTCCATGGGGACCTCGGCACGTCCATCCTCACCGGACGGCCGGTGCTCCAGGAGCTGGCCATCGCGCTGCCGCCGACCATCTCACTCGCGTTCCTCACCACCCTGATCTCGCTGGTTCTCGGGCTGACCCTCGGCGTGCTCGCCGCCGTCAAGCGCGGCGTTTGGGACGGCGCCATTCAGGGCGTGTCCAGCTTCGGCCTGGCCATCCCCAGCTTCTGGGTGGCGTACCTGCTGGTGCTGGCCTTCGCCCTCACCTGGAAGATCTTCCCCGCCACCGGCTACACGCCGATGAACGAGGACCCCGGGGCGTGGCTGATCGGGCTCACGCTCCCAGCTATCTCCATCGCGATCGGCAACACCTGCCAGATCCTGCTCCAGACACGCTCCAGCGTGCTCGACATCCTGTCCCGGGACTTCGTCCGTACCCTCCAGGCCACGGGGGTTCAGCGGTCGACGATCCTGGCCAAGCACGTCCTGCGCAACGCCGCGATCCCGGTCGCCGTGGTCACCGGCATCTCGTTCATCGGCGTCTTCTCCGGGGTGGTCGTCATTGAGGCCATCTTCAACACCCCGGGCCTGGGCAACCTGCTGCTCACTGGCGTCCGCTCCGCCGACTTCCCCATCGTCCAGGGCGCCATCCTGTTCTTCGCCATGCTGGTGATCATCGTCAACCTCGCCGTCGACATCGTCACCGCCTGGCTCGATCCGAGGGTGAGGGTCTGATGAGCACCACCGCCACCACAGCAGGCCCCGCCGTCGCCCGGATGAAGGAGGCCCGTTCGCCGCTGCGCGTCGCCGTCGGCACGGCTGTGCGCCGGCCGTCGGTCATCGTGAGCCTGGTGTGGGTCGTCGTCCTGGTCATCGCCACGACGTTCGCCGACCAGCTCGCGCCGCACGACCCGCTCAAGCAGAACCTTCGGGCGGCCTACCAGCTGCCCAATCCGATGTACTGGCTCGGCACGGACAACCTCGGCCGCGACATCCTCTCCCGGCTGATGCACGGCGGAGCCGGCATCCTGCAGGGTGCGTTGATCACGCTGGTCGTCGCGATGCTCATCGGCGTCCCGCTGGGCCTGCTCGCCGGCTACTTCGGCGGCTGGATCGACCAGGCCGTCTCGTTCTATGTCAACGTCCTGCTGTCCCTGCCGGGCTTCATCATCATCGTCACGATCGCCTTCGTCACGGGCAACAACGTGCCGCTGATCATGACCTCGCTCGGCGTGGTGTTCAGCGCGGGGCTGGCGCGGATCGTCCGCGGCTCCACCCAGGCGGCACGCAACCTCCTCTATGTCGACTCGGCCCGTGTCTCCGGCCTGGGGACGGTGCGCATCCTGTTCCGGCACATCTTCCCGAACGTGACCGGGCCGCTCATCGTCCAGAGCTTCCTCTTCCTCTCGCAGGCGTTCCTCATCCTGACCTCGCTGTCCTTCCTGGGCCTGGGCTTCGACCCCCAGTCGCCCGACTGGGGGCAGCTTGTGCTCCAGGCCACCAAGGACATCGCGCGGCGGCCCTGGCTGATGGTCCCGATCGGCACGGCACTCATCCTCACCGTGCTGGCCTTCAACCAGATCGGGACGGGCCTGCGCGAGTCGCTGCCGCACGCGCGCAAGGAGTCGATGCTCGCGGCGCTGCGTCCCAGGAAGGCGGACGCGCCGACCAACGTCGTCGCGCCGTCCTCCGTGCCCTCGACCCGGACCGTGGACGACGGGCCGGACGTCCCGATCCTCGAGGTGCGCAACCTGACCGTCTCCTTTCCCCAGCCCAGCGGCGAGACCGCCGTCGTCGACCGCGTCAGCCTCAGCGCCCGTCGTGGCGAAGTGCTCGGCCTGGTCGGCGAGTCCGGCTGCGGCAAGACCATGACCGCACTGGCGATTCTCGGACTCGTCCCGTCCCCGGGTGCGACCACGGCGGACCTGATCAGCCTGGACGGGCATGACTTGGCCAAGCTTCCGGAGAAGGAGCGTGCCCGGCTCCGTGGCACGACCGTCGCAATGATCGGCCAGGAACCGATGGTTGCGCTCGACCCCTGCTTCACGGTCGGTTCCACCCTCGTCGAGGGCCTACGGGTGAACGCGGGCCTGAGCAGAGCGGACGCCCGCACCAGTGCGATGGAGTTACTCGGCACGGTCGGCATCGCCCGGGTGAAGGAGGTCTACGCCAGCTACCCGCACCAACTCTCCGGTGGCATGGCCCAGCGCGTCGCGATTGCACTCGCCCTGACCGGGTCCCCCAGGATCCTTGTCGCGGATGAACCCACCACAGCCCTCGACGTCACGATCCAGGCCGAGATCCTCGACCTGCTGCTCGACCTGCGCGACTCCGAGGGCATGACGATCCTGCTGGTCACCCACGACCTCGGCGTTGTGGCCGACGTGTGCGACCGGGTCGCCGTCATGTACGCCGGTGAGGTGATCGAGACCGGCACAGCTGCCGAAGTGCTGAAAAGCCCGGAGCACCCCTACACCAAGGGCCTGCTCGGCGCCGTCCCCGACCTGGCGGCCGGCAGCCGCCGGCTC